>Ga0307517_10012084_pt1 | contig 11900 bp, 11 predicted proteins | sample 23_EM_MG_FD_194515 | JGI IMG/M metagenome (GOLD analysis project Ga0307517, IMG submission 194515) | Populus trichocarpa ectomycorrhiza microbial communities from riparian zone in the Pacific Northwest, United States - 23_EM | ecosystem: Host-associated > Plants > Roots > Unclassified | place... | reverse complement strand
CGTACGAAAGCCAGTTGATCGTCGAGTTCGCCTCGAAGGACTCTGCGCGCTTCCCAGTGTTCGACCTCATCTTGCTCGGCGTCGGGCCAGATGGCCACACGGCTTCGTTGTTCCCAGACCACCCACTGTTAGCTGAAGAAGAACGATGGGTTGCTTGGTTGGACGACTCACCGAAACCGCCGCCTACGAGGATTACGCTGACATATCCGGTTATCAACCATGCGAGCAAAGTCGCGTTCGTGGCTACGGGGGAAGGCAAGCAGGATATTCTTGCAGAGATCATGGATGATCCCGCGAAGACCTCTCTACCTGCGTCGAGGGTGCGACCTGCTCCACACGGGCATTTGTATTGGTTCGTGGATGACGCTGCTTCTGCAAAAGTCAAGTACGAAAAGAGTTCTTTCAAGTTGTAGTTTGTATGCGCGCGCGTAGTGTAAGTAGGAAAGCAGCTTGTTCTTAAAGTCGTTACAGAAACGAAGATGTACAATCACCCGTTCTACAGAGCTGTACTGTGCGTAATCTCTCCACTGCAGGACGCCCTGCCGAAGGCGCAGCACCTATCTCATCACTCATGAGCCAATCCGCAGCTTATCTTTGGGGCTTTGGAGTTGGTCAGGCGGGAGATCGACCCAGATAACCCAGGCACAGGACCCACAATGAGCGTCAATCCAGAGCCCTGGCCAGTTTGTCTCCGTGGCTATTCGGACAGTTGTCGCCCTGCTCCACCGAGTTTCTTACCCTCAAGACGAAAAAATCCAGTCGTTAGAATCTCGTCTGGAACCCACACCAGCGACAACCAGACCACGTTCAAAATCAAAACCGGACAAAATCTTCATCCACCCGACACATTCGAACGTCGCACGCGCTGAAGCCATCGCGGTCCGCATGGGCTTGGGAACGGAGAACAACGAATACGTAGACGCGTCTTCGTATACTTATCCGCGGGCTCCTTCCCAGACCAGCGATACACCAGCGCACAACACCATGCGCGGGTGGGGAACGGGGAACGGTCGGGACGTTGCACGAGGGTTGTTAGGTGATTCAAGTTCGGTTCCGAATCCTGGTTTGTGAGTGTGGTATATTGGTTATGTTGTAAACTGCTGGATCATATGGCACGTCTTGTAATATGCTATTGTTTCTTGGTTGGATAATGTATAATACTTCGCTCGTTCGGGTCTTTTTGCATGAGATGGTTGCCTGGGCCCCTCCGGAACGTAGCATTCCGAGATCGAAGCTGAATATCGGGTCGCTGCGTTTTGTATCCGTTCGCGGCTAATGGGCTTACGGAGATCACCCATCGGGAGTTCCTGGATCTTCCCAACGTACCGCGAAGTATATCCCTCGGAACTCACACCGGCTCGGCGCACCTCCGGGGGACCACCTCCCGCCACCACCGTCACCCGCATGATAACAATCCACATTAGGGTGTTGACTTCATCCAGAACCGTGTCGTCCCACAATCGAGCACTCGAGCGATCATCCTGTCCTTCCTCATTTGTCGGTTCAACTCCCACTGCAGTCAGCGCACCTTGTGGTTTTCATGAGACTTTCCTCAATTTGGCACGTCCCCCGTTTCTCGGGTTTCTCCCCCGGCCCGATGCTTGGCCTTTTAAGCAGTCCAGCAGGGCCAGAGTCAGGGTGTCAGCCCTCTACCCTCTGCCTACCATGCACCAGAAGAACATCAACCTCCCTCGTACGGAACTTTTTTTAGCGCCATGACTTTTTTCCCGCCATGGGATGATCGTGGTCGCCTCTCCTACATGCGAGCCAAAGCTATCGGAAAGCTATACGGTGCGCGAATAAAATGTTTGATTTTTAGATTCGTCGTAATGCATGGTCGGTTGCAGACCTAAGAGCTGAAGACACCCTCCACGTCTCAACGAGATACTTGGAGTTTCACACCGGCCCAATCTTACTCATAGGTAACTCGGCCTCGACCCTATTGACAATACACCCCAACCTTTACATCGGGACTCTCGCAACTTTCGCTTCTGGGAGATCCGAAATCCGGACTGCTTTGGACCTGATCCTGCGCTTCGAAAAATTGCGAGTCTCATGTTCCACAACCGAGTGATTAGGTGCTTACACAGAATGACGGCGGGAACTACTTTTTGACGGAGTTTCATCACGGCCTAGGCGCGATCAACCCTGAGACAACGGTTGCTTTGAAACCAGATGGACCCTTTGACTTGCATACTCCGCACATGGGAGCAGCGAAGTCAGTTTCGTAACCAGATTTGACGGTTCGGGGGATCTTACTGCGTTCTAAATCGGGTTCACGCCTCCTTCCATTCCCTGTGGAACTCCATCGGGCGGAACCTTCTTCGTGCGTCTGCTAGTAAATGGGGAGGATCGAGGGGTAAAACCTTTCTTGGTCTCCACCCATAACAGACATTCGATGTATTCTGGGGTCACGGTAAAGCTTGTCTTCCCTCGGTTCACACCCACTCGTTCACTTACCTGCGTTTCCCTGCTCATCGTAGACGGCCACCCCCAAGCGGGTCATCAAACCCCGTCAATCATGCCCTCACGTACTTCAACCGCGTTAAGCTTCCACCCACAGCGCTACTTGCCACACCACGCCGCGCAAAGAACCCCCGGGTAGAGTTCTTCTATTGGTTTTGTCATAGGCGACACAACTTCACTACATCTCCTATATACATTCAAAAACCATTAAAAAAAAGGCAGCACGAACCGTCATACAAGACCACTCGCGAAAGAGATAAGACAATGAAGTTGGGAGGGAATACATAATGCACGGGAGGTTGGCCCAACACCTGCGATGCTGGCGTCATATCTAGTTCGCATTCAGGGTGGAGGGGTCCTAACTAGAACCTGATGATAACGGTTCCTCCACTTGGAAGGTCGAACAGCACCGTCGTAATATCGTTGAGCCCACTCACATGGTCCACAAACTCTCTCCATTCAACGGGTATCCACAACGAGTGCTTCCCTTGCAGATCCTTCATCCACCCCTCCTCTGGGGTAGTCCATGGGATTCTCCATTCGCCCCCGTCTGACTCGACATAATGGGGATAGTGTTGACAAAGTTGAATTTGGAAGATGTGGGGGTACTCGTGGTCACAAGGGTTTGGGAGCACTTGGACAGGGTCAAGTACCTCTCCGGTTTCTGTGTGGTAGGCGTGGATAGAACATCCTCCTTGGCAGACGACCACGGTTTGGTCTTCGACCGAGAGCAGTGTGTCCTTCCGATTAGATAGTGGTACGGCCCAAATACTGTCGTTGCGGTCCGCCCTCCCATTGGCGAGAGCACCATCCACTGCTCCCTCTTCCGTGAGCCGCCAAGCCACAAACATGTCAGAACCGTGCACAACAAGGATATTACCAGTGAGGGCCAAACTCTCAATCTCCATATTTGTGTCAATGAATTGGAAAGGATTTTGTGAAGGGGGATTGGTGATAGTGACGGTACTGTTCCCTACGCGGCCAGCTGCCATGTAAGTGCCACAGTGAGAAAGGGTACCGAGCGGCACGCCACAACTGTCGGGGTGAGAGACAATGGGGGGGACACCAAAACGCCACGCTTGGAGGGTACCATGGAAACAACGGGAGATTGATGACGAAGTTGGTGAGAACTGAAGAGGGAAACTGCGGGTCCCCGTTCCTGTCTGCCAAGTTTGGAATTCCCTCCACGGGGTGTAATGATCGGAAGTGTATTTCCAGATGCGGACATCGCTGCAGACAGAAGCTGCGAAGAAGTTTCCGTCGGAAGAGAAGCAGTGAACAGGAAAGTCGCCTTCTTGCTCTAGCAAGTGTTCTGAGTTCCGAATGTCCAACACGGAAAGATGGTCGCGAGTCGAAATGGAGATACGATATGTGGTCGGAGAGAAGGTCCCGTAACGGTCCCAGTCGTTGATCTGTGAGCGAATATTGAATGATTCGATCCTCGTGAGAACGGACCCAACCTCAAGGATCTGAACCACATGACCCTCGCTGTCCCGCCTCCGAGTCTTCGTCATTATCCGGAAGGATTCGTTGTGGGCCCAAAGGTGTGGTGTGCTTTCTGACTGGAGGGCAGCAGAGGACGACGTTATACCTGAGGCGATGTCGTGCACTCTCGAAGTATGAGAGCGTACTCTCGAAGGGTAAGGGTCTGGGACAGTAGTAATGGAACAGATCATGCCTCCGTCCAATGACCACACCAGCGAGACATCACTGGCATTGGTGTAATTACATTTAACCTCATTTGTCATTCCGCCTGTCTGGATATCCCATATTATAATACCATTACGAGAGGGGGAGGCGAGGGAACGTCCATCTGGCGAATAGGCAAGCTGACCCATGAGTGCGAAGGTGGATGTGGTAGGCTCGAGGGTGGAAAGCAGTTCAAGGCTGGGTGGATCGCGGACCTCTACAACCCACTTGGTCTGTATGGCAATAAACTGACCGCACGGTGACCAAGTGAAGGAGCCATGGTGGTGATCGCCCCCGGGAGAAACTGCTATCTTCTGGTCCCATGAATCTCGAATTCCAAGTAGCACTTTTGGCAAGGGAGCGGCACGGTGGTGGTAGTACAACCTTCGGACAACTGACGAGAAAGGAGCTAACTCCAGTGCTGAGTGATAGATGTGGGTGGCTGAGATGTTGATGAGCTCGAAGAACTTGGTCACAAAATGGAAATAGTCTCTGGCAGTGTCGAGGAGCTCCGCATTCAAGGCAACCTGATTCATCGTACATGTTAGTGTCGGGCGATGTGGCAGAGAGGCAAAAACAAACCTCATGTAACCAGGGTACCAGCTGTTCGAATGCAACAATGGCTCTCCTTGCGGCTCCAAGGACGCTGACCACCTCTAACCAAGCCAGGAATTTCTCCTCCAGGAAGATACGTAGAAGGAAAACAACTTCGGCGACATCCCCCCCGGTCTTGGTGAGGTGGCTGTGCCAGAACTGACAGGCATATTGCAGTGCGACACTAATGCGATCATTGATCCTGGTCCGTAGATCCTTGACTTCCGAGTTCAATGCGCAATCGGGGAGCGATAGAAGGTCTCGCTCCAGCCCGTCGTTCATCACTCTCAGGCAGTTCACGGCAAGTTCCAAGTGGAGGGGTTCAGGGGAAACGTAAAACCTTGTGTCGGCGCAGCGCGAGGGATCGGTAATAAAATCAGGGAACGACTTGTGGAACGGCTTTACAGGCTGGCTGAAATCTTCATCGAGGGCAATCAGGGACTGAACCAGGGTGAGGAACAGCGTGACCTCCTCGGGATCCAGTCCAATAAGCTCGGAAATACCGGATGGCGGAAGGGGGTTGACAAGCAGGACGACGGCACCGATGGTGATCCGGACCTTGGGGTATACCTCGGGGTCTTCCTCGCCGAAGGCCGTCTGGAGGACCGACGTGTATAGAGAATCGAGAGTCGTCTTGAGGTTGAGGTGTGCCTTACCCTCGGGAGCCGTGCACTCGGGAAGGTTGAGAATCACATCCAACCGTCGTTTGGGGGGGTGGGTCCTGCAATCGAGAAATTTGACAGTCGCGGCAGCATAAACAAAGAGACCCCCTGCTCTACTACACAGCAGATCGATGTCCTTGTCGCTTGGCCACCCGTCAAGTCGACGACGTTGCGCGAGTTCGGAAAGTTCGTGTTTGAGGAAAAGCCGTATGTCATTGTTGATTAGAACGGGTTGGACATCGTGCAAAACGAAGACATTGGTTGCATCCTCGAGGAGGGGAAGACGGAATCCGGTCTTGATCCTGGGCTCGGGTCGACCAGTGATGAAAAACTTGACTCCGGGAATCTGTTCGACGAACCGACCCAACACAGAGAGGATCGCAGACGACGGTTCTTCATCCTTGCACTCGTCGAGGGCGTCGATCACGATGACCATCGAAACGTCGACTGATTGTAGTGGTTCCACGATCAGTTTCCTCATTTGGTTGTAGAGTGATTCGTGCACAACATCCGGGTCCGACTGGAGGACGGGAACAAGAATGGATTGGAATGCTGGGTATTTGTGTGCCAGCTGGAAGGCGAGGGTGGGGAAGATGAAGTGGAGGTTGCTGTGGTCCTCGAAATCGCGCGTACAAAAGAATGACGCTCCAAGCAGCCCATCAGCGAAGATCCGCTCGCTGACCGTCTGGGCGATCGTGGATTTACCGGTACCGGCGAGTCCGTTCAACCAGAATACAGGGGACTTGCTAAAGTCCTTGGTCCATGACTCGATCTCGTTCAGGACACTCTCGCGCGTCCCTTCGAGACAACCACGCCGGTTACCGTGGCGGTACTCCGCTCCTTTTGCGCGACGGCAGCTGTTCAGGACCGACAGGTCGGCTGTAAGGGGGACTTGAGTGGATACGAAGTGAACACACGATGAATCTGACCTTTGTCCTAGGGTACAAGTCCGTCGTCAGGAACGTTTTCAGAGCACCGATCCTATGACTCACTATCAATTTACAATTCTGCTCGTGTAGTGCCTGTTGGTATGCCATCTATCCAAGGGTCTCAGTTTCGGCGGCCTCGTGGCTATACCAGCTTTTCGGGGTCGCTACTGACCTGGTATTCGAGGAGGACACCCTGGAGATCATCCGCCAGTACAGAGACGGCCAGCACGTCTTCTTCTCGTTCCACATACCCTGCGGTTGCGATTCGTTTGTGAATATCCTTCGCCTTGTCCCTAACATATCCGAGATCACTGGGAGGGAATTAACATTGCCGTTGGCTGAAGTTTATTCCCGCTGCCTACCTGAACAGCTTATCCCGTCGCTCGTGCTGGAGCTCTTGCAAAGGAGGATTTCTGATTGTATTCAACCGTCCTAGAACGGATTCTAGCTTGCCCTTTACCCCTGGGGGTTTCTGTTTAACCATGAGCAGGCGTTATGTCGATTTTGCTGCGGCAGGTTACCTCTCGAAGCTTCAAGAGCGCATCAAACGATGACTTTGGAAACGGATCAACCATCATTCGTTCCAGGACGAGACGGTGAAGACTCACGGTGAGATTTGTGACTTGGAGGTAGATCGCTTGCTGTTGTGACACCTGCCTCTCACGTCAACAGTACTCGGCACTGAGGTACGACCCTCACTCACCTGATAGCAGACGATGGCCTGTTGAAGTCGCTCGACGAGCTGTGCCACCACTTTGGAATTCTCCCCCTTATTCACGAACTGAGCGATGTTACCCTTTGCCAACAGTTTCTGGGATGTCTCTTCAATCGTTTTGAATGTACTGCAATGATAGTTGGGAGCGGTCGACTTGGTCATTGATCACTGTGCGCACCTGGTCAACGTGTTGCGTCGATCCGTTTCCTCTGGGTCTCCGTCTGTCGCCGCCGTCATAATGCTCTGTTTGAACCTGTCCAACCGGGGTATAAGGTCCTCGATCTTCTCCCTGACATCTTTGGAATGCTGGGAGCGTTGGAGTCAGCCATTGTGGGTGACACCAACCTCTTTTGCCAATACCTCGTAGTGTTTGATGAGTGCGTTCACGCCACCGAGGGCGGACTTGAGCGGGGGAAACCAATCGGAGGACTCCTTCGCAACATCCAGGAGTATCTTTGCGCAATCTGCGACTTTCTGCCTCCTCGCTAGGAAATACCAGGTCGTGAACGGGTTGACCGCGCAGGAGGTTTCGAATCCACTTACATCGACCTGCATCTGGATTGACCACTGAAGAACGTCGCTTTTGAAACATGACCCCGCTTCCAGTCGGTGGATGTAGTCGTAGGAAAGGTGAGCTGACGGGCGCCCTTACGGAAATTGAGAGTCTCGGCGGAGGGAGGAACGATCGAAGCAAAGAGTTATGTCTTTGCGACACGAAGAGTGATCCGGCACGTGCGCCTCTTTCGAGGACACCACCACCTCCTCGCTCTAGGACCCCCGAATATAGGTGGTGAGGTTGGTTGGGGGGTCCGGACAAATTTTCATCCCAAATTCCCATGAGGTCGGTTGGGGTCCGGACAAAAATCGGTGGATGGCACGCCGAGAACTAAGCGCCTACAACGGGCCGGACCGGGCCGGAAAATTTTGTCTGAGATGTCCGGACAAATTTCAGCTTTTCGTCAGAAGGTTGGTCCTAAGTTGGTCCTTGTCCGGACATTTCTGGCTGGAACGTGGATTTCGCGTCCGGACATTTTTCCCGCCTCCACAACTAACCTCCCCACCCATATTCAGGGGTCCTCTCGCTCTCCGGTCTCTCCTCCGCCTTTCTTTCTTTTCCCCACCCTCCACACCTCTTTTCTTGAAGACTTTCATCACTCATGAAAATCTTCAAACTCGCTGGCCAAAACCAGCTAGGCGACGGGAGATGGTTTCCGAGCCAGCTTCGTGGGTCCCACCCGCCCACGCAGCTGTCCTCGGCACCCGGATCCCATAGCCTGAAAGCCCTGCGGGCTTTCGCCCAGTACTCATCTCTTCGCCACACAGCTACATACGAACACTCATAGTACAAATATAATATATTTGTGAAGATCTTTATCGAATCACGAAGAGTGATCGCAAAGACGGTGCTATTTTCCTGGAGTTCTTTTACATAAGGGTAAATCCCACCCTGGCCTGCCCGGGCGGGGGGTAACTTTACTCCGTATTGAGCACTCGGGCGATCACCCTGTCTCTTCCTCATTTGTCGGTTCAACCCCCACTGCGGTCAGTACCAGACCTAACGGTTGAAGACGTCCTCCACGCCTCTAGGGGATATTGGGAGTTTCACACTGATCCAATCTTACTCATGGATAGCTCGGTCACGATCCTTTTCACGATACACCGCAATCTTTACGCCAGAACTCTTGCTGCCTTACACCAGGCCCTCCGACTCGGAGATCGGCGCGCTCCCTGTCTCCCACAAGCATCCCCGCGTGGCCTCTCACATACTACACATGTTACCACAGGAAATTATCGAGCTCATCATCGACCAACTCCGGACCTCGCCATCCGCCCTCAAGTCCTGTTCGCTCGTGTCACGAGGATGGGCCGCCCGTAGCCAAAAGCATCTCTTTGCACGGGTCATTATCCGCTCCGACTGTCTACGGCGCTGGTGTCGGAAGATTCCTCCCGGCCCCACAGGGATGTCTTCCCTTACGGGTCATCTCGTCCTCGTTGCTTCCGCGGATCCCTTCAAGAGAGAGGCTTGGTTCGAGCCGAACCTATTGATCCATGCATCCGATCACCTCAGTTCGTTCACCAACGTCCACACCCTCGACGTCATTCGATGGAAATTCTCGAACGAAGACGTATACACTGCACCATTTTCACGGATCGCACTGACCATACACAGTCTCAGAATCACCGCCCCAGCACTTGACTCCTCCGCGTTTCTCACGTTCGCAACCTTTTTCGGCCGCGCAGAATCCGTTTACATCATCCGGCCACACATTACGGTGCAAGAATCCGCAACCCCGGACCTCGTCCCTACGGCAAGCACTGTCATTTCCTGGACGTCCTTACATTTACTCGACTTTGCCGACACTGGTCTCCCACTACTCAACGCAATCGCTCAACTTCCGCTCCGGGTCACAAATCTTACAGTCGGGTTGCGATCACCCTCCTATCATAGCAGTTCCTTGACAGTTCTGCTCCGAGCTTGCTCGAAAACGCTACAGACCCTGCGGCTATGTCGTAGCGCAGGTGGTGAGCACTTTAATCTTCAGGATATCTGGACCAATCGGCTCACGGACGATGAAGATTCTCTGTCCGCGGCTTTCGCTTCTCTTCCCTTAGTGTTGCCCCCCCTCCCCCAGCTTCGGTCCATTCAATTCTGTGCTTTGCTTGGTGTGGGATGGTTACGCGCGGACACGCTCCTGTCCATAACATCCGAATATATCTCCAGAATTACCATCGAAATGCAGCATCTGTTGGATCCAGCCATCCTCGGGAGTGTGATCGACTGGGATGCAATCGACCGTGCCCTCCGAATTCTGGAAACTCAGTCTCAGTCACACCGGACCACTAAGATGGTTGTCCAGTTCCATTGTCTCACGTGCGAGTGGAAGGAGGAAGTGGGCAGGCTCAAGGCAAACACAGGATGGTTACCCCGGTTCGAGCAGGTCGGCGTGATCGAATTCGTCTCAGATGAAGACTTGTACACGGGTGGGCGGAAATATCACCTCTAATACGTGTATACTAACTTCCATCCTCCACGTATCATTAGTTCCCCAACCTGGGCTTCCAAACCCTTGAAGTAGTCGAGATGAGAGTACTTCTACTAAATTACCTCCGTGTCTCCGAACGACCAAATCCCAGTCACAACACTGACATGTCCCCTCCTGTCATGGATCCCCACAATAGCAGATCGATAGGATTGTCGATAATTTCCAACAGTCCTGCTTCTTTGGGGACCTGTTCGCTCGTCGCACGGTCACGGATACCAAGCCGACGACACTTGTTTTCAACCATCGACATTTGGTCAGACACACTTCGCTTGTCGTGCAAGAACATTCCTCCATCCCCGGAGGGTGCTTCGTCATACATTTGGGGCCCCGATAATCTCCAGGGACCTGCGTTTTAGTCTAGCTCATGAGCACTTCGCATTCATCTGGGGGGCTGAAACTCTTTCATTGAACCTTGGTGGATTTGGAATACTACACACAATCTTTTAGACGGGTACATCTACGGTGATATACGACCCATAGTTCGACCATGTACGTACAGCCGCGAAGTAGCACATCTCCGCGGAGAACCAGGAGTAAATTCAACTGCGCATCAGCCAGGAGTCGTTATTATGGGCCGATATCCAAGGACCCAAGATACAGCGCCGGCACTCTATTCGCATAACAGTTTGAGCGCCGGTGCGGTCAGACCCTCGGGCTTCGGGATCTGTATGGCTGGGTTGGCCCGGAAGAGACATGATCCCGCATTCACTTAAACTAGATCAAACTTCTACGTTCAATGGAGATGGATCAAGCTTGACAAAGATGCATGTACGAGCCATTGAATGCCTTTCCCAAGGTACCCGAAAGGCTGAGTAAGAGGGCAGAGTTGGGTTTCGGGCTTGCAAAGCTTCAATGGATGGGGTGGCATACGGGGACCTAACTGTCCGGACAGCGTTCACGGGGGGCGCTGACAAATGGTTCCAGTGTCAAAAAAAAGCCCAAGATCCTCGGGTGAGAGTACTGTATACCGGTTTTCTGTGTGGTGTGCAGGAGTTGGTCTTGCCTCCTTTGCGGTGACCGTTCAATATCTCGGCCCGACCGACACGTGATTTTCGAAACATATCGGCACCGAACCGCGAGGGTAGACTTGAGCGGCCGAGATCATACCCGGATGTGGACCCACGTTCGGCCGCACCATGATTGGCTTGGTTGGCGGCCTCTAATCTGAGTCTCGCTGATGTGTCAACACCTCCACAACTCCGCGGAGGTCGCGTCACATTCAGTCCATGACAAGTGTGGATTTGTCTCGAAAGCCTTCCCCTGCAGGCCGCCATCCCGGTGATTCCTCCCATGGAACACAATCGTATCTGAATGCCTCAAGTCTATGAATGCTTGGGCAGCGCCTCTTCGCTTCTTCGCATTCAGTTCTGCCGGGTCCACGGGATCACATTTAGCGGTGGTCGAGGGGGTACGACTGATATAAAGACCTTCTGACCGACGTATATTCTCTTCACTGCCTGTTTCTTCAGCTGCAGCATCCTGTCTCCAACGCACCATGACGCAACCGATTCCTCAGCCTCTAAGAATCCCATTCTTGGGAAACGTCACCTCTATCGACAAAGAGGCACCGACGAGCTCGTTTATGCTTTTGTATCGCCAATATGGTGAAATTTTCCGTCTGGACCTTATCAGTGAGTCTGCCGAAAACCTCGTAATGCCCAAGTGCCAGTTTCCAATGTGTCTTGGGAATTTCTAGACAGGAAAGTCGTCGTCATCAACAGCTACAATCTCCTCCGCGAGGTCTGCGACGAGAAACGTTTCCACAAGACAATAGCCGGTTCCCTCAAAGAGATTGCAACTC
>Ga0307517_10012083_pt1 | contig 11900 bp, 14 predicted proteins | sample 23_EM_MG_FD_194515 | JGI IMG/M metagenome (GOLD analysis project Ga0307517, IMG submission 194515) | Populus trichocarpa ectomycorrhiza microbial communities from riparian zone in the Pacific Northwest, United States - 23_EM | ecosystem: Host-associated > Plants > Roots > Unclassified | place... | reverse complement strand
GAACAGAAAAACGGCCATATCCCCTCGAAACCACCTCCAAATAGTGTAAAAACCGACGGGACAGACTCCCTACCTCCGGTTACGTCCAGGTCAGGGCAGGAGGCTCCCCCCAGGGGAGGTTAGGGTGCCCGTGCGGCGTGCGAGAGGTGTGTGCGCGATCAAATCATTTTTTGTGCATTTCGAACGGCATACTCCCCCACCCATCCGAGAGTTCTGACCATCTTGCAACTCTCTTTGGGAATACTCATTTCAGGGCCTAGCCGTAGAGACCTTCCTTCTGCGATCCAGCTGGTGGACCGAATTCCATCCGTCGTGTTTTGGACAGCCTCTATCATTCTTGCCGTTCAGTGCATTACGAAAAGGAAATCTAAACTGTGATCATGTTGTCGACCTTCCATCCGAGCCGAGGTTGTCGATACCGAAACGAGGCCGCTGTCCACATCGCCTGGGGACAACCACCGACAAACACATTCTTCAGAAATACCTATCCCAGAACCCGACCGTCCCATTCGTCTTTGCCCAAATATTCTTCGGCACCCCAAGCAACCTCATCACGAGATTGTACACTTCCACGTTCTGGAACCCATCCATAACGTAAACGTCGTCCGAAGTGGAATGCCAGCCCTTGTTCTTGTTGGGCATCCAGGATTGGTGGTGGAGGGCTTTCACGACGTTTGAGAACGGACCATGAGCGACGAACATCGCGTACATGCGGAAGTCCCTGTTGTCGTATCCGTGGCTCTGGTGACGAGATTTTATAATCAAGTTGAGAAGGTGGTCGTTAGTTAGGATAGCGGCGGACTTACCCCTTTGTTCATGCCGGACTCGCCACGACCTCTCGTCGTCAGAGCATATCCGTACTTCGGAATGATATAAATCGGCGCTATCCTCGGGTTGTTCGAGAAGTGATAACGTTCTGGCATCGTTTCGTGGGTATAAACGTCAAACTTTTCACTGTTGTTCTTCGCCGCTTCCAACAAAGTACCCAGATACGCGGTGGAGTTGGCCCCAGGAGAGAACCACAATCCCTTCGACGGCCAACCGTCCTCGTGGTCGATGAGGTCCAGAGCCTGTTTGTCCAAGTAGTCGTCGATGTAAACCCATTCTGGATGACTGGTATCTGCCATGCCGTGATCGCTGACGAAGACGATGTCGACGATTTCGGTGAGATTGCGAGTATTCAAAGCCTTGTGGAGATCCTTAGCGAAGAGATCAACAGCCTTCAACGTGTCCTATTTTATTCGTGAGTATCCGGTTGTTCGAGCGGGAATTTTTTCGTCATACGTTGACACGCTGAGAGTAAGGGCCAGCGGCGTGACCGGCTTGGTCCAAAGATGGTTCGTACGCTAGGGCAAATCCGTTAATACTCAAGTCTGGCAACCAGGGAGAAATAGCAAACTAGAGATGAACTGGGGGCGCTTCTCTAGAGGAAGATCAATCCACGCCATGATTTGGTCCAATTTCTCGCTGAGAGGAACTTGGTCCTAGTGGAGTGTGAGACTTCGGCCATGACGAATACCTGGAGTTACTGACCCTCCATGGAACGAAGTAAGTGGCTTCGGCACCAGTACGGGTTATCGGGGGACCTGGCCTACGTAAACGCTGACCTTTGAGATACAACGGCGAAGAGGTGGAAGGAAACGGCTACACGTACCACATGAGATTGGCGGTGATCATTCCCGCCTTCTCAATAGTTTCCCACATCTATGCGAGCGTCAGTTCTGATAATCGGATTGACAAAGGTGGATCTCTACAGGTTCCCCGAACCACCAGGAGGGATTCCATGAGCCGGCCCTGGTATTGTAATGGAATTCTTGTTCGCTGACAGGGTCCCAGAAGTTCTAGAAAGGGGTTATTGCCTCATGGATAGGAACACGCCCATGGAACGCACGTTGGCAACGATCCCGTGGGATTCGGCATAGAGACCGGTCCTTCAATTGGTGTTAGTGACACAAGCACAGACGCAGTGAGACTGGAGACACACACATTAAGGCCCAATGATTACTGCAAGCGCAGTGCGTGTTAGGGATATGGAACGTGTTAAATCTTGATGAACTCACGGGAATGTTAACGTCTGGAAAAAAAGTGAGTATCTCGTGATATGATCACGGCGGGATACGCACAGGGAATACCGGCCTCATGAACTTCGCCCGGAGTCCCTGTTTGCTGATATCCAACAAATGTGGGGTGAACCCTCGATCGAGGTAATCCGCCCTATCCGACGTTGTATGAGCACCCAAAGGGCACGCGTGACTGGTGCGGGACTCACCGAAGGCCATCGATAGACACGATCAGAACCGTACGCTTGAACTCGTGAGTCCCGTTACTCAGCAGCTTTGAAGGATCCGTCGGTCGACTCGTGGCACCCATTCCACCACACCAGATCCTCGACATTGGCACAAGGAACGAAGCTCCGAGAATCAAAGCAATGAAGCCTCCAGCAATCAAAGCAATCCTCCTCTTTCGCAACGGGATACGCTCTCGAGGTTCAGCATACTCTTCATCTTCGTAGCGAGGCGGTTCACCGCTGTCACGGTCGTCGACGTCGAAATTCGATAAGAGGCCTTTGCGTTCTTCGGGTATGGATTTCGAGGGGCCGTCTTGTGAATAGGGCGGGGCTGGGGTTCCATTGAGGTTGTAGGACATAGCTGAGGGCGGCGTGTTCGTCCCCCGAGAATGGGTTCGAGCGGAGAGCTGTGCCGATCGCGGATTTGGTCACTGCGAAATTCGTGCCGTCCCACGTGCTTTGGCAGAGTGCAATTAACTTCCGCTCTCGTGTCGATTTGGGATGTCGCTACTGCTATTGCATTGGTGGTCACTACTTGGTAGTACTTATATTACCCGCTGTCTGTGGTGGGACTCTGGCTCATGTTGCAATCACTGCACCCTATTGTTCGTTTAGTAGTACTACAATCAACTGGTTTTGTTCTCCTACCGCCACAATCGCAATGGGGGACATCCAGGCAGTGCTACGCTCGGCGGTTGTGAAGACATTATCCGACCAAAACTACGAACAGTCGCACACCTTTTATCGTCTTTGGTTCGATATAGGACAGACCTATTTCCAAATCCCCTCCGACCAGCTTTTTGACGCACTCTGGAACAACAGAACAACGGGTTATCCTAAAAAACCCACCCACCCCCCCCCCCCACCATCTACATCCCTTTCTTACTACGGTCACTCCCGTCCACTGGCAACTTTTTCTTCGCCTGCTCCACCTAAATTCAGGCCCACTCCACCTGAACTCATCCACCCGACCGCTCACTTGATCCTCCGTTTCGCCAGCGATGCAGAGTCGGACCATATTTTTGCTCCGCACAGCTCCGGGCTCCAGACCCGCCTCTGCGCAAAAATCCTACCAGAGTTCTTCGACAGCAATCTGACGGTCGTGTGGCACAAGAACGGGGGTTCCTGGGACGACGACAAGCATTATTACATCCTGCAGGGGTTTTATGCAAATATAAATCTCATCGCACGCTGGGCAAATCTCGGATATGTGGGGGAAGCTGCGATCCGTAATCACATCCTCCAGTCACTTATTTCCCACCCAACACTGCACGATCACCAGGCAGACGCGCTCATCATCCTGTTCAAACTAGCGGGTGCTACATTTGGGGTATACACTGATCTTTCAGTGGTCAACCGCTGCTTCGAACTTCTCAAGGGCTACCACTACAATGATCTAGCGAAGGAGGAACTGCTACAGGTGAGCGCGCTCTCTGTGAAGGAAGTAACCTTGCAACTAAGGCAATATCCTAGGAGGTGATTGGGCTACGGGAGCGTGGTTGGGAGGGCCTCCCTCCTCCACCTGTATTCACAATCGGGAAACCAAAACCGACTGGCGTGGCCCAGAAAGACCCCAGCGCGACTCCCGTTGCTACATCCCTGGGACTTCCGAACGGAGATCTCGAACACCAGCTTCCTCGGCCCCCTCCGCTCGAATCCGTCACCTCCCCAGAGACAGATGCGGTTCCAGGGTCTCCTGCCACTCAATCTCCATCCATCAGCATCGCCACCCTATCCGACTTCACGATCGCAGACAACTCTGATGACGAGTCTTCCATGGACCCCACGGCCGTAGCTCCGCACGAGACCTTCTACCTTGAGGACGGGAATGTCGAAGTGTTGTGTGGCAATACACTGTTCCGTGTCCACACCAGCATCCTGTCCTTCCACTCTCCTGCGCTTCGTCGGATGTTCGCTCAGACCAGCCTGGCAATGGCAGAATCACCCAACGGCTGCCCTCGTGTTTCATCCCCTGATGCGGCAAGAGACTTCTCGACGCTTCTCAAGATGATATATTTCCCAGGGTATGTTACTCCGCCCCTATACAGATGAATTGTTCCGTTGACCATCTCTGTCTACAGGTTCCCTGAACGGAATAAAGTGCCGGATTTCACCACATTCTCATCTCTCCTCCGAATCACAGGAAAGTATGAGCTACCCATTGTCCGATCTCAGCTACTCGAGGTCGTCCGCGATGCGTACCCAGAGACTTTTGAGGGGCTCGCTCCTTCCAAGCCGCTTGGAGAGAACATCTTCAGCGGACCGACTCCTCATCCGAATGAGGTCCTCAACCTGTTCGTCCAGCAGAAACTCTCATCCGCATTACCGATGGCATACTACATGACGGCTCGAAGGGGGTTGGATTCGTTGATGGACAAACGTCTGCCGCATGGCGCCACTCTGTCTCCCGAGATCCTTCAGTCCGCGATCGGAGGACTCATGACACTCCGTGAAGTGGAGCTCAACGAGACCCACCGTTTGATCTTTGGACCAGGGGGCTCCCACCCCTGCTCCGCAACGAATTGCCCTTCACGCACCCCGACTCGCCCAGCAGCGTTGGAGGCCTACCAGAAGGTTTTCGATCATATCGTGGGTTCCCCTCGGTCAGGAACGAAAGTGCTGCAAGTTCCCGAGTTCTACGAGAATTGTGGAGGCGATGTTCAGTGCGTTAGCCCCGGTATCTGCAGCGGCTGTGTGGAAAGGTGGGAATCTGGACACGCAGAGTTGAGAAAGAAAGCTTGGGCGATGTTGCCAGATGTTTTTGGGTTGAAGGGTTGAATTCGTGTTGAGGAGCCGCATTGTGTGACTATCCGTTATAGAAGGGTGCCAGTAGGTCGGAGTCCCTGCGCCTTCCTCAATAGTCCCCGAATCTTCGCTTGGACATGCTTACACACGGCTGCAGCCTTACGGGTGGTCATCCACTGACTTTCCTGCGATCTGTGCGATTTTCCTCCGATCCGTGGACACCATCATCCATTGAATCAATCAATTGCGACTCCTACGTGAGTGGTGATGTCTGGGGGCGCGCTTACAAGTAAGAACGGTGAAAACCATAGCCCAGCCCTATCGGGTTTTCCATCTAACGCATTTGAGAGCATCAATGGCGAATTGTGATAATTATGCAGACCCATGTTGTGTTTTCACGTGCAACACGGTGTTTGGTTCTAGCGATGGTAGATGAGAACTAAAGTACTAATTCCTCAGCGAAGAGAGAAAAGCTTTATTGTGTAGCTAGCGATAGTAGACGAGAACTAATCTGACAGCTAGTTAACACACCCGAAAAAGAAAAAAGGGAAAGATAGACGTACTCCTCAGCGAAGAGAGAAAGGCTGAGGAGATGAAGCAAGCGACTCGCGAACATAAGAGAATTGGTACAAACGACCAAATAAGAAACAAATAAGGGAATAAGTGCTGTTCGAATATGATAAACGTCATAATTCAACACGCGGATGGTATAAGGACTATTTACACGCAGATCATGTCATCAGGGCCGGGTTGTTCTCAGCGAAGTACTTGTAATTGGCGGCGTTGGAGATGGCTTTATATGGGTCATCATAAGCCAGGTTCGCGCAATTATCCCGACCGAAAACGTAGTTCTGAGTGCCGCCGTTGAAGTCGAAGCGGGAAGCCTCGTGAATAAGTGTTCCGGCCTTGGAATCGGTACCGGTGGCGGGTTCCGGCCAGAAGCCACCGCAGAGGTAGATCCTTCCGGAGCGGTCGTTGGAAACTGATCAAGAGATCCATCAGTGACCGAATAACAGTAATCTCACCATTGGGAGATATACGCACAGATGTAGGAGGTGATGCCATTATCAGTGCAGGAGCAGTCATAGATGTAGGCATCGCCCGAGAAATCACGACTGTTGATCTGCCCGAGGTTTCCCTGGACGATGGCCCCGTCAAGAGGACTGTAGGTACCGAACCACGTGTTGTATCGGGGTCTATCATCCGAGACACCATTAATGTAAGAGTAGGCGTTGCTGACATAGGCATTGGCGTCGATGGCGGCGGTGAAGAGCTGTGACTGCTGGACAAGCGAGCAACTTCCGGTGACAACCCGCTTATCGTGGACGCGGGAGACAGCAAGGTTACCAGAGAGCTTAACCTCAGCAATATCCTCGATAGTGGCGTGGAAGTCCTTGGGGGTGCCATCAACATCGATGTAGGTGAAGAGGTTCGATGGCTCGATGGAGTAGTTTCCAGCACCAGATTGAGTGAAGTTATACGCGGCGGAGACTGGCGGTGATCATTCCATGAGATGATGTCCAAGTTAAAAGTGATCGATATGACCCCACTTACGATCATGAATGATATCGATGGAAGCGCCAGCAGCGAGAACGGTGAAAATGCTGGGGTCTTCAAGACCAGCGGCATATGTAGGGTTGTAGTTGGCCTAGAAGCAGAAACCGAAAGCATGAGCAGAGTTGTTCGCCAGGCAACACGCATGATTTACCTCGGGACCGGTGAACAATGGGCGAGAGCCAACGGGATTGATGATAATGAAGGTGTTCTCGGGGAAGGGGCTCAAGACTCCACGGGGATTGTTGAGGAGTTTGAGGGTCTCGTCACCGGTGTTAACAATGGTTGTTGTGACCTTCAAGTTTTCCAATCCATCGACATTGACGTTGGGGGTTGAGGTCTTGATGGTTAAGCTGGGGGTAGCAGAGACAGCAACCGCAGATGCGATGAGGATGGCGAGGGAAGCACGGAGGGAAGAAGGGAACATTGTGGTGCAGGTGGCGAAGGTGGTCGACGAGAAGACTCCAATAAAATCTTAGGCTTTTAAGGGCTGAACGGGCCTGGCTTAAGTATATAGCCTTTCGGTTGTCAAGGCCTCATGCACATGGGTGAGACAGCTTAGGCGGGGGGATTTCGTTTGATTTCCCGCGATCCGTCGTAACCTCATTGCTTTGGAAGTGAAATCGACAGCGTGGGGGTCCGATCGGAGCCGACCCACCCCGTGGACAGTTACCTTAAACGGAAACTTCACACGAGAGATTATCGATTAAGCTTCGGATCGGTGGATCGCGATTCTCGATGAAAAAAAGTACGTTGAATTTCCCTCCCCATGTACCCCCCAACCCGCACGCCACATCTGCAAGAGAGGGTTGCCTGCAGGGCGAGTGGATGTGGCCTCACGTTGCGGTCACTCCACCGGTCTCCAAGGCCCCATGCACGTGTGTTATTTCGTTTGGGTCGGCCACCGCCTCTTTGCTTCATCAGAAAGCTTCGGAAATGAAAATTGACGACACGGAGGTCAGCATCGCGCCAGCTGTCTGGCCTCACGCTGCGGTCACTCACTTCAAGCGTGGACCGGCAGCAATGGTCCTTCCTGCTATCGCCTAGGCCATGCTCCCCCCTGCTTTCCCGAGGGTAAGGCACCGTCGCTGTAGCCCCAACACATGCTGCATGGTCTCTCATCCCGCTCGTGTCGCTTACAATTATTGGCACATGGAAGGTGGGATGACGGGAACGAACGTACGGCATTCCACAGATGAAAATATCTCGTTGACAAGACTGACGCCCGGCTGGGCCCCGTCACCTCCGCCTGAGGCTGCCGACAAGCCCCAAAATAAATCGGAACCACACCGACGGTTTTTCGATTGAGCAGGCCGCGATGTTGACACAATCCTTTCTCCTCAGTTGAAACACTTGTTTCACCAATCAATCGCAATTGACTCCACCACCTTTAAGGACGTCAATCCGGAGGCCAAGGATCTTGCTTTCGTTGGATCCAAGAGTGAGACCACTCTTCTTCGACTTACCAAGGATCTCTGTTGGAAGAACTGGAAAGAAACCCACGAGTCGACTAAGATCGTGCAAGTGATCCCCTTCTCCAGCGAGCGGAAAGCCATGGACGTCGTCATCCGTCTCCGGTCCGACCGCTGCCGGTTTTTCGTCAAAACCGCATCGGAAAATCTTACCAAGAAGTGCACACATCACATCGCTAACTCCAAGATCGAGACAAAGGCGGTCAACGAGATCATCGAAGGCAACATCTCTGGGACCGTTGTTTTCTACGTTAATCAGATGTTGAGGACCACACCACTCCGTTATCGGGGTTCCGGGTCTTCGCCCCCCGCTGACACCCACTCCCGCCCTGCCGATCACGTTTCGTGCGAAGGTTTCTCTCGTGTGAACCAAGTGGCCATTATTGGTATTGAAGACCCCCTTTGTCCCGGTGTACACGAGGTTGTCGCCACCTGCCACCACGTTGGTGTAACTGTCAAGATGTGTACCGGAGATAACATCCTCACCGTTCGCTCGATCGCCACTCAGCGCGGCATCTGCACCACTGGAGGTATCATCATGGGGGGCCCTGTTTTCCGCGCTCTTGACTTGCACCTGTACGAGCACATCGAATTGTCAGAATTTCGACGGACTCAAAATGGTTGTCCGTTTTGAAGTCGATGCTTGCCTTCCCTGTGACGCCTTTTCTACATCCTCCCCCCACAACAACACCACCCTTCCTGAAAGTGGTGGGGGACCCGCGGTGGGGGGGCCATCCTCACGCCGATCTTCGAACCCCCGGGATGTCAAGATTATACGAGCAGGATTTCAAGTTCCTCAAACACACCTTCTCGAAGTTAAAACTCACTCCAGGCCAAGCCTGAGGTGGGCCAGAACGTACCCCCAACTCTATCTCTCTCAGACCCCACACATTTATTACGCTTCTCATACGAAGGGTGTCTTCTCTGCTGTCAGGAAGTACATGACAGGTGAAGGCGATCTTGTCAGTGTGGACCAGAGTGCGGGAGAGGGGTTCAAGAAACTGAGAAAGTTGTTGGGTGAGATCAAGTCACTCGTGCAGAGATATGGAGCAACGAGGATCAGCCTGGTCTGCAAGGGTCGGGAATTGAAGGTATACCGGATGCCGCAGGGGCATATCTGCTTGCCTGAAGATGCGTTGGCACTTTTTATCGCGTAGAAGTCTTGTGTAATATGTAGTTTCTTGAACAAGTTGCGAGTCTGTTTCCCAAAAAAAAAAGAGCGATAAGGTGGATGCTCTAATATTTCCTCACACCTACATAATTGGGATTCGGCCACGGGATCCTTCACTTCAAGGCCTCATCGACATCGATGGTCGTCGGCTGTTGAATATGATGTCAACGTGGTCTGCTTGAGATCATGTTCTCCCAGACGCGCCGGCCGGGTCTGGTCTCGACTTCGGCAAGAGCCAACCACACCCCGATGAACGCATCCCGAGTGCACCTTGACCAAAGGTCTCCAGGGGTAGCGATATATAGCAAACACGCCGGCCCATGGCAGGCGTTTTTTCTTCGTGTGAGCCACCGTCCTTGACTCATACGGAGTGTCCTATATGTTCCCAATCCACCCCCCAAAAACGGTTGGGGGATTCGAGTACCTCTCATTTGTATTCTATATGGATGGTTTCAAACCAGTCTACACACACAAGCTCCCGAACGCTGTTTTTAGATCGCTCGGTTTCAAACCTGAATCTCTTCCATTCTCGCTACGGAGCGGAAATGCGACCCAGATGTTCTGTCATGGTCCAACACAGCTGTCCTTAGCACCTTCGGACCAGAGCCCGAACAACTTTTGAGATGTTCAATTGCCATCTCCTTCATTTTGTTCCACCGATCTTCAGATTTCTTCTCCATCTTCTCCCCGTAAATAGTTCGGTACCGGGATTGTTCTTGGAAGACCTCCAGGCTGCACCCCAGATGGCAAACCGGGACTACATCATAGTATGGCACGAGGTAGATGATTTGGAGGGTTGAAAGGTTCCGTAATGTGGCGATGCAGTTTCGGGTGTCCCCTGGAACATTATCCCACTGGTGACAGCTCCAGTCAGCATCAATCAGTCAAGGTCGTGGGACAAACTCACAAACACCACGGACAATTCACTAATGTCAGGGCAGACTCGAGCCAGTTCTGGGGGTGAACCGTTAGGTCGTGCAGTAGGAACACCAGGAACACTCCTCACCAGTCCAAGCGGTCGCATTCCCCGGGAACAATACAGCGAGCCTTCTAAGCTTCTGCTGCCCTATAGCAAGGGATTCTACGAACTCTTCATCGGGACGGAAAGGGTTGCATGTAAGGTCATCAACATTAGGACAGTGGCGGAGCAGACGGTGCGCCATGGATGGTAGAATGAGCGTTCTGATCTGAGGGAGGTTGACACTATTCAACGCTTTGCGAAGGGGTTCAGAGCAGAGGGTCCCCATAGAGATGACTTCGAGGGTGTGGAGGTTCGGCAGGATCGCCAAACATCTGGTGAAAGTCTCGAGTATCGCTTCCGTCCCGTCGCATGCCAGGTCTACCGTCATGGTCCTTCGCGAGAAAAAAATTAGCCGAAAAGCACGAGACGTTGGGGTAGTGAGACACACCTTACATAGGCTGCCAAGCAACGATTGCCCGTCAGGGTCCTGCACTGCAACTGTAGCCTCGCTGGAATCTGGTTACTCCGTCTCCACCTCCTGAGACATATCAAGGTTCGTTCCCAAACCTCTGGTAGAAACCTGTACCGCATGGCTCTGCAGGTTGCACTCAAAGCGAAGAGAACTTGGCTACGTTCTCCATAGACGTCGGGTATGGGGGTATACCAGGTGTGACTATAGCGATAGTAGAGATCGGACCATTTGAGAATTGGGAAGTTTGCGAGGATCTTCAGGAGAAGCTCATCCGGAAGTCGGAATACTGAGGAATGAGTAGATAAAAGTCAGTCTCAAGATCCTAGAATCAAAGTCCGGCCCTCGTACTTGGACTTGACTGGATTTCCAGTGCGGCGATGATGGGTTGCCCAACGACTCCACTATCTACCACGGGCGCGGTGACAGACTCATGGGCGACGGCCCCATCTCCGGCGGGAGCGGTCGTCGGTCTCGGAGCCCACAACCTCGTCACGGACGAGGGCAACTTAATCGTGAGTTTGAATAATTTCATCGTGAAGAGTGCGCTGAGGCAGGTTGGTAGGCGAGGTCGATGTCGCTGGGGTGTGTAGAGGGAGAAGCGCACCAGGATCGCGGTCTCGGGTCATGATGTGGCTCCTCCCTGAAGTGCGGAGTTTGCCGAACATGGGCGGCGGAAGTGAAAACACGAAATAGGGGGAGTCGGATGACAATAAATTTGTTCTGTGGTCTCACCCGACCTGAACGTTCGGGTGATTCATACCCTCGCGCACCTGCAGAAATATCCTTTACTATGTAACTTACTGAAAACCATTTTCCTTGAATTTTCTGTGAATTTTTTTTCGTGCCGCCAGACCTCCCCGTCCCCCCAACCGATGGGCTGACTTACACTTACGATGGCCCTGCACGCAATAGCACCATTAAGGACATTGTACAGTTTGCTTGTTTCCATCCAGAGGACTACCCTACAGTCCACTTAACATCTCGTCGTCGTGTTCAAACTGCATGAGGCCGCCAGCAACCGCACCCACACCCTGGCCACTGGATGTCCACATGGTTAATGTCTGCCGGGCACTTCCCTTCCCCCACCTCCCCACACCAGTCGAAATCCACGAGCTGAACTCTGTCCTGCCCTCCAACTGAGGTAACGAGAATGTTTGGCCATCTCAATGACCGAACACGAACCCATCTCTGTGTAAGCGGTCCAAGGCGTTCTTGATCTGCCCAAGGACCACAGGAGG
>Ga0307517_10012082_pt1 | contig 11901 bp, 13 predicted proteins | sample 23_EM_MG_FD_194515 | JGI IMG/M metagenome (GOLD analysis project Ga0307517, IMG submission 194515) | Populus trichocarpa ectomycorrhiza microbial communities from riparian zone in the Pacific Northwest, United States - 23_EM | ecosystem: Host-associated > Plants > Roots > Unclassified | place... | reverse complement strand
GTGTCAAACATTCGATGTGTCGGTGAATCTATATTCCTGGTCATCCTTCTTCGACCGGTAGGTTAAGAAATTTCAGCAACGAGATATTGAGCAATGAGGCGTACCTCAGTTATTACTTGCCATACATCCCGATGTTCCGACGGGCGCTTAATTTGTATCACTTCATGCACATGGAATCAAACGTGAGTATTCTAAAGAAACGGAACGGAATTTCCAAGGGTTCTCAGATTGACCTACCAACATTTCCAAGCAAATTTGTTCCTTTCAGGTCCGTAGAATTCTAATTATGGGCGATTCAAACGACGAATATTCCAGATGCAGTTGTGTCCGAGACCGTCATGGATGACTCTGGCGGAAGCAGCACGCTCGTAAGGAAGCATCGCGAATCATCACGGCGACCGGGACCCGATTAGACTGTCTGGGTGTGGTCAATAGAAGCAACCAGAAATACCTAGGGTCTTAATTTCAAGAAGGTTAGACGACCACGGTACCAGCTGGCCCATACCCTCGAACTCAGGTTGGTTTTCAAATTCGCCCCCGTCATACTTCCGCATTCCATGAATCAGCGCGCTTTCATTCGATACCGGTTCCCATGACTTCTAAGAATGGGCGTCATGCAAATCCAGTGTTAGATAGTTCTGCCCAATTTCTCCAGTCAGTCAAATCATCAATACCGTTTCAAAGAAGGAAACTCGCCAAACTAATCCAGGCTTCCCTTTCCAACAAGCAAGAATAAAACCGGAACTCGAAGCATTTCATGAGCTGGTTTGCAATAATTGATTAGTAGTCATACTATCTCGCGGACATACATGTGGAACGCAATACATACAATTTGCTGACTCGCGAAGCCATGTTCCGAGTCAATGATGATTACTTTCATCAATTCTACAACTTCCACGCGCAGTTCTCACAGCAACTGCGTCTAATGAATGTCGAAGAGCATGACAAATGCGTCAGCCACATTACGCACTGAATTGGACACTTGCGTGTAGCTGTGCAAAATTCGTCCGTTGGTCCGACGACCGAAGCTGCGATGTATGCCGAGCCGGATCATGGAAATTATCGGAATATGCCGGGTGCCGGCTCTACGCAATTATCAAGGTCACCATGGAGAACCCAACAAAGATTCTAACCTCCTTTATGAATATGAGTAACATAATCGATATGCGAATGAAACTGAAGGATCAGTTACATCAATTGATACTGCTCGTGGTGTGAGATTCTGGTGAGGACGACTGCCAACATATACCCATGATCATTGAGCGGTGTGGCCAAGACAACCGTCGCATGCTCTGATTATGTAGAGTGCTCAACATGGTGTGTATTAGAATTATTTAATGCACAGCATTAATTGTGGTGAATAACCGAAGCATATATACGGATACAGAAAAAATCTCCTAATTTGGACAAACCAAGTATGATTGGCTGTGCTGGCTGCACGGTAATGCCTTATAAATAAAGACATAAAATTTGTTGTCCGTATGCTATTCAACGCTGAAAAGGATATGCATGCACCACATTGTGCATCGGCCGAGTATTTCAGACGCCCAGCTCCATCCTACCGAAATAAACAATGAGAACGAACTGAGCAGAAAGGTATACCGGAACATCATAAGGCACCGACCAACTGGTGAAAAAGGTGTCGTGATAGTTATAATCTTATGACAACGCTAGCGCCGTTGCTGATCATGACCTGCTAGCCCAAGAAAGACGCAAAGGGTACTAGGATGAAGCCAAAATACAACATTGCCCCAACGTGGTGACTTCGATCCGTCAAATTGCGCTGGGATGTATCAAACTTAGTGCGTGCGGTGATATATGGCTTGAGCGTAATACAGACCCAGAAAGACTGAGCGAAGCGTCGCGGATCTCTCGGCTGCGAGACGCAGGATGATCATGTCGGTGGAATCCGAAGACAGAAAAGCGTAAGGATGCGCCACAATGCCTACTTACCACTAAGCCATGAAAGGAACTAAACTGGAGTTTGTACAATTGAAAGGTTGCCATGGGTGACTCGTGGTTAGAAGCCATTCGGACCGTACTAAGGAGAAGATTTGCTTGAGATCGGTAAATTTCGCACCGGAGAACAACTTTTGAATGCACATCGAACTGTATACCAAGGGTTCAATTTTTCAAGATTCGGACGCCGGTCCGAACACCTTTGATAAACTGAAAGGTGCGCAGAGTTGTAAACAATATTTGAACCAACTTGAACAAGATGATGGTGGATAGCCTGAGGTATCTGAATTCTTGTTGGTTTAAATTACGCCTGGCCGAACGGTTGAACCTCTGATGTGGTGATGAACCTGAGTGATGCGCCTCATGATCACGGGACTGAAAATGTCGGGATGAGTCAGTGAGCTTTTTATAATAAAAGTTTGTCACCTCGCTGACTCGGAAGCCCCATAAGCGACGCAGTATGGAATGAAAGCCAACGCACATAGTACACGATTGTGGGTCCATTCGCACCTGACTTGATCTTTCAAGGCCGATCACTGGGTGTACCTGGACCAAGACAAGAACAATAAGCAAGCGCCGTGTTTCGTGTTTCGATCGCACAATATACCGATAAACAGGGGAAGGAATGACAACGATGAAGAACAATGGGACCAGATAAATTAGTGGTTGGATTGGCTTCATCGGTTGTCCTCCGCGATGGACCATCAAAAGTTAGAGAATTATACGAAGGAAAGAAATCTGATGATGAACCCCATTTATGTATGTTAAGAAACGCGTTCATCGATTTTCCAAAGAAGGAAGACAATGGTTCGTTCCACGAGTCAGAAGGAAATCGCCACAGACAGTAGGCAGTTGGAGGGAAAGTGGATGGAATGACACGTTGGAAGTGCGTGGAAATAAAAACCACGAAGCACGAGCGAGTCATTAAACCGAATTCGAATAAATTGTTTTACATTGTTCGACGGGTTGCAAAACGGGATGATGGACATATAAGGTGCAATGAGGCAAGGGGCGGGCTGTGAACAGTGCGCCCCTGGTCGTGTGAGTGGCATTGTAGGATGGAAATTGGGAGTGGACGTTCTACCGAACTACGATACGACATATTTTTGTTCAGAGGGGTTATGTAAAATTTGCGGACTGACGGCGTCTGAGGATGGAAATCGAAGGCGGCAAGAGGATCAGTCGATGTGGCGGTTCAAGACAAAAACAAGGCAGACAATAAGAGCGACATACAATTATAATAGTAATAGGGGCGCAGCGCAGTATAATCAGCAGCGACGGAAGATGGCGCAGTCGAGTCAGCAGTGAACGCGTCCTCGAAGGATCCGGAGCTGCCGAGACGAGAGGAATCGCGTAAGCGGGGTGGCTGAGAGCGGTGCAGCCGGACTGAGCGGAGCAAACTGGTTCGGTTGTCAGATCTTGAATCTCGATTCCCGATACGGCTCGGCTGCTCACCCAACCCGATTCCCTTTAAATATCCCCTTCATCCATGCATCCTTCATTCATAGCCCCAGTGCTCGTCAACACTTGCAATGGCATCCCCTGCATCCTCTTCATCGTCCTCGCCCCGCCACAAGTTTAGTCTTGTCGACCCCACCACTCACTCCCCCGCTGTCCTCCAACTCATTGATGTCAAGATCTCCAGAGAGGTCGTCGGTGTGTCCTCTCCAATGTTCTTTCCCCGCCCAGTCTTCCTAACTTTTCTTGACAGGATATGCAGTAGATGTCATCGTCGACACCGTCGATTATGCTCTCGGTCGTCCATCATCCTCTAGGAAACAGGTCTGGCGTCCAGAACACATCAAATTCGCAGAGTTCGTAGCCAGCATGCTCGAACGCGCAGAAGTTTCCATGCCCACTCTCCTTGTCTCCCTCGTATACATCCAACGAGCCAAATTTCATCTGCACATCGGTTTGGAACAGTGGGCTTTGGAGCGCGTATTTTTGGGGGCACTCATTGTGGCGTCAAAGGTCTGTCCTCTTAGCGCTCGTATCTACCTTATCTGATCTCCCCGCAGTATCTCAACGATTCCACACTAAAGAACGTCCACTGGTCGATGTGCACTGGCATCTTCGGCAAGCGGGACATTGGTCGTATCGAACGAGAATATCTTGACGTCCTCAACTTCGAGCTCAAAGTCACAGAAGACGACATCTTGAGCCACCACCAAGGCCTAACAGCCGCAGCGCATCTCCCACCCTCCTCCCTTCATTCCCCAAAGTCTGTCGCGATGCGGCTATCCCACCCTTCACAAATCCCCGCACCAGCGCACACCTACACTGAGCGACGCCACTCTCACCAAACGCACCGCAGACGACGCTCTCCACCCCAAGACGTTCCCGAGCTGCAGCCTATCAGCCCTGCCTCGTCATCCGGCTCATCATTCGGCCCGTCAACACCAGAGTCTATGAATTTCTCTCCCCTACTACCCAAATCAGCAGCATCTAAACTCCCACTACCAACACGAAAAGTCCTTGGCTTGGATGCCTCACAATTTCAGAGCAGAACAATTGACATTATCCGGAGGTTTCCTCAGATACCCCGGATGCACACATGATTCCTTCCTCCTCACCCCTTTCATCACATTTTCAATTAATTTAATCCCATTCGTTTCTTTCGTTGCCCCTGTAAAAAACAACCGTCTTTCAAAGCCGGCGCTGATTCTCGCTTTCGATGCTGCAACCACATTCTGTTCACAATCATATCTCTGTTCTCCCACTGCATTACTACGTACAATGTTATAATACTCCACACCTCAATTTTTATACATATATGCATATCATTTCATTCCGTTTGACACTCAACTCAATTGGGTTCTATAAGTCTTTCACTATCTGACTTATTTCTTGTTGTAGAACCACTCATCATGCATCGTCTTTGGACACTTTCTGCTGTACACTGGTTTGAATTATTTCTTGTATAAGTAACATCTTGGACAAATCCACTCCTCGTCACTCAACATAATAGGAGAGTCGTAAGATTAAATCCAAAACGCACTTCTTGCCCTTGTGATTATTGGAAAATCAAGATGCAAGCCATAATGGAGCAACCATGCTCCGTGTTCGGAGGATATCCTTTATATGTAAATGCGTGCACCTTTGATGACATGGCGTGTGTGGGCTAGCCGGCCGAATTCGAAGAAACGTTGGTTCCAGAAATCTAAGTTCTCGGGTTGTGTGGTTTCGCCACCAGTTCCCTCATTCAGACGTCTTGGGGTTTTTTACCTTTGTTGAACAGAACGCTGCCAGCAGGGATCAAATCGCGCTGTTACTCAAGTTGAGCTCAAGAACCCAGGTAGACTTTTCTGGAGTACGGAAATAACCTTGCCAGATTATTTCAAAGCAGTTACTTCGACCCAGCTTTTGCGAGCCGAACACTTGACGGGTGTGCTGCAAAATCACATCTCCGGCTAGATCATCAAGCGCCGAGACTGCTCAAACTACATATCAATGATGCTATATGAACGGCAAGAGAAATTCGAATGCTCTCAATAGAAAAACATGCCATGCATGCACATGCAAGCCAATTAAAGTGGGCGCATATTGTAGCTGCGTACAGCTGTGTTGAATCCATTTTCAGGAGTCATCAAAGAAGAGGACTCGGAGGACTGGGTTTGCAACGCTGTGTTCAGCCCAGCTCAGTAACCATTGTAAGATGGGCACAGCCTGGGGTAGTCCCTGCGGAAGAGAGATAACATCTCGAACATATGACAAGTAGGTCATTCACAGTCATCCAAAATGGGGGTTCTGCATCCGCGTGTCGGCAAATGTATATAGCGAAGACTCTTAACTGACTCGGATGCATATTGACATCAGTCTCTCGACAACATCGGATCCCTTGACAAGAATACGAAAAGTGACAGAGATATCATGCATCAAGCCTGTTGTTTTATCGATTATCGCAAGACGAATTTTGAAGTGACAAGGCGAAACGTATGTAAGCTCGGACCCAGTACTGCTGTAATCTACTAATCTTCCCATACCAATTCTAGAAATGTTTCGCACACATATATAGCACTTGTCAACCTTCTTCGAGGGTTGAAATTCTTCCCAAGCATTTTAGATAAGTACAGAGGTCATCTTATATTTGGCCGATGAATGAATTACCTCAATCCAGACTTACGATAAATGCCGATTGGTTCCGGCGGATGATAATGGCCAAATTTGGATATATTCTTTTACGGCTGTTCCTTCCTGTCATAATACGCCTGTACAGCTGGTATTATTACTTGCGAAAAATACGGAGGCAATCAATCCGGTCTAAAGCACACCGATTCGCTTCCGTAAATTTGAAACACATCCAGTTTCCGTTTGAGAGATTGGATTCGGAAGTGTTGAAAACGTCTTCGGTGGAAGTGAATATTAAATTTGGGACGATGAGGACCGAAGGTATCCGATGTGTTTCTCGGGGAACAAAATCACTGCATTCATCACATGACTTCAAAATGATAAGTAGATAAGTTGGGCGCTTTACGAAGTTCATCAACTGATTCGACACTTATGTGAGCGCTTGAGCATTGATCATGGTCGATATCATGATGAAAGACGAACGATAACGATCACTTGAAGGGTTAGGGGCGTTTCCAACCAAAGTTTTTCTGTGTTCGGACGACGTGATGCGAAATGATTATCTATCTTCCTTGTATCTTCCAGACGTCTGTAAGTAAATGACCTCGGTCAAATGAAAGGCAACATGTGAAAGGCTTGATTTAGAAACACAGCTGTGTACCCTGTAGTGGTTACTTTGTAAATGGTTACTTGATAAAATATCAAATCAGACCAGTTTGCTAACTGGCTATTCACAATCCTTTCAACGATTGTTCTGACTTGATTATGATGGCGGGATTCTCGTGCAACGCGGGCGAACTTCCGGTAACGCTAATTTGGGAACTCGTCCATAATTCCATACTTCACCCTAAAAGAACGCGTTTTGGTGACTCATCCGTTGTGCGCAGGATTCAAAAAAAAAACTCATCCGTCAAGCGGACTCTAACCTACCGTCAGACATAGCTTTCGGCGGCAGGTTAACTTAGGTTAACTTTGTTACTTCTCCTAGGTAGGAGATATGTCAAACATTGCGTCGGTTGTCGAAGACAACTATCATCTGTGGTTGTTGCCCTTCTGGCCATCATGAAGGAGTCAAGGGTGCGACTTGTCACCCCACAACCAAACATTTGATGTCGAACAGTCTAAGGCGGCCCGGGTCCCGGCATGGAAATTCAAATATTTCAAAAAATGTTACAGAAAGGGTCCTGGTTCACTTCGTTAATTCGTGTTTTAGGGACTCGTTCGGTCGAACGCATTTCCCTGTCACTGCGTCGGCCTCGACATACATAGGATAAACACGTGTGGGCATGCATGCACGTTGGTTGATCTTGAAATGTATATGTCGGCATCTCAACACGGTGTAGATGGGAAGAGCTGCGGCGTTGGAGGAGCGAACACGTTGCAGGCGGTGCTGCGTCCAGGATTATTTTGGTGTTAATACACTATACCAAGCGCCTAAAGGCGATCATGTGTCAGGTTGTCAGCTCAAACATCACGACGCCTCGAGGTGAACTGCTGGCTGGCTGAACGACTGCAGGAAAGACATCGCCGGTCGTCAAGTTCGTGGGTATGGGGTTGATAATAAATCATACGAGTTTCTCTGATGAATCAATTCGCGATTGGCAATCTCGGTTGGTTTGTGGGGTGTTCATCTGGGCATCGATCGATATATACATCTTTCGCGAGTGAAGACGGGAAACGAGCCAAGGTCGAACCTCGCTTCCAGGTATATACGTACGAGTCGGTAGGATAATCCTGGAAAGACGCTAACCCATAAATGGTTTCCTAGGCATGGAAGGGCTGGCAAAAGCGATATTCACATGGAAGTTATGCGCAACGAACATTATCTCTGACGACTTATTTCCCTCAAACCTGATATTTGCTATACAGTGTAGATTTAGCAACATCAGCTGTATGGGATATCACTCCGAGTCATAACGATATTTTCAGATAAAAAGACATTTTGTTTGATGACAGATTCGGTAACTCAGGTCTCTGCAAGTTCATAAGGGATCAGATTCATACTTTCGACGGAGATGAGAGATGGGCGACCAGGGTTCAAAAGGTAAATCGACGGACCCTGCGTAACGCTGAGTGCCTTCGAAACTTTGGGTCGTTGGGCGCAGATGTGTTTAACCTCATGAGAGTAGCTGATGATCGATGACCTGAAAACTACCGCAGATCGTTATTTGTTACCCAGATAAACGAAAAAGAATCCCCGCCATGATCTTAATAGCTCATAAACCTGAGAGCACCCCTCAGCAGAAGAAGAACACTGCTATTGCCGATTGATCATGATGAAATGAATTTTACAGCAAGAATTTCATAAGTAGAAACCAGTTCACTTCTGCGCGCCCTCGACTCGCTCTAACTTCTGCCGAAGGCACCCCACAAAAGTATATCGATCTTAACGTTCCGAGTATCGTCCTGATGACAAGTCCGACATGCTCAATTTGGACAACATGGTCATTTCTGCACCGCCACTGCATCGCAATCGGGGATTTGCCGATCGAGGTACTCGATCAAAAATATGGATATAAATAGCAACGGCACCAATTTCAAGGAGCGCAGCACTCATCCACCGAATTCACGAGCTGTTTGGAGTGTTTGAACACTTTTTTGTTTTCACTTCTATACATGCATTGATTAAAATTCGTCCGTGTTGTAGCGAAAAAAAACTGTCACGGTTGTGGTTCAATTGTAATTATCATCGACTTAGCTTGATTTGTGATATTTCGAATAGAAATATAGGTCTTCCGAGTCTCTGCAACGAATCCCCAAGCTTTTTAGCTTAGGCTCCTTCAAGTATGTTGGCAATACGTGCCTCAAAAAAGGCATAGGTATGACCGAGTCATCTGCGTCAGATATATCTTCCAAAGCCGAATCGGACTCAACCTAGCATTTTCTTAACACGGGAGCGATACTCCCAGGTCTTAAGTAAGTGTCTGACTATGTGGCGGTTCGTGTGGTATCAACTGTATCTTATCCGACCTTCATCTGGCTGCCCTGGACCCTGTCATATCAGTGGCATTTGCTTTAAAAGCGAAGAAAGATGTTTATAGGAGATAAAAAACGCACGTACACATCTGAGTAATGGAACAAGAGGGCAACGTGGGTTACCGATTTTATCACAAATCGGCACTTGATAAACCTCAACGGGTTAGGTCAGTGCGTAGACTATGCTCGAAAAAGAAAGGATTTGCATTGGACGATTGCGCGTCTGGTTCTGAAGCCAATGATACTCGAATATGGTGGGGCTATAAATGGTGGGGTTTCTGTGCCTTTGGGGTGATGTGTGGTTGAGATTGGGCGATAGCAGATCCGAATCATCAGGTTGATTATCGTTGATTTGTTTTGAAATGCCAGGAATGGAGGTGTCTGACTCAGAAGCAAGAAGAATCTGCCCGAGAGTTCAGCAGAAACGATTGACAGGGTCTTCATGCTACGAGGATGTCGATGAGACGATGAACGCTGAGGTCATAACGGGCCGCCCGTTCCGTCTACTCGGGTCACGGGTGACTAGCGTTCACTCATGATACTTGTATCTAAACTTTTTCCTCTCAGACCCATTCATTTAATTTCTCGCTCATTTTTTGACTACGCAAAGAAGAATGGGCCGAGAAGAGGCGATAGAGGTACTGCACCTTCAAAAAAATTAATCAACCTTGACAGAACTAAAACCGTGTTCCAGTCATTGTCAGCATGTCCGGAGGCGTAGATTCCTCAGTAGCTGCTCTACTTTTGGCCAAAGGCGTATGTCCATTGAAACTTATACCCTTTTGCTTGAGCCAATGGTTTTCAGGATTACGACCTCTCTGCTGTTTTTATGCGAAACTGGGACACCAGAGATGAGTCTGGCTCAGATCGTGGATGCGAATGGGAGAAAGACTGGGAAGACGTCCGATTGGTGTGTACAAAGATTGGTATTCCATGTGAATTGGTGAGGTTTGCAGAATTCGCGTCGGGGACTTTGAAGTCTCAGCAGTTTGTTTAGATCGACCTTTCCAGAGAGTATTGGACTAAAGTCTTTGAACCAGCGTTGCACCAGTGGGAGTCTGGCATCACTCCTAATCCTGATGTATGGTGTAATAGGTATCTATCGCGTTCTATCGTTTCAGAAGAGCGATTAATTCTGTTATAGGGAAATCAAATTTGGCGCTTTGCTGGATAGATTGCTTTCCAAAACTTCGGAAAATGCCTGGTTTGCAACAGGTATGTACGTTCTTATCGTAAAATATATGGTTTCTAAATTGTCGAAGGTCATTACGCCTCCAAAGTCTGGGTTAATTCTTCGCCCACCTCCAGTCCACGACCTATGCTCGTTCGCCCAAGTGATCGTAAAAAGGATCAAACTTACTTCCTTTCTGCTGTCTCTGAATCGGCTCTTAAGAGGGCACTCTTTCCTCTTGCGAACTTAACAAAACCAGAAGTGCGAGCTCTCGCCAAAGAGAATGGTCTGGTGACAGCTGAGAGGCCTGGCAGTGTGGGTATATGCTTTGTTGGTCAAAAAGCGAAATTCCACCAATTTCTTGGTTTGTAAATTCAAAGCATTCACACTTGCTTCGTTTTCATTGGTTTTGTAGCTGATTATCTCCCTCCGAAACCCGGTCCAATCGTTCACAGGTTGACCGGAAGGACTATTGGCGAACACACTGGTCTCTGGCAATTTACTATCGGGCAAAATTTGCGTTGGCCTGGCCTTCCAGAGCGACTGTTTGTTTCCTCCAAGGACATTGAATCAAATATAATTTATGTGGTCCCTGGCCAGTAAGGATTCCTCCCCTGATCGCTTTTATTGTGCTGATTCTTTGTAGTACGCATGAATCTCTGATGACGCGTTTCGTACATGTGCTGGATTTTAATTGGATATGGGCCGACGCACCTTGTCATGGCGTCGATTCTGCAGAAGGTGGACGGTTGTTGTTTGTGCCGCGATATAGGACGGAACCAGCTTCCTGTTGGGTTCGAAGGTGAGCCATTTGTGGTACGTTATGACACTGTTCTAAGCCGATACAGGTCTGATAATGGTTTGGTAATTGAATGTGATGAGCCACAACATGCAATAACACCTGGCCAAGTAGCTGTTTTATACGATGGCGATTGGTGCCTTGGGTCTGGGGTGATAGCCAGCGCTTGGTGAAACTTTGAAGGTCTTACTACTGTAGAAGTTTATATTGACGCGCTGGCCAAACAAGACCAAGCGCGACAAGATTTGTGATGTTGATTTCCCACGATATTCTCTGAGACAATGCCAACCTCGACAAGAAAAAGCAGCCTGGGTAATCTCAGACGAGGTCCTCAAAAGGCGCACATTCCTTATCGAGGTGACAACCCTGAAGTCGGAAAGAAAACTGGGATTGCGGTGCAACATGTGGAACGGAAGTCGGACGGCTTCGAACCTTTCGATGAATTGATACAAGCAGCAGACGGTCTTACGCCTCCCCAGAGAAAAGCTAGAAAGAACAGTTTGGCTGCGGGGCGTCTCCAGGATGACTATGACGACGATGAAGACGGGGAACAATCAATGCAGATCGACAGTACGTGGTGACATTCACTTTGAATTTCATTTGTTGATTTAACGATTTCACAGGCCCAGTGCAACATTTAGTCAATTTGCTGCCTCCGATTTCTCCGCCCACTCTCAGACGCAAGTCATCCATTCGACCAATTGCACGTACATCGGATGTGGATTTTGACCGAATCCCGTCTCCCCGTCCGATTAGTTCGCTTCATAAATCTCTGGTCAATGGTGGTGGCCCTGGTCCGTCTACACTCTCTCAGTCTCGCAGTTACCGTGAGCCTGAAAGTCTTGCTCCAACAACCGACGACGGTGGGGAGTATGATGGGGGTGGAGGAGACGGTGATCAGACCATGTTCGATGACCATGGCCGCGAA
>Ga0307517_10012080_pt1 | contig 11901 bp, 3 predicted proteins | sample 23_EM_MG_FD_194515 | JGI IMG/M metagenome (GOLD analysis project Ga0307517, IMG submission 194515) | Populus trichocarpa ectomycorrhiza microbial communities from riparian zone in the Pacific Northwest, United States - 23_EM | ecosystem: Host-associated > Plants > Roots > Unclassified | place... | reverse complement strand
AATAGAAGGAAACTTCATCTTGAACACTACTTTGACCACCCCATGACGTCTAATCAACATGTTAATATTGTATATACTCTCATTGTTTACAGATTAGACTACTTGCCTTGCGGCTAAGTATTCTTATAAAAGAGTGCGAGTGTGGTGTTAGTTCTTGTCGGACACGAAGGTGGGAGAACATACCTTTAACTTCTTCTTGATGATTTTTGCTAAAAGAATTCCTTCATTAAACAAAACAAAAAAGATTGTGCAGCCCACTACAACACTGATCTGCAAGTGTGCTATATATAACAATATTGTTGTTAGGTCCGAAAGCATCATGGCCATAACTTCCTCGAACTAGAAGACTAAGAAGAAGTGGGCAGCGACTAAGGATCAATTGAAATGACGACGTCACTTCTTCTTCTTTCCACGTGTGGAGTGTGTGCTTGTGTGAATTGTGGGTATCCTTGGCACGCCATGGATGCGCAGTTTGCCTAAAACCAGAACAAGAAGGGACCCAAAAAAACAACATTTACATCATTGAGAGGATAGCTCAAGATCATTTGTTCACCTAGTTACGGGATTTGTTTCCCACATTATCCTGTGGATCATGTGAATTCAAGAACGATTTGGCTTTTTATATAAATAAAATTATGGAGTTTACAGAAAACCTAAGGTTTATTTTTTTTGTTTTAAGAACTTCTTTTTTTCAAATAAAATTTTATTATTATTTCTGTCTCAAAATGATTTTTTTTGTATTTCCAGATCGTTTTGAAATGCTGATGTTAAAAATAAAATTTAAAAAATAAAAAAATATCATCTCAATATATTTTCAAGCAAAAATTATTTTGAAAAGTAATCACTACCACAATTCGGAAGCTATCAAGATTATCTTGAAATTGAGATTTTAACACGAAATTAAATTAATACGAGGAGAGAGAGATGCATGTCAATCCTCAGCGGTACAATGAATTGGAAAATTCATACGTTGGAACTGAAACTAAACAGAGATCTAATGGTATCAAATATAATCATCACTGTTCATTGAAATACAGGGCACATGCAGGTATTAAGAGACTGGTAGCTCACTGCTTATTATCATCAATAAACAACAGTTTTCCCCATACAGTATAATACTGTGCTGAAAGCATTTGTGCTTCTTTCTTTTCTTTTTTATTAAAATGCAGAGTTATGCTATTAAAAAAAGTCTACCGCCAAAACTCATCAGTACTTGTGCTATTGAAAGTATAGAAGAAACCCTAAAATTATTGTACTGGAAGCTTTGGTGCTGTTGTTTATGAGCCTAGGCCCAGAAGGCGAATTACAGGTAACGCTGGTGCAATTATTAGAGCCACAAAAATAACTGTACAAGAATTTCAAATTGTTGTGGTGTCAGCCAATTTTCTTGGTGAAAAATCTGCCTACAGAATTCATGTAATGTCAACATATACTTCATCTAAGAGTTATAAAAAAAAAAACTTCAATTTTACCATTAACAAAATCTGAAGCTGTTAGGTGGAGTGTTTGTGTTGTTTTTTCTTAGATTTTAGTATTTCTCACATGTTGAAGTTTTGATTTATGGGTATTTTTATTTTTTAATATCGTTTATCAAAGTGTTAAATTTATTTCCATTAAATTTTCAATGGTTTCATCCATCAAATTGCTTGTGTTATAGCCTTAAAGAGGGCTAAGAACTCGAAATCTCATGCAGTTCATTCAAATAATTTGAAAATATTGAAAAAAATATTAATTTTAAAAGAAAATCTAAATCCTGTTGCCCTATTTACGGAGGACTCTTAAGCTTCAACCCTGACATGGGTGTTGCAGGGGTTCTTCGAAATGTGTGTGGATGTTGTAAGCATAATTTGCCATGTCAAAAATTTAGGGTAGCCTGTTTTTTCTACCAAAAATAGGATTATTATTATGGAAAACCCCACCCGTACTCTCTATTTTCCCCTCTGCATAAGCCCTCATTCCATAAAAAAAAAAAAAAAAACTCCTTTCAAGCTGTCATTTCATCGACGACAACAGCTCCTCCCTCATTTTCTCAACCTTTCTTCTTCTTTCTTTTCGTTTTTTCAATAATCTCAGATCTTGTTGCAGATCTGATATTTTAAATAGTCCAACTAATTATAGATTTGGATATGTATAATCAACAACATATGGTTTTATTTGGTTACTTTTCCATAATATTTTAGGTTATTTATTTTTCGTTTACGTTATATGTAGGTTACTTCAAGAGTTCATGTTGAATATATATTTACAGTATAGATTTATAATTTTAAATGGATTTCAAGTGGTGAAGCTGTAAGTTTCGATACCTTATCATAATTTTGTTTCTTTCGTCAATGGAGGATGGTAGTGACGCCTATTACCCCCGTTGATAATTAAGTGGTGGTAGGATATTATTGGGATACATGACACATTAAAAAAATAAAAATAAGAGGTCTGATTATGGACAATCCAAGAGGGGAATCTCAGAGAACTCATTTAGAAGTTCAAAAAATGGACAGGACAAGATGCTGCTTAAAAGTTTAATGGTTATTCTCATAGCTATTGAGTTTTTTTTTTTTTGATTAAATTCAAAATTCGTATTTGTTGTAATAATCTTTTTTTTTATTATTCCCTAAAATTTTCCATTTTCCTTGTAAAAATAAGATTAAAAAAAACAATAATAACAAAAACTCAGTGTGTATAGTTGGCAAAAAAATCAATCTTCTCCCTAGTTTTTTCTGCAATTATTGTTTTTCTTCTTCTCTGCCGCCACGACTTCAACTTCTACATCCATCAACCACCTCACTGTCAGCTTCTCCATCAATAGCTCCACCATAAGCCGTAAGCACGACCACCAGCCAGCCACCCCCATGTCAGGAATAGCCACGGCAAGCTCCTTCCTCTCCGCTGTAAACCTTTGTTCTAGCAACCAACACAAACACCCTACGCCACCATGACCACCAGTTCCTCCACTAGCAAGCGCCAACCTTCACCACCATGGCCAGCCAGAACGCCCCAACCAACTCAGGTGAACTTCTTCCTCCTCTTGTACACCTCTTGTGGCCATTGCATCTAGAATTGCAATGACCAAAATAATTAACATGGTCGATAGGTTGGGCCAGCAACCATGTCAATCATGTGGGCCTGAGTTGGACCCGTTTCAACCTAACCCAGATGGCTGAGCTGGATCCAGCCCAATATTAAAAAAATAAAAAGCAATGTTGGGCCATTAGCCAACCCAACCCAATTCGAATGAGCCGAGCTGGATACGTTTCAGCTCAGCCCTAATGATTGGGCCAGGTTCAGCCCAATATATTTAATAATAATAAAATGATATAATAATATTAAAATAAATTCAAATTTTTCAAAGGGCATTTTAAAATTTTTTGTGGGTCTCTCGCATGTTTTTTCAATATTGTTGCATAATATTGAGTTGTATACTTACACTGTAAGATACGAACCCGATATTAAAAGTACCTGGTTTTCTCCGAAACTAAAAAAAAAATCTAAAAATTTAAAAATAAACTTTCATTTCAAAAATAAATAAAAAATGTGCTTGATTTTCATGCATACTGCAAAATCCTAAAAGTTTTTCATGCATATTTTCTAGAGAGAGATAAAATCATTTTTATCATGTTTTTAAAAATACAAAATGGATATCGTAACCGGTTTATGATTATCCATTAGGGTTTGGCTAAAATACAAGAAATCCCATTATAATTAGTTTGTCATTCGGAATACTAGATCTTAGCTATATCCAAGAAATAAATAAGTCTGGGTCTTAGAACGGTTAGGATTTAACCTAATAAGGTAAAGACTTTCTCTTGAAAGGAAATCCGTCTTGTACCTTAGACAAGACCAATGGACATAAACACGACTTAGAATAACAATCAAACAACAATGCAACTTAACTTAGGTAGGGTACACTAGGGGTGATGCGTCTTTCCCTTGCACAACTAGTCTTTTACCCGGACTCTCGCAGACCATTAGGTTTTCTAATAAACATAACACTAGGTGGCGACTCAAAAATTTATAATCATAATTTTATGATTAAACTCAAAACCTTCTCTTTTTACTACTCTTAGGAGGCAGATCCGTCATTCAACGTCATGCATGTCACGACAAGATGATTACTCTACTGAAGACGGGTCTAGTTGGACTTTGCATGTTTCATTGTTTGCCTATTTGTTTCGGTCTGTTTAATTTTAGCATATTTAACATGCATTTTTACATACTACTCATGCATAAGTGCGTTGGGTGTTGTTATCCATTTTTGGGTTCCCACACAAAAAATAAAAAATATATATATACAAAAAAATAAAAAAAAAACAAAAAAATAAAATTAATAATAATAATAATAATAATAATAATAATAATAAATATTCAGAAGAAATCCAAAAAAAATAATAGGAGCGAGAAAAGGATGTTGGAATGCTGAAAAAAGGTCAAAATTGGTTGAGGAGGTTAAAAAATGCAAAGGTTAAAATTTGACAGTAAATTTTTGATTGATGAGAGCCCTGTTGACAAAGAAAATTCAAGTTGAGAAAGAAAAATCTAAAATTGGATATTTATGGACTCAATTAAATTTTATCTAAGGTTTAATTGAATTTATGGAAGGTTTGATTGCAAGAAAAATTAATTTTTATGTCAAATTAGGCTTTTATTGAAAGAAATTAAAGTTTTGGGGTCCAATTATAATTTTGAAGAGTTAATTTGACCAAATCATGGGTTTAATTGCATAATTATTGAAGTTTGATGGCCAATTAGGGACTTAATTGAAACAATCCAAAACCAAGGATCAAACCGGAAAAGATGCTAAAATCAAGGGATCCAATTATAATTTATCCAGGGGCTTGATTACAAAATTATAAAAATATCCGAGGACCAAATCAAAAATATTCATTTGAATGTTGAAACGGCATCGTTTCCTTAAAGCACTATTTATTGTGTCCTTCAAGAAACTGTTTTCAGCAGTAAATGTGTTAACAGTGGAGCCGCTTCAATCAGGGGCATCAGGCATGTCTCACGAAACCATGTCGATCGCAAATTAAATTAAATTTAATTTCTTAAAAATAATTTAAGAGAAAGATAATTTTCAGCTGCAGAATGTCTCTGTGATGTCAAATTTGCAAATGATGAAGTTCTTGAATAATGCCGGCATTGTGGACACATTTATCAAGTAATAATGGGCGTTCTTGAATTTTGCAGGTTTCTCAGAGCCCTTTTGTGTTTCACGGAGGCAACACACATAGTCTCATAACTATAATTAAATTGAACACAACAATTATTCGGGTTAATGCCGAAGATAAACAGCATCACTCTTACACAATTCTTCTCGGCACTGCTTGCTAAATGCGAGCATCATAGGAGGTATCTTTAGCAAGCAAAGGTGAGCCTGTTAATAGATTCAAGCCCAGATAACATAAATTAGGGTAAAGTCCAGAACATGAACAAGAGACCGTGGGAGATAGCGAAGAGCAATGTACATAGTCAACCTCCTAGAATTTACAAAGCTTCGCCCAGATAATTTAACTCAACTCGACGAAAGTCGTAGGTTAAAATACGCTCTGAAGGGCCACCAGAGCATATCAAAACAAGTTTTCATGAAAATCTAATTCCTCACTCTGTAAAACTAGCAGCATGATACTAAACTCAAGTGCTTTAGCTTTAATTCATGTATTATAATCCTAGTTTTTATATTTATAGCTCGTGATTGAGCGGGAAAACAACGTCCAACCATTGCAAGAAGCTGGAATTAAATGCAACAACGTCCACTTTATTGTCTATTTTTATCAGCAACCTCAGTTGATCAGTTCATACATGTCAAGCTTTCAAAAATAGAAGTCAAGCTTTCTGCAAGCAGCAAAAACCAGCTCATCTATGAAACATGCTATCATTAGTATAACTAGTTAGCAGTCAGCTCTGGAGTTCTTTTCATATATTGATTCATACAACTGTACTTAGACAAGAAAAAATTACATGTAAATATTTGGGAAAACTGATTCCTAACCTTGACATCAAAATCCAGTAAAGCAATATCAAAATCTTATGGAGATTTCTAATCCCTCGACTCCAAAACTTGTTGGGCATCTAAGCACCCAAAGACTATACAAATTAATGCACCCTGACTGTCAACCATGGCTCACTTCTTCATTGTGCCATGAAATCTCATGTAAGCAAACCACTTTAACAGCACAAACCATGCTTGAATTTTGAAATGGTGTCCGCCCACTACATCTCACCACATTATTTTCTAAATCATTAATTTAATTACGGTTTAGGTCCCAGCAAAGTATCTACATGTATAACACATCAAATTATAGGCCACATATTCTAAAAATGCACAGGATAGGGACAACATCAACATAGCATGCATGTTTGCATAAGCCAGCATATAGTCATTAAAGATCAGCGGCAACTATTTGGAAACAGGAAACTTGTTGATGCATGACAATAAATAATAAGAATTAAAGCAAGAAAAGAAAGAAGTTTTTAGAGAAAGAAAAAAGCTAAAAAATAGAAGAAAGGGGATTGGAGATATGTAAAGTCTGCAATATTTTCATTAATCATCAAAACTCCTTAACATTTAGAAAAGTAGGATATAAATATTAAAACCTTAACCAGAACAAGCGATTGGGCTTATGGTCCACTAAATAAAATACTCAACAATAATTAAATTAAACCCAACAAATAAAACCAAATTAATAAACCTCAACTAAAAGTTCATATAAATTAAACCCAAAAACATAAGCTAAAACCCAATTTCTTAATGGTTTGAGTTATCCTCCATCGTCTATGATCATACACTGCGTAAATAATGTTTCCGATTTGGATTCCTCACAACTTGTCCCACAATATCTTGACAGATAAAAGAACATCCTTTCTTTGAAATTTAATTAGTAATGCTAACCATAGACTAGGCAACATTGGCTCACGTCATAAACTCATTCTACAATCCTTGGTCTTACTTGAAAAAGGCATACGAATTCACCAAAATGACTGCTTCCATCTTCCTAAGGGGCCAAGTCAAGCATTACACCCCTGCCTAAATCGATAAAGTTGATCTAATGAGGGCACTATCCTCACATAATTTTCTTCACCTATTTTCAATTAGTAATTTTACTGCACGCAATCATTTTGTAGAATCAAAATAGCATGATTCAAGCAGCCATTGAACAAATTAAGAGAGAGAAAAGAAGACAATAGAGAAACAACACAACCATTATTAACCTCAAAACCAGAAATTCAAGTCTATTTCCTTATCATATGTTCAAAACTTAACCATTGCTACTTAACTAATCAGGCTAATAACTAGTAATTCATAATGCCATAACTGTACAGTTTTACCAAATCTATTAAAACATCCATCGGAGATAATAACATTTTAAAGAAAACCCACATTGCCAAAACCTTTAAAAAAGATAAAGGGTGCTCAAATTAAGAACTAGAAGTGGGCTTGAAAGTGTAAGGCTGAGGAAGCGACAACGGACCTCTCCTGATTTCCTTATCTTCCAACAACCTCTGCGCTGTCTTGTTCCTACAATACAGCCTATCAAAATGCTTCACCTATATATATATATAAATCGTTAAAAAAAAGCAGCATTAATATTGAAATTAGTATTAATAATAACAGTAATGAGATTTTATAATTTTAATCAAAGATTACCCAAGCAGGTCTGCAGTTCTTCTCAAACTCAACCCTTGATTTTTTACATTCAGCTGGATATTGAAGCCCCACCGACCCGATTTCTGTGGGTTTCTTGTCGGACTCTTTCTCCAAACACGCGAAAAAAGCATCTCGCGCCTGATATTATAAAAATAAATAAATAAAGAATCGATATTTTTTGTTTTGTTTACTAAGAGAAGCATTGTTTTCTTGATCTTCTTTATAAAAAAAAGGAGAAAGAAACAAGAGAAAGGACCTTGTAGCAAGCTTGTCTTGACTGAGAGAGGACATCCGTATGGATTTTGTCAACATTTCTTGATGCATAGGTTTCCATAGCCATGGCAGCAGCAGCAACTGGTTTGGTTTATTTGTTTAGTCGAAGTACTAATCTGTTTGTTGAGAAAGAATCAAAGGACTGCCCCATAAATTGACAGAGTCATTTAAGCTCAATCTATTGAGCTGGGCTTAGTTAATGGGTTGCATATCCTTATTGGTATGGGCTTCTGAGAATAAACTAAGATATTGCATATCCTTATGGGTTCCATAGCTGGGCTTTTATAGCCTTATTCTATGTTGGGCCCTGTGGAATGAAATTATTTTCTTTTTCTTTCCTTACTTTTTTTTTTTTAATTGTAGAATGATACTCAAAACTTAAAACTTAAAAAATATAAAAAAAAACTAGGATGACTTGATGGATATCGTGGCCAATTTATATAAAAAAAAAATAATGAAAGTTTTTAAAAAATCAGAATTGATAAAAAATAAACAATTATTATTTCTTTTGAAAATAGTAAACCATGCTATGTTTATAAGAATATAAGAGCATTCAAATTCATATTTTAGGTAATACTTGTGCTCATAAATTATTATTATTATTATTATTATCATTATTATTATTATTACAACATAATAATAATAATAATAATAATAAAAAAAGGAGTTGGAACTCAAAAAAATTTAAAATGAAAAGTAACACTATATTAATTAGATTAGTTGAACTACATATTATTGGATACTCATAATTTTATTTTTTTTAGTTTAATGTGAGTGTTCGGGCCAGCTTGTGTGTATCTAGACTAATCCCACAGGCCCTGAAGTTAACGACCATGTAAGCTTCTAGTGACTATCATATTAGCAATCACAGGACTCAAATATAAAACCATAAAAAAAACAAACCTAGACCACCAAAAGTTGATACTCATAGTCATAGTTATTTAACTTATAGTGCATGTGGAAGGCAGTGATCGTACTAATTAAAAAGACGTTTTGTATTCTCCCTCCTCTTCAATATGGCCTATGAAATAGCCCTGCACTGCAGTCTGCAGCTCATCTACAACATCAATGCATTGTTATTATCTCAGTGATCCGTGGACTTCAAGATTATATTTGTTGAGTTTTAAATAAAATAAAAATTAAATTAATTCAGTCAAAACCATAGTTTGAGGAACAGTTAACCTCTAGGCCGGTCCGGGTTTCCTTGAATATCTTTAAATTAAATTCTTAATTTAATCTTAAAAAATATAGCTTAATTGATCAGATTCTGAGTTTACTCTCTAAAAATTACTAGTTTGAGTCTCACAAACCTCAGGGCCACTAAAAACTTATATAGTCGTTAACTTCATGGTCAGTGGGATTAATCAAGATGCGCACAAACTGGTCTGGATACCCACATTAATAATAAAAAAAATTCTTCATTCCAAAGTTAAATATGTTTTTCAATTTGGTTGATATCAACATTTTCAAACCAAAGTTAAAGTGTATTTTTCTATCCGATCAAAGATCGGCTTTCCTTTTTAGAAATTAAGGAATTCAACAAAAATTTGACATGAGATTTTAATCCTAATTGCTTTTAAAAGAATATATAGAGACAGTGACGGATGCCTCCATTTCTACGGAGGCTATCTAATTTCATACTCGTCCTTCTTTTAATGGAGGCACCTTTCAATTCGGAGACAAATCTTCAATGAATATCCACATGATTTATTTTTTCATGACCTAATTCTTATTAAATAAAATTAGCATATTATAGAGAATTAAATATTTTAAATTTATCAAACAATTTTAATTAAGTAAATATTAGAAAAATTATCTATATATAATGTTACTTTAGATATATGTTGACAAAAAATCTAAATATAATAGATTGTTTATATATTTATAAGTGGAGGTGTTGTTGTCCAAAAAATCATGAAAAATGAAATTAGACAAGTGAGGAAAAAATATTTAGTTTATAAACAAGCAATATACGGCAAATTTCAATCATAACAAAAAAAACTATATATAAAGAACACTAAGCATATATCAAACTTGCAATCGATATCAAAACAATGTTTTTGTATGCATACTAATCACATAATATATCTTTGTATAAATTAAAATAAAACCAAAAAAATATACTTATATGTTAAAGAATTTTAAAATTGATCAAGTTTTGTTGTTGTTAAGAAATAATTATTTGTTTTTAAAACTTTATTGTTTATCATTTGGTGCAAAAGAGTTGTCTTCAAAGTTTGGGCGCACTTCTAAACAATGTTCAACAAACCAATAAAGTATTACTCAATTATCCCTCTATAATGATTGAACTTAAGCTTTTTTTTTTAAAAAAAAAATTAGAGAGGAAACAAAGATTTAAAACCAAAAAAGAAATGCTGGTAAAAAAAGGTATCAAATTCTATCAAAACATCGCATAATTAACCAACCTCACTCTTCTTCGGCCCTTGTTTATTGAGAATTTTAGGCAATAGAATTTAATGGACTTCCCCAACAAACATCTTTAATTACCCACAATAAAATCAGTATTAAATTTGAATATTTTTTTTATTTAAATCATGTGATTTTTAAGCTAAAAAACATATTCAAGTATTGTTGAAAGAGTTCTGAAAAAACTTATCAAATTCTTCTGTTCATGGACTGGACAAATCAATGAGTTAGAAGAAATAACTCTTTATGGATCAAGCACAAGTCCAAATTTTAGTTAGGAAAAAAATAATCTTTTGTAGCGTAGAATATTAATTTACAATAAACCAAACTCATGTCACGCCAAGTACACGAGCTAAGTCGAGCTAGGCTGACGCGCTCGTATATATGGGTTTTAAACTCAAAATTCATTTTGCTTAAGACCTCTTCTCTTTAAAAACTTGAGTATTATTTGAGCTCAATTTTAAATTTTTAACTTTTCATTTTATAAAGACCTGAATTTTTTAGCTTCTTTCCTATACGAGATAGAGTTCTTCTAAGTTTTTTAAAATCAATTTTTTATTCATCCATTATTATTTTCCAACATGTTAATGTTCTATATTAAAGAATTTAAATTGAAGATTAAATTTTAATAAAATCTTAACTCTACAAGTAAATTTTATTTTTAATTTGACCTAAATTAACAATGTCCTTTAATCAATTTTCAAACAGGTACATCAGATCGAAAGATACTCCACCTACCTTTATACCCAAATACGTGAGTTATTTTTATCCCTTCTGCCTTCACCTATGCCTCCATAGAACAACGTAACAGTCCCTTATTATACTTGCCTCCATTTGGATAAATGAAGTTAGAGTTGACCTCTATGAATGTACGTACGTGGATATAATTTTTTATCTCTAATTGTGTACAATCATTAATTTTTAAGCCATCTTCATATGTTCAATCTAATTAATTACACAGAATGCTTTTGACCATAGACTACGTGATGTGCACACTTTTTAATTACAAAATGTTCAATTCCAATATTTTTCCTCTTGGAATTTAGCATATAATATCTGTTGGAGAATAATATAAATCATATCATGAGATCTCACCTAACAGCTTAAGCTATTGGGTTGAGATAGTTCTTTGACATGGTATCAGAGCCTTGATGACCAAGCGGTCACGAGTTCGAATCTCACCATCCCTATTTATTTGATAAAAATCAAGCACAAGGTAATGTGAACTTGTTCAAGTTTCAAGCCCTTACGTTTATTTAGGCCCCGTTTGTTTGCTGGGAAGTAGTTTATTTTTGGACAATGAATTCCGGGAAAGTGAATTATTTTTTGATGTTTGGTAGTGTAATGGAAAATAAGTTGGAAAACACTCTCCATTGTTTGTTTATGTTATGAAAAATGAGCTAAAAAATAACTTATTAATGTTTTATTTTTCTCAAGTTTATTAAAATAATGAGGAACAAATCTTACAAATTAAAAAGTTAAATGAGAATGAAATTGAAAAAAAATATAATTTCATAAATTATCTCAAATAAAATAAATAATAATCAAAATAATAGAGA
>Ga0307517_10012078_pt1 | contig 11902 bp, 10 predicted proteins | sample 23_EM_MG_FD_194515 | JGI IMG/M metagenome (GOLD analysis project Ga0307517, IMG submission 194515) | Populus trichocarpa ectomycorrhiza microbial communities from riparian zone in the Pacific Northwest, United States - 23_EM | ecosystem: Host-associated > Plants > Roots > Unclassified | place... | reverse complement strand
TTCTACCGTGGCGAATGTGCCAGAGATAGAGACACTCTGCCAGAAAGTGTTTTCTGTATTCTTCAACAAACATCCTAATACCAAATATACGGTGAGTTATATATATATTTCATATTGTCGCCGATAATCATATGTCTGTAGTACAAGATCGAACTGCGTGTTAGAAACCACTCCACAATACCTAGAGAAACAATTATTCAGACCGTTGCCAAATGCCTACCAGAAGGTCATACCGTAGATTTGGACTCACCGCAGCTTTTTATACTGGTGGAAGTGTTCAAGGTATATATTCCCAAAATGCTACGTTCGACTCACAAGTAATCCTATTCAGAGCATATGTGGAATATCGATTGTGGAAGATTACTACCGCTGGCACAAGTTCAACGTCATGGAGATAGCTAAGGAAGACAAGAAAGTTCCTTCTGCGGAGTGTTTGTCCGAGTAAGGGGGCCGGATTCAATGAGCGGCAGGTTACTAGTTGGAGCACTTCGTGTGCTGTAATCCGGAATGGGGAGCCCATCTATCGCGATCTTTGTCTGGGACCACTTGGGTAAATTATCCTATCTTGTCTGTCTCGGCGGCGTTGTCCGGATTCTCTTCATATTCATTACTTTGTCTCAAGCGACTTTGCGGTTAGACTACCTCAGTTAAGAATTCGATCCCTCTTGACGACACTGGTATTCGATTTCATTCACAGTCATCACTACAGCATCCAATTCGCCTTGAATATGTTCCGAATCCTTGTCCTCATCATGTATTCTAAACGATCAATGCTCCATTTTTCCGCTGCCGTTGCTTTGTATGATTCACGAAAGGTTTTACTGTCCGACGTGAGTTGCAGCTCTTTCTTGGCTTTCTTTACAATGACGCATATTTAGTATGCTTAAACATTTCTGTATAGCCATGTGCGTGAAACGACGGCGGAAATTCCGAAATCGTTACGACGCTTCTGGCATCTTTTCTTAATCTAGCCAAGCATTATTCTAGACGCAGAAATACTTATATTATGTAAATAGATAAAGGAAATTATGGTGCATTGGTTCGACTCGACCGAAGCCCAACGAGTCTGACAAGGGTGCACCAGGAGAGTTGGAACAACTCCCTTTCTTCGGGAAGTACATACGAATTGACTCCTCTTGCTGTTATTTCGTAATCTTATCTAATCTTGACGAGCGAAATAGATCCAAACGTTTCTGTCCGCAACTCCACGATGTCCCAAGTCCAATCCGGCGTACCAGACACAGACGTATCCCGTCCCTCTGCCCTCCCCTCTGCCAACCTCCAACGCACAGGAGGACAGGTCGTGCAACAATCGATTGCAGCTCAAAACTCGGCAGAGTACCTAGACTCAATCGAGGAAGAATGGAACAAGAAAGTTGACGCAGAGGTCGATATTCTGGTCGATGGAATGGTAGATCTCGTCAGCCTTGCTTCTGTGAGCTACTTTTCGTTGCTGTGCCCATTTGGTTCAATTGTGAATATCAGTGCCACTCTAGATCGGAGAGAAGGATAAATTCCGGATTGCTCAAGAGACGTTCCATACAGAATCGCGAGCAGAATCCATGGTCTGCTTGAACGATTTATTCCAGTGAAGATGGCACTCATATTTCCATAGATTCGCGCCGCAAATTCGCTCCTTTCAATAACTCATTCCATGAAACTCTTGTTACTCCTCTCCGACGAAGCACAGATTGCACACCGACGCGACGCAGAACTCGCCGTTGTTCAAAGGGAGCGAGATGATGCTAAAGCAAAGGTTGCCGCCCTCCTGGACGAACTTCTTAAGATGCCCAAACAGCACACAATGTCCAGTTCCGAAGCATAGATTTTAACAAGGCTGAAAGTAAGAATATTATGTTTCCTGTCATAAATATACATACATATAACTAATAAAAATGAGAAGCTGAATCATTCGGAAAAAAAAGTCCCCTCTGGTTTCATTCGTCTTCAGATCCATTTAGAAACAAAACCTTCTGCATTGCCTCTTGCTGTAACCTTTTCGCTCTAACTCGCCCCTCTTTCAACCTCTCGAGGCCGTTTTCAATGCTCTTCATGTGCACTTCGATGGGCACTGATGATCCCATGAGGTCAGGAGCGGCAACGCGTTCTCGCATATCCTCCATATCTTCGGCCATCCCTCTCAACGTCTGCAAAGCTGCGGCTATGTGCACCGCCGCCTGTTTCCGATAGGTAGCAAGATCCTTCAACAGACCCAGATGGCTGTCGAAATTACGCAACTTCTTCCTATTACCACCCAGTTGGGTCCAAAGGTCGGCAAGCAAGTCGGACTTGGCAGACGAAATAGAGGTGTCTTCGCGAGCTACTAGCTCATGCAAGGAACTTAAATGTTCCTCCAGATCGTTCAAGTTTCTATCGTTAATTTCTGCTTCGACGATAAGGCGCTGTAAGTGTCTTGAAAGTGTGTTCATTGCCTCTTCAAATGTCTCAGTCACGACCAAACTTGTAGATTTGCGTGCCCACGGAACGATCGCCGAAAGATACCAGGAAGGTGGTTCCGTAGCCCGTGCAGTCTCGATTGTTTTCAAGGCGTACTCGTTGGCTGCCATGATGCTATTTGCTCTATTAGTAACACATTCGAACGCAAGTTGATCTTTAACACGTACCTGTCGACAGTCCCACCAACTTTTGATGACATCCTTTGCAATCCTCGACCAGTCCTCTTTGCAGTCTCGATAAACTCGAGCAAGGAAGTCGCCAAGGCATCCTTTGCTTTGAGGTCACTGATTCGTACGAGTGTCACCAAATCTGCTGTCGCCATCTCTGCTTGCTTCACTTCAAGGGACAAAGCTGAACCACCGACAACCCCATCCATCAACTGTTCGAAAGTCTTACTTTCGACGTCTACTAAGTGAGGATAGTCAGCCCACTTTACTGGGCGATTGCCAAAAGGAGGGATGGGTGTATGGCAGAGACGACTCCTGGAAATCCCCGGTATTACGCAGATTGGGGAAAAGGTGGACCTGAGTGTCTGCTCCATCTTGTTTATTATGAAGCCCAGGAGATATAAGAAGAAAAGAAAGGATAGAGGATAACGGAGGAGGCGTAGGGCTCTCTTGAGAACATCCAATGCATACTTGCTGGTGAACAGCGACCCATGGAGTAAACCATTCACCAGGTCTTCGCGAGCGATTGCGGGTTCCTCGTCAGGTTGGGCAGTGACCTGGCTTGACTTGACCGTCGTAGTAGATTTCGTAGATACTTGCTTTTTCGATCCCTTTGGCACTAATGGTGGTCGTCTTCGTTTTCGTGGAGATCGGATGAGGGAGCTTCCTGATGGACTAGCCGTTCGTGAATGCCTAACAAGCAAAATATCGCGCTCCTCATCTTCCCAACCGCTTTGGTGCTCTTCTCTGTCGAAGGAATCTTCCCGATTTACTTCTTCCTCTGTGACTCGTGCACCGGTTGCTCTTGAACGCATTCTCGGCGGAGACGCATTGTTATGTTGGGTCATTGTTGAAGAAAGATAATCACTCGATCGACTTTACTGATAAACACACCAACGTGTTTTGCAATGAGGACTGCACGAGTGACCACAACGAGGTTACGAGGAGACTTTGGACAGGGGTGGGAAATTATACCTAATATGGCAACATCCTCCCTGAAAGACACCAGTTTGCGGATTCTGCTGTTCGCGTCGAACGTGACGACGGTAATACTGGCTGCTGCATTGCTGATTATTCGAAGCCGAGGAGAAGGATAAGGGACATCGCTTTTGGCAACGGACCTCTCCGAGTCAGGTTTGCCCACCGCTTTGACAAAGTTGACCATCAGTTGGCACTTGCCATGCTCGCTCTAGGACTTGCAGTAACTCGCTCAGAGTTGCCCATTCTGCGCCTGCACTCGCCACAGTCTAGGTCCTGTAGCAGCCCAAGACCTCCTCTTGTTCAGGATGATACGGTTGTGGCCGATGCTGATGCCTGCATACGTTCTATTGGGCAGTGTCTCAATTGTCACGGTAAGTTTCGTTGCATCTACCGAAGAATATGGTATTTGACATCTCCTTAGACAGGAAAAATTCCATCTACCCACAACCCTTCAATATCGGTTGGATGCACAACCCCAACACTGTCAAGGCACATGGGCGGACTTAATTAAGAGGTTTGAATTGCCTTCTTCGGAACGTGTCTGCCCATGACACAATTAAAGACACTAAGATCGTCGTGACTATTCGCTTTAGAAATCTCAAATGAGGCAATTCCCTTGTAGGAAATCCAGTGATCTGAGAAAGTCGTGGCAAGTGCCTATTATTTTGATGTTTCAACGACGATAGACAATAGCAAAGTGCAGTCCGAGTCATCGCTGTATAGTTTACAGGACCATATCGGGGGTCGTCGGATCCCAGAATACCAACTTGAATATATTTCTTGGTCGCAACACAGGAATGGTGCCAACAATGGTTGGTGACAGGCGGTGGGGGTGGTAATTCGTAACAATTGTTGCCCGGACAATGACTGCGGTATCGCTTGCGAAGTCAAACAATCCGGAGATTTACGCCGTTGGAAAACAATAAAGCGACATCTATCATGAGGCGATCGCCTACTGTAGACTGTATGGTCATTGGCCCAAAGCTGGCCTGAGGCTTTGCACATGAAAGTTATGTTTGAACCGTCATGGCGGGAATTCCATGTCGGAAAGATGAGAATGACCATACATCGCAACGTTATCGAATGGGAATAAATTTAAATTTATAATCCAGAGACAATTAGAGAGGCACGAGGCACCAAAAAAGGGAATTCGAGATCACATGCCACATTCATTCCCCACCATAGTCCGGAACGAGAAAGACAATAAGAACATCCTCCAAAATGTTTCCACAATTTCATTCCCCTTTCTCACCTTTCTATACGACATCGAGACATCTTGTCTTCGTCAAACCCAGCGTTGACCGTCATCCATATTGCTCAGGATCATTAGATCCTACTATTTTACTAGTTGTTCGCCTTATCTTTCACTGAAGCTCTCGGTTACTAATACGAAGGCAGGATAACCATCATGGCAGCGGTAGGAGAGGTTTCTCCTCTTCATACGTACAATGTGAGTCCCAGGATCCATCTTTGATGTCCAACCCCTCACCTCGATGTAATAGGGCATGCCAGGTACTTCCGACGTCCGACGCTGTGAAGTGAATCCTCGTTTCTCTATCACATTGGATCCGGTATTTACCTCTCTGATAGCAAATAACACGCGCTGTCCTACGTCCTCCTCCACGATCTTTTTCTATCGAGTTCCTTCCTCCGTCATACAGTAAGTGGTTGCCTACTCTCACAAACAGCTTATTTTATCTGTCTGCTAATAGAAGGGAGTCACAACCACGGGATGCGAATCTTGCCTGTGATTAGTGAGCGCGATTCTATTTCAACTCAGGCTCGGAATTGGGAATTAGAAATCTGGCGCAAGTGGGAGGACATTCTTTGGTTTCAAGAGACATTGGAATCCGAATACCGTCGTGCTGCCCGTGAGAAGAAAGTGCGATTAACTCAGGGCAAAGGCGTCAAGACTTTCAACGGGATATACAAACAAGACATGGCCTCCTCCTGGGAATCACTTCCCCCGGGCCCCCCTCCAAGCTCCGTTGCTCAGGACATCCATATGCACATTCCCCGTTTATCAAAGAAGGGTACTGTCTTCCGACCTAGTCAATCTACCGTTGACCAACGTCAGAAACAATTCCGCTCGCTTGTGGAAACCCTTTTCTCCAACGATATGCCCAGCCTGATTCAGGAGCTTCGTACGACTCACCATGTTACCGATTTCTTTGGCCTTTGGAGACGAGACTATGAAAAATTGGAGAAAGCACCTGAATTCTATCACCTGAAAAGTAGCGTCTTCTCTTCCTATTTCTCAGAGTCCAATCCATCGTTGGCCGCCTCAAAACGTTCTTCGTCAACCTCCCGCAGTTCTTCGACTGGTCGCCGCCGCTCAAGAGAAAGTTCAAGCACAAGCACGATCTCCACAAATCCTACGATTCGATCATTTGGTCAGGTTTCGACAGACAATTTCAGTTCCACCACTTCTGTCGTCGTTAAGCGGCTCAGCAACAGCAGTGCAGAAGGTGTCCCCATCCCAGAGGTAATGCGTCCTCGTGCTCTCTCCAACACATCCTCCGATTCCTCTTCGACTCATTCTGATGTATGCTCTGAAAATGGGTCAACGACTGAGGCCGCTCCGACGATTGTCGAAGACAGCCCGATTACCTTCGACCACAATCCTCATGTGCCTGTTGAACGTTGCTCGTCTATTCTTGAGGTGCTTCCTGAAGAACGCGAAATCTTGGCCAAGCCATCGGAAACATTTATCCTGCCAAAATCTATCACATCGCGTGCAGACCGTAAGATAAATCGCAGCTGGCAAGTTTTAAGCATACCTAATGCCAAGGACATTTCCAAAGAGGGTAAGATTACACATTGTCCTGCATTTCCCTATTGCTTACCAATGTTCTAGGGAAGCACAATGTCCGTGCATCCTACCAATCGTACACCTCGTTTGATTCCACCGCGGAAGCGTTCCTTGATGGGATTGGTCTCTCGCTGCCCTCAATTAAAGAACAAGATTATCGGGCCAGTATTTATTCGGTCATGACAACAAACTCCTCGGATGGTGTCCTCCCCCGAGAATCGACATCCGCAGACGACGATTCGCCTAAACGAAACAGTAATACTATTTCACTCTCGGAATTCGAGATCTATCCTACTGAAGATGGGGAGGAAGATTCAACCCAGAACTTCGTGCCTTTCCCTTCTCCCATCCATTTGCCACAAACTCCTACTCCACGCCCACGATTGTTTTTGGACTTTCCGATTACGCCAACCAACGACAGGGATCACGAGACCTGCTCACTCGAATCACTGCCTTCGCCGACCTCCACAAGTGGTCCTGCTTCTCCCTCCACACCGTCTCCAAATTCCGGCAACCTACTCTCTATCAAAGCTGTACACAACTCCTCGATTATCATGCTTCGCGTTTCAAAAGACACATCGTTCGATGACATCCGCCAGCGGCTATACAACAAATTTGTTGGACAGGAAGGTGTCCCCCTCTCGAATGAATTTGCTGTGGCGCTGGCGGTCCCCTCAAGCACAGATTCTTCACCGGCCAAGAGCAGCAGCAGCAAGCTATCGTGTTCCTTATCCTTGTCTTCAGTCGACAAAATGGAATTGCACTTTATTGATTCACAAGACGACTGGGAAGAGGTCGTGTTGATCAGGGAGGGCAGCAAAGTCACTTTGCGGATTTTGGATGCCCCAAGGGTGTAACCTTTTTCTTCTATTCATTTATCTTTCGATCTTCATACGACTGTCGTTTTTGTTTTACTTGCAGCCGATTTACTTTGATTTTATTCAATTTCAGGGATTATCTTGCCCCGCTCTTTGGTCATACCCCTCCTGTCTTTTCGTTTGGTTTTTTTTTGGCACATCTTTGTATATCTATGTCGTGACGTCGCAGGGATATAAGCTGAAGGATTGATCGTAAGGAGTGATCATATTATCCTAGCTTATGAGTAGGGAGGACTGTCAGTTTAGACTAGAAAATTATTATCTCAACAGTATCACAGTTCCTTCGCATCAATTACATAAAATGTTTATGACTCAAATTATGAGATCCTCATCTGGTTGAATGGCCAAAAGTTAGTTTCGTTTGGCATTCACGAATATTTTACACCGTAGACTTGTAGGGTGGATTGATAAGAACTTCGGCTAAAGGACTCGAAACGAGCGTGAGTTCATGGACTTCAACCTGAATACTACAGTGTTCGGTGATCGCATGATAAAAGGGAATACTCGAATCCGAACTAGATTTATGTAAATAAGATTATGTAAATTCTGCAAGGATTTGAAAGCCTGAGGGCCATAGAGTCTCATTCTGGTTCATGACCCTCGTTTAAGTTACACTAATACAAGGTGCCGGTCCGGGTTTCAAGTTTGTACCGGGCCCGATTACTGTCAAGTTTGCCGACATCATCATTTGGTTCTGACTTGCTTAGGTCTTCCAAGTTCCAGGGTCTGTCTTATGCCCTCGCAGCGCCCTTGCAATTATCACCAAGGAAGAAATCATATTCTGGTACCCAGGAACTGTGACATTTTCGGACTATGATTTTCCCGATAGTGCATATCGCGGATACATCAGCAGGATGAATTCGAATTCGAAGGAGAACATCTTATTTTAGCGACATTAGTCAACGTTGTCAACGTTCATGCAAGACTTCAATCCACGTAAAACCAATAGCACCGGTGGGGGTCAGCTGAGCCGGCAGTTGGACACTCGGAAATGTGGTTCACCGGTCCTTTCAAATTTCGATTCCCCTCGTCCAATTCTCTTTATGCCTTGGAACTTTTGTGTCTCTCTTTTGTGCCGTCTGGCTCACTCTGACTCTGACGACAATGAGCAGCTGCTTGCGTCTGGTTGGGGAACTTTGGAACATGTCCCGAACAACGGACCTTCCTATGCTGAACCCTGAGTACATGTAATTGGCAAATACGTCGACAGGATGAACGGACCCCAGTTAGTTGGTTCCAGAAAACGAGGGCTCAAGGCCATGGTTTTTCTCATGAATCATTGGTCAACTGCGCGGCTTTCACCGATCTCTGGGGGATATAAGGACGAGCGCAGGTCCCTCGATTTCCAGCCAACTACCCAGTTGTCTTTCGAGCTTCTGCCTTTCTGAAACAGCTACAAGCGAACTGAAACAATCGGTGAGTGTATTCCTGGCACGATGTTTCGTCGCCTCCATATATCCCGTTATCGCAACTGACCAGCAATCCTCCTCTTAGACCACACCATGTCGCAAAATATTACATTCAAAGTCACACCAGACGGCTGGGGACAGTGGTTTGGTAAACTGACTGTCTCGAATATCCAATCGGCGACGGTCGAGAAGTACCTTGGTGTCATGTTCACTTCGCCCGTTAAAATGGGCAACGCGGATTTTAACCCTTCCATGACCCCCTGGGTGGATAACTCAGTGGCTGTCGGCAGCGCGGAAGTCGGTCCCTTGACGTTCCAAATCGCGGCGAAACTCGAGTTCTTGAAACCCTACACGTTCAAAGGCAACGAGGCTCTCACCTTCTATTTCAATAGCCCCCAGGGCGTCCTGCCAAAAGACCCCACGAAAATCATCGAATCGTTCGTCCTCCTCGCTGATCCCGTCGGAACCGTCAACATCAAGTGCGCGGCCTCTCCCGATCCGGCGTTGGTCGACTCCCTGCAGGTTGTGACTTTCACCGCAGGGTCTCTGGTCTATTTTACCACCATGACGCCTGGCCAGAACTTACCTTTCCCTATCTTCCCCTGCACTTACACCGTCACTGCCGACGAGCTCACCAACCGGAACGAAACCGTCGTTGCAACTGCTCGAGTCAATCCCGTCAGCATCACCGTCACGAATGGCGAGTCGACAGACCTCAACGTGATTTACAGCAAAGTCGACAAATACAGCGCGATCGACGTGACCGTTGGCAACCTTTCGCCGCTCGAGAGGGAACAAGTCCATGTCAAACTGGTTAGAGCCGGTGCGACACTCGATGACACCTGGAGCCCTAATCACGCGGTTGGATTCCGCCGACTGCCGTCGTCAGGGACCATCGATGTCAGCGTCGGTACCACCGTGAACAATGTTCAATACTCGTGCAATCCCAAGAGCGTTTCCGCATCAGTCTCGCAGTTCAAGGTCGATTTCCCGAAAGCCGACAAAGTAGGCCCTATTGACACCCATGGCTTCGTGACGCTCCCCATCGAGGTGACAACGGATCTGAAACTGACTGCGAACATCAATGTGCGCCTTGTTGGTGTCAGCCCGGTGAACTTGATCTACAACCAGCAGGTGACCACGAAGACTGGGACGACTCCTGTCGCAGTGCCTGTATTCCCGGCGCACTACACGGTTCAGTTGTCGAATTTCGTCCAGGACTACACGGTGTACGTCGTTAAAGCCTCCCCCACGCTGACTGTTACGCCCGACGGCAAAACGAAGCTGAAGGTGACCATCACACGCGGAGCCTCTCTCAAGGTTCCCGGATTCCCGAGCTTCTTGAGCTTCGGTGGGATCAGCAAACTGGCTTTGAAGGACAAGGACACGTTCGTCAACGAGCCCGACTTTGTGAACGCCCGCGCGTCGTCAGTCTTCAAGTATGCTGGCACTGGCGGCAACGGCAACCCCGAGGATTACCTGGTCAGTGACACGGCCACTGTGGCCGCCGTCCATTTTGCCTACAACGTGGGGAATACGCTCAAACAACCGGTGTTACCACTGATGGTCTCCTATACCTGCAATCTCTCCGGCAGTGGCGGGGTCCAGAATTTGACGCAGCCGGGAGTGGATACGCTCGCGCACACCTTCGGGAACTTGATCCTGTCCCTGACTGAGGCAAACAAAGCGATCCAAGAGTATCCAGTGAATGCGGTGGGGTTCATCGTCAATCCGGACTTTATTGGCGCGTGCCAGCAAAACAAATTGACCAAGGACTCCCCTGTGATTTTTGCCAAGGACTTGCAAGCTGCGCTCAATGAACGAAAAGTGACAGACCCAATTCCCGACGACATCAAGAACTCGAAGACGCTGCATGGCTATGTTCAAGCGGTCAACTGGCTGGTCCGGACAATCTCCTCGAAATTCAAATTCCCCGTCCCGTTCGGGTGGCAGGTCAATCTGTGGGGCGTCGGCAGCTCACTTTGGATATACGGTAAAGATGACCCAGCTAAGATCGCCAAGGAAATGTCCGATTACGCCAAAGCCATTGGAGTATTTGACAGTCCCTACTGCCCCGATTTCCTTGCCGTCGACCGTTATGAAGGTGACGACTTCACCTCTCGTGGTTATCCAAAAGGGTATTGCTATGGCCCTCGCGAGTGGCCTCGCTTCTATGACCTCTGCGAGGCTCTCAGCGAGAATCTGCTCATACCAGTGATGCCCTGGCAGATTCCGTCGAGCCACACGCCACTCGTCAAGGATTTGGTCGACGATCTCGATAAGGAGCATTGGGGCACGGGCGGCAGCTTCCTTTTGGGTGATCCTGGAGTCAACTCCCATTACAGCAACATCAACCCGAAAATCCTGGCGATCCAGTTCGGCATTCAAGACATGGGCGAGGGTGTAACGGCAATGTTCAAGCGGGATGAGACTTTCGACTGGACCAACCCGGTCTATCCTAATTTCCCGCTGCGTGGCATCTTTGCGGTGCTGTTGGGCGGAGGTGAAGCGACTGGCATTGCGTCGGACATTGGCAACGCGGGGCCGTTTGTGCTCGACAAACTCGGTGCCTACATGAAAAATCCGATCCCCCTCGACAACTTGCACCCCACTTCTGCCGATAACTATTAGTAACCCGAGTGAAAGTTTCTTTTGTTGTTTGGACTAAATTCTCGAGATATTCTTTGTAAACTTGTGTAAAATGCAATGTATTGATCGACTTGTTACCTAAATTCTTCGTGAACGAAACTGTTCTGTTGCAAAAATGGAAGAAGTCTTTGACATTTTCAGTGTGCTGGTAATTATTACATTTTGTCCAATTATATGTTTACTTCTCCACAAACGCACCAACTCCGAGTCCAATCCTGGCATTGCAGCGCTAACAACGGTGCACTTCGCCCTCTTCCAGTTCGACTACTCTATTTCAAATGCTTACGTCGAGTTCCCGAAAGCTACGCTCATCACACACTGGCCCTAAGAAGCCGGCCGGCGGACGGAGTTCTGCGTCTTCGCTGCCTACCTTTTCGCAATTGACCAAGGAATCGGAAAGATTCCTCATGCATTTGTACAGTGCTCAAATGAGGGATTTAAGGGATCCACGATGGATTAAGTTCAGAACGGACAACATGTACCTAGTAAGTTTCAACCTGGATCAATCAATTATAAATAATGAATTGAATTAGAGGTGTTGAATACAAA
>Ga0307517_10012077_pt1 | contig 11903 bp, 13 predicted proteins | sample 23_EM_MG_FD_194515 | JGI IMG/M metagenome (GOLD analysis project Ga0307517, IMG submission 194515) | Populus trichocarpa ectomycorrhiza microbial communities from riparian zone in the Pacific Northwest, United States - 23_EM | ecosystem: Host-associated > Plants > Roots > Unclassified | place... | reverse complement strand
CATAGCCAGCGCTGGCTATGCAACGTAATCCTGTGAGCCCCTTTTACAAAAAAGAAAGATGCTTTGCTTACGTTGCAGAGCCAGCGCTGGCTATGCAACGTAATGCTGTGCTGTACCATAATTCAGCCCCTTTTATGAAGACAGATGGGCGTGATCTACGCACCGGCATGCTTTGCTTACGTTGCAGAGCCAGTGCTGGCTATGCAACATAATCATATGAGCCCCTTTTACAAAAAAAGAAAATAGCCGTGATAGATGCAGGATCTGCATGGCTTGTAACCGCTGTAGTTAAAAAAAATGGGACGACGATTAACTTTATAACGACTGTAATATTCGGGACCCAGGAAGCGAAGATCGCTGAAAAAGAGGTTACTGGTGACAAATCCTTCAAAGACCTCACACATGTTGACTCCACAAGATTTACGAATAGCACAGTAAGTATTCGATGTTTATACCGACAGCCAACATCGTCCGCATCTATATTTCGTCCACTCACTGGTTGGATTGGCCGAACAGACAATGGTTTTGGCTAACGTTATTATTCACCGTGTAGCACCCTACTAAATTGCCGGTACCATCAGAAATTTCCAGCAAGATGGTGAACTTCGAAAACGCTTTTCGCTTCCTTGATTAAAAGTAGGACTATGCACATGGAAGATCGATACACAAGTCAATCTCAACGATAGGACTAAACGCAGCTCCTTCACAAATAACGCCGGAATGAAAACACTAGTTGCGTTCAGGGATATTCGGTTCATTTTCTCCTTTTCTTCATGAGCCTATTATCGAGAAGTTTTATGTAGGCATGCGAGCTCTGGTCGATAGTAGAGGACCATCCTAGTTAACCACCAGGAGACTGTAGCATTTTTGAGGATACCCGCGAGGTCAAAGTGGCCTTTTTTCCGCCTTCTGAACATTTCTGAAATGCCGTATTCTCAATCATCCAAATAAACTCGGCTGCGTCTTCGCTCCCTGACTCGAATAAGCAAGGGTAGCATATGGAACAGGACTACTAGTCCTATTTTGTTCTAGCTAATCCGTTTAACGTTGTAGCTTCGTTCTTGCCAACTCCATCGTCGGCGCCGATATCTCAGCACAACGGTGGTGGAACTTCTGCCACGGAGGACCATCACTCGGGGCTCAAGGATCCTGTGCCGATAAGGCAAGGAGAGTCAAGATCAACGCCTATCGCATCTTCTGCACCTGCACAGGAGCAGGATGAGGCTGTGGAGATGGGCGGTGTGACTGGGCTTGAGGAGGTGGATGGGCATGGGTGTGAGGGACATGTCTCGCCGCCGTCGCCAACATTGGTGGGCCTCATTGCAGCCAGTGAGGAACCCTCGTTCGGGGTTACTCCTCCAGCATTTTTTATCGAACCTGAACCTGCCGCTCCTACTGTTATTGAAGCTGAAGCACCGCCATCCTCTCCTCAGCCACCCGCAGCTGCAGCCCTGGACGACGAATCATCGGTCCAACCCCCAGTGATTGCCACCGGCGTCGTCCAACCTTGCCATCATTGGTCTCTTCATCTCTCTCACCTGAACCCTAATCGCCCATGCTGCTCTCGCCCATCGTCGTGGACACGTGGCCGTTATCTCTGGCCTTCGAAGCCGAATCCGCAGCCCAAGCTCAACCAGGCTCCCCGTCGTCGTCGGCATCATCGTCCCGTGCCCCTGCGCTGTCTGGTCCGCTTAAAGTGAAACTCTTGGTCCGCGACTTTGTGCTCAGGAAGAAAAGACAGAGATAGGAGGTGGAGCTGACGAAGAGCGTACAGGCGTCGCCGTTGGGCATAGCGGAGGAGGACAGCTGCCTTTTGTTGTGCATTTCGAGATCATTCGTCATGTTCGTTTACTAACGCTACGCCTTTTTCTGATAGATCGAATTTTAAATCAGAACGAACGGCCTGCTGACATTATCAACTTGAGGATGAAGCAGGTTGGATATAACACAGATGACGGAGCGCTTCTTGGGATCGAGAACCTAAGCATCTTGCTCAAATTTGTCTAGCCGTCGTATTTTTTTTTTTTTCGTTTTCTAACCTTTCTTTCTTTGACTTGTTTCGAATTCCTAAGATGACATCTCCCTGGAATTTTACGATTCAGTCGACCTGTCTCAACGTCTTCGGGCGATACCTGTAGCGCTGCATCAAAACGCAGACTCCATAGTTTGAGCTTTCACTCGATTTCTTCCAATCATGCATCACCCTACGCGAACTCCACCTGACCTATATGTTCCACAAAGCATCCGACATTCAACCACTCTCCAACGATTACACCTTTCTTCGAATTATATCAGAGATCTCGAGGAGGCTTCACTCGGTCGCCTTACCGGCCTCATTTCCCTTTCGTTCCAGAGTAACCGCCTCGAGAAATTGCCATGGCACTTCCCAAGGCTCTGCCGGCTTCTAGAGCTCGACATCTCCCTCTCGTTGTCACCCAACTCGAGACCCTCCAGGATCTCAATATTTCGTTCAACATGATTACGGGATTCCCGGAGAAGATCGGAGAGATGAAGACCCTTAAGACATTTTTCATCGTCAGGAATCAGTTCTCAAAATTCTCAGACGAAGCAGCTGGCATGACAAGCTTCTACCTACTCAATTGACGGCGAAATGTGATCACAGATTTGTCGGCGATATGTACAATCCCTAAGATCCGCGTTTTATCAACGGATTACAACACTATACGCGGCCTCGACCTGTCCATTGGCCCTCATTTGGCGAACCTGGTTGCTTCTCACAACGATTTCACCCAACTCCTGGTTGCACCAGGACCGATAGGCAAGCCCCTATATATGTTGACATTACACAATGTTCCTATGCAAAAATCTACTCTTGATGATTTCGCTCTCAGGAAGCTTTCTTCATTATGCACCCTCAGGCTCAACCACAACTCGATACGTTCAATACCCGACAGCATTGGGGATTTGAAACGGCTCAAAATCCTTTCATGTACTGACAACAAGCTCATTGCTTTGTCTTCAATGATTGGGAAGCTCCAGCAGCTCGAAGTACTTGACGCGCATAATAACAGTCTTACAGAGCTTCTGCAGGGTATATGGAGCTGTCCCAGTTTGAGGAAGATTAATGTTACGCCAAATTTCCTGGCTAGCTGGCATGATCCCTTGGTGGTGGTTGTGTAAGATCCCCCCTTCTCCGGTCTCCTCCGCGTCCTCCTCTTTTATAACCTTGGGCAATGGAACTCTTGCCTTCCTGTATCGATCGCCCGAAAACCATCAATAGCCTCCGCCAATTTTACCAGAAATCCTCCCCCGCTCGTTGATGCGCTCGAGTCTCCTCTAAAGCATTTGTTTAGGTCTGGTCCTCGTGGCGCGATGCAGTCGACCTTCAAGATATTCGAAAAAGGTCTCGCTGAGGTACGAGATGGTCTCTCCCGAATTCATAAAGAACTCTTGGAGCATTCTGCTGACCTGAATGCGATATCAAGGCCATCGTAATAGCCGTACCTCCTGCTGGTCATTTTACGACGCGAAGAGATAAAATACGAGTGTGACGGTTTATTATCGCTCGACGTCGGGGTGTGTCTAAGCGACGAGGGTGAAGCGAGTCGCCAGGCGGTCGAGCCCGAAGATCGCGAAGCATCTGACCCTGGAATTGTCCTCGTCCTGCACTGGCGAATGGTAGCATAAACAATGACTTGCAAAAAAGCGCGGTGGGCAGAGGATTCGATGGCCATGGATATGTCGACATGACAATGGCCCATTGATTGAGTGTACTTTATGACGATGTAATTATCTGAATGTTTATCTATGACTGAATAGACCACTGGCCGATTCCCATCCCTGGTTGGATTATACATATATGCGACCGACCGACCCTCTTGGAATCCCGCCAGAATGCTTGGAGTCAGCAAAGGACAAAGAGAGGGAGCGGATACCCAAGAATAGTTCCCGAACGGCACGAATGGGAGCTTCGAGTCTGTGAATGTATTCAGGTCCAACAAGACCACGAAATAGTCGTCCACGGGGTGTCAAACGGTCGAACCCTGGGATTCAGGTCAGAATATCGCTTGACTCTAGCTGAGACATAGTCGGATGTGGGTGTTAACCCAAGACGATGAAGAGTATTGTTTCTCACCCTCGAGATTAATTACTCTGTCCTCGCCATTAACCTCAGCTCTATACCCACTGTGGCCTAGCCACCCAACTTGCCCCCACTGATACTCCGAACTTCATTTTCCTTGTGTCTGCAGCCTGACTTGTAGGTTGTCATATCAATTGGCCGACAGGTTTTCGTGGATAGCGGCGCTTCGAGAGGCGCCAAATACACGGAATGTGGGTTCAGTTGTTGCCGAAGTAGGAGTGGAGGCAGCATAACCGCTACCAAACTCCTCACCATGCACTTGTTGGCCCACAAAGGCATTTCGAGTGACAGCGGCAGGACGTGGGGCACCTGGGTGGCTAAAGTCTGAAGCACACATCCCTTGAAGCGAGGGGAAGGGCTGTGAGTGCTAGTTTGATAAAACAGCAGGTTAGTACTTACGAACGAAATGAAGTAACACACTTAACTGAATGGTCCTGGAATAGGCCGTCTCCTTGTACGCCACTGTCACATGCCCGGCTGTTACCGGATTTTTCATATTTTTCTGCTGTCATGTTGATGTCATGTTGACTTTTTCCTCCTCCATTTCGTTTGCATAAGGTCAGTGACGAATTTGAACCCAAGCAGCCAGTTGCTCCACTAAGACCAGAAGTTCTAGAACATATGAATTGGCATCCGAGGATTACGCTGTACCGTTTAATGGTGATATCATCAACTATAGGCTTCGGTACAGCCAAAGCTGTCTATGCCCACCAAGGCAAAGAGTTTGTTTCTATCACTATCGATTGGATAATGGGCGTGGTACTATATTTGATGTAAGCGCCCACGACCTATTTTTTCGTATGCTCCAAATAAGATGCGGCTTTCTTCATTCTGAAGGCTGTTCGCAACAAGCATCTATGACGCAGAAGATAGCAGGCCAAGGTACTGCGCATGGGTATTTAAACGTGATCTCTTGGACCTTCTTTGGGCTCTCTTGGAATCAAAATTTGCCTTTCAGCGACCGCGATACCTCTCCCATGAACTTACAATCCCTGCAACGAACGACTCAGCATCCCGTCCACATCTTCATATCACGCACTACCGCCTCCGCGTCTTCATGGTCGTATTCAGCTTCGGTATGATCAAGGCAATATTAGCATATCTAGGCTACCAGACCGGAGCCACTTGGCTGGAATGGGCATTCGGGGTGGGAGTCACGTCCATGTAGGTTTATTCAGACGCTGAAATTTTAAAATTTCAATGACAAATCAATAGACTGTATGCTTTGGGTCTTTATGAAACACATCCGATACGAAACCCAGGATCGTTAATTCCTCAATGGGACATCAACGCAGTATCCCATCCACATCCTCGTGTCACGTACTACCGCCTCTCCGTCTTTGTGATCATATTCGGCTTTGGTACGCTCAAGGCAATATTGGCACATGTAGGCGACCAGACCGAAGCAAACTGGATAGATTGGGCAGTCGGGGTGGGAGCCATGTCTATGTGGGTTTATTCAGACGCCGAAATTTAGAAAATTATCTGATAAATTAATAGATTGTATACCCTGGGTCTTTATGAGAGAAACTCGCTACGTGCGTGGTCAGGATTTTTCGTGGCTGATCGACGTCGAGAAGTCGCAACAAGTGAGTGCCCTTTCAACCCCATGTTCTCTGATAATTCCAAGCCTTATTCCTGGGTCCCTTCAGTTCTCAATGTCATCATCGTCATCTTTGTAGTCATCTTTTTATGTGGCCTGGGGCTCGCTCTTTGCAGTTGGTGGGTCAAAACATGCGCTGGTTTGTATTTTGAAGCTTTGAATTGTCCTTTATGTAAACTTTATTTTCATGTTGACTGGACGCTACCGGTGCCCTTAAACCTAGTGCACCTGATGTTCGTATGTTTCTTTAGGTCTTTATATTTCTTTACTGCTCTATGTTACATGGGAGGAGGTGTTGCAGGGGTAGTGGTGGCGGTTGTGTGGCTGCTTGGGAATGTACCGGCTTGGCTGATTTCCATTCATTAGTTCAAACATTATTAGTGATTATATAACCTATATTTAAGTGAAATCTATATATATTCCGAGTCCTTATTCAGGCTCCACTTCACCACAATAGGGTTCCAATATCCGCCTGGGAGCTTAGATGTAGTGGCGAGATAAGGTAAGATACTTGGATACAAGTCGACATCCATTCTCGAGTCAAAATACTGCCAAATCATCGCAACAAATCATCATATTTTCAGCCAACCACCTTAACCTCAACCAGGTAGGGACAGCCTTCGGGAACGGTGGTTCATCCACCCATATCCCCAGCCCTTCACCAAACGAGTTGACGGCCAATTCCTCGAGTCATTCTCCATTCAATTTAGGTTCCTTATTCAGGTACTCTCATGATCAAGACGTTCTTAATTATCAAATGTAATAACGAGATAAGATAAGATAATTGTTGGCCGCGCTTGGCCCACCATCCCTTCAAGGGCGAAGAAGTACAACCTGTATACAAAGGTGCGGCTGCATTTCCATCTTTGTATTTGTATCGTATTTATAGGTATCATTTTGGATTTTCTAGATTACGAGTGGACAATGACATGTTCGGCGCGATGAAGGATGATTTACCGGCTATCTGGGAGGAGTTGAACGATGCTGAGTTTGAGTGTGGTCAGGCGTATGGGAAGAGTTTGAGGACGGTCAAGTCGTACGTCGGTACCACCTGTGCATTTCTCATCTGCCATTAAATGCGCCCGATTTCGTTTGATCGAAATATGGCCGTGGTAGGCTGTCGATATAGTGTTGACGACTCTGTTGGATTGGCCGTTCAGTTGGAAAAGAGGTATCGCGGGGTCCGTAGTCCACACAAGTTCAAGGGCTGGGTTTCGGGATGTGTCAGAGAATGTGCCGAGGCGCAATCGAAAGATTTTGGCGTGATCGCTACTGATAAAGAGTGGAATAATAAGGCACGCTTGCCTATTGCGTTATTCGTACTGATCGCTGCTGCAGTTTTCGTTGGAGGAAATGGCGGCGCTAATCCAGTAAGCGTTTCCTTGTTCCTTTTTCTCTCCTTCCTGGTGTGCTGAGCCTCTTATTTTGCTCAGCGCCACGCTGAGCTTTTCGCCAAGGACGTTCCACCGTCAAGGGTTATCAGGATCCTAGACAGATTCCTCGCTTATTACATCATGACCGCCGATAGGCTCCAGCAAACCGCAAGATGGATCGAGAACATGGAGGGAGGTATTGAGGTAAGGTTTTGCTTATCTCTTCTTGTCATATTTTCTGACACCTAGTTATTAGAAACTTCGTCAGGTTATCCTTGAGGATTCGTTAGGGATCTGCGCAGAGCTGGACGCTATCATGAGTAATATCGTTAATACTTATGAGGATGAATGGGCGAATGCTGTGAAAGGTTCGTTTGTCTCGACTACTCGCATCGGATCCAGTCCTCAAGTCTTTGATTCTTGGTAGACCCCGCGAAACGCCAACAATTTAAACAATTCGTCAATACCCCCGAACGGCGACCACAAGTGGAACTCATTCAGGAGAGAGGGCAGTACAGACCCGCAGATTGGCCTAAATCTCGCCGAGGTGGCAGAAAAAATTTCTTTTGAATTAAGATGAATTAAAAAGAAAATACTTGGTTTGCCTCTGACGCGAACAGTAGGTTGTATCAGTACAGTAAATATATTTTTGCAAACTTTCCAATTTTTCGAGCCGAGGGGGACCTGCGCGCAACAGAAAGCCTGACTGAACAAGCTGCTCTAGCTAAATAAGGTGACATATTGTGAAAAGGTGACATATTTGAAACATACATGTTGCTATTTACATGATTCATGAAGGAAGGATTCACGAAGGAAGAAAGCTGGTCAAAGCTAAGTATCAACTTCTCATGAAACTAACGCGTGCTACTCAGGAGTGCTTTAACGGTCCCCTTCTTCAAGGAGGAGTCCTGATTCTGGTGGCGGTGCCCCGGGTGGGTTGCTCTCGTCAAAAAGGGCCATCATTCGGAGGATGCGGTTGTGCCCTGCCGGATCATCTTCTGGGATACATCTTCCGAGTGTCGGCTTCTCTTGTCCAGGGAGAGGTATAGGTAATTCTTTTGAATGCTCTAATGAAGAAAATATTAGACTTGAAGCGCAGTAGAAATGATGACAAAGTACACACTGTTTGGCTTCTCTGCATGAGTTTTGTCGACCTCCTCCGTGATTGCTTGGAGTACCTCAGAAGCTGGCACGTCTATTCCAAGCTTTTTGAGGGCAGCAGACAGAACATCTAGTTCAATATTTAGAGGGGAGGTTGACATGGGAGTGCCGAGGGAGTTCTATGTTTCAATCTGTCTTACGACTGCTCGCGTTTTGTGATCGGAGTTTAAACTAATTCAGCTGACTAAGCCGACGAGACGTGCCTTCCGTGCGCACACCTCCTGGCAGAGCGCTCTCGACGCTTTCGCCCCGGCGTAACAGGCGCAAGGGGGAAGAAAGGAGATACAGGAGTATAATGCAGATGGGTTTCTGTTGAGCTCCTTGTACTTAGATTCATAGTAACTATTTGTTTCTTCAATTGACCAACAATTGACCGTGTGACTGGCAGGCGGTCGACACGCTACAGTATCAGACGTTCCTGCATAGTGGTGTCAAGGTTCGGTCCTGAACTGTGGTTCGAACCCGAACCGCCCTGAACTGAACGCAAAGTTCGGTCCAAAGTTCACAAAAATCATTGAACCGATCCCATGGTCCAGTTCACGGTTCGATAATTTATTGTTTGTGCTGAACGGGTTCGAACCGTTGTAATACACAGCGAAAAAATTCGAGGTTTTCCCATCCAACGCCGATGTGAAGGCTTGATGTGGACTTTAACGATGCATCACGGACCTTTCAGTAAGCGCCGAAAATAGAATTTTGGGCGGCTTGACGTGACCTCGCGGGCCGTTCGTAACTCCTTTCTGAACAAAGGGGACGCTCGACGTTGTCATCTAGTGTTGCTGTGAACTGAACCCGCTCATGGGTTGAGCCCGCTTGAGTTGCAGTCTAACCAAATTCAGCCGCTCAAGCTCACTTGAGTTTGATTGGTTCAAGTTCAGCTTGAGCAGGCTGGTACGGATCAACTTCCTTTTTCTGTCTGACACAACGTTGCTGAGCCGCTATAGTGACATCATGAGGCCATAGCTGTACCTCCTTCAACGTTAGCGGAGATGCTTCGTACTGGTGACATTGAGGGACTTGGAACCCTTAGTTGAGGCACGCTATGGACTTCAATATGGATTTAATTTGATTTTACACAACTTCCCAGCCTTAATTTGAGGTCGAAAATGTGGGGAGAAAGTTGATAGTAACATCCCTGGAAAGAATTGATTTTAGATACTCCTTAACTTCATCTATTCACACGCTCCCGATGTCGGTTGTGGTCGTTGAGGATGGGCCTGGGTGTCTATCAACACCATTCTAGTTCTTCAACTCAGCCACCATGACCGACGACAAACAGAATGAGTAGGCCACTCGCTGCTGACAAAGAGGGGTGGTCCTGCTTGTCTTCTCTTCTTTTCTGTGGTATGTGTCCATGTATGTTAGAAATTCTCAATACACCTGCTTTTGCATGAATTTGAGCTGTGAAAATATATTCATACACATTAATTCCAGAGCGGCGTTATTTGGAAGCCATTAAAAGGTAAAAAAAAAACATCATGTTATCACTGCAGCACCACGTATCTTGGCACTTAAGCTTACCCACTTTTCGTCATATGGGACAGCAAGGAGTCAACTATCTATCAACGACGATGAAGCCACCGGCTAAGTTTTTCATATCTTATCTACATGATTATGTAAGGTATTCTGGGTGACGGAATGTTGATGTTGATAATTCTCCTATCATTTATCCGTGATTACATTCATATCTTATCTACATGATTATATAAGGTTTTCCGGGCGACGGAATGTTGATGTTGATAAATTGATATCGTTTATGTACACGATTACATAACTTTCCCAGGCAATGGAATCTGGTGCACATTGCGGGAGGCTGACTTTAAAAGACGAGCTTTTATAAATAAAAGACTCGTAACAACCTAGCAATGGTTTAGTTCCTAGAATAAACTACAAGATTTGTACGCTTACAATCCATGAACTCCACCAAAAACTGTCGCACAACTTTCTGATATTTTTTCATATCCAGAAGGTTTGACAACAAAGGAAAGACTTCGATTGAACGCGCTAGCTTTAAGCACGTACCGTCCCGAGAATGCCTCCCTATGATGTCCACTGCGGACTCCAGGAGTCGATACTTGAGCTCAGACTCAGGATTGTTACGTCCCAGGACGTTGATCACTCCATCATATACCGCCTGCAATCCATCCGCTAAGGGTGACCTCATATAAGCCACGGAGAAAATATGAAGAATTGAGCAGGCGTACCCCACATCGCGGTTTGGCGTAAAGTCTGCAACGCAGTACCAGGGCGCTCACCAATGAGCCTCTCCACGAGGGTTTCGGTGTACTCGTACAAGTCAGGTTCCAGCCAGTCGCCGAGCCCATTCTTTCGGGCATTCTCCCAGAAATTAGGAGCATCATTCAAAGAACGTGCCTTCAGAGTGTAATTTGTATTATTGGATAGCGTGAGCGAATTGTGGATCTTCTGACTGGAGTGGATTTTACGGCTCGCACCAAGATGAGGCCTAATCAACTAGTTGAGTACATTGCCACCCGATTCGAGGACACTCACTTATGAGTGGTTTTCTTTCCTTGCTCCCGCCTCGTGTATGTCAAGCGGTTGAAGAAAAAAAGCTCCAGGGGCCACCAGACCGGCGTCAAAGACTCTTTGATTTGAATCTGCTCATCAGGAGAGAGATCACGCACGAATGGCGCGGTCCGAAGACCGAGTGCCCCAGCTTCAAACACCATCCACCTCAGAGGAGGCCGACTGCGATCCATACCAGCATTCACAACATTCCCGCCACCTCTTACCGGAATGTCACAAAAGTTGTCCCTCGGGCTGAAATAGAGAACGCACTTACATATCTGAATGTGTTCCTGCAAACCAGACTTCGACTGTTTGAGGACAACGTTCCATTGACTTTATCTTGGTGGACTCATTGCGTTCAAGTCCCATCCAAAAGCCTCCTTCGTCCCCAATAATGTATCCAATTCAGTTAGATCATAAATATTACTGTCAAGAATTTCGATGCCATCTTCCACTCTTCGTTCTGGCGCAGCTATGTTCCTTCCCTCAATTCGAGATTATCAAATGCCTTGTTGATGTGTTTCACCAATATATATCTTCAGGGCCTGCAATCCCTTCATCAATGGATTCTCAACAAATTCTGTTGACAAAGGTGGTTTAACCTAGGTAAATACGTCTTTTAATAAAAACGAAAAGTTCACTTCTCCAAATTATCGTTTGAAGGCTGGATGGCACCCTCAGTTGAAGTGAGTGCTGCCCTCGCGTTGTTTCTTGGTTAGTCTCAGCAGTCAAGTCCTATCACCTGATCTCATCACCATTGCATCTTCTAAGTTCTGTCGCGATTAAAGAAAGTTGCCATTATTCAATGGAGCAATAGCGGCTAATTTTCGGACTTTAGGTAGGTAGGTGAGCCCTCAGCGCTCTAACTGCATAGCCTCCTTGTATATACAGCGCTGGAAACAGCGATCATAAGAGAACAACTATCAATCTGTTCTCAGGCCTCATCTCCAGGATGGCCGATCTAAAATTACCTTTGGTGCTCAAGATTTATGACATCTAGCTTAGATTTGGAGATTCAGCGCTGGAGAAGTTGGATCATGAAGCGTGATACTGTTGATGGTTCTGATAAGGCTAAGCAGCGTGATTGGTGCACATCAAGTTTCGCGATGATAACACCCTCCTTATTTGCAACACC
>Ga0307517_10012076_pt1 | contig 11903 bp, 12 predicted proteins | sample 23_EM_MG_FD_194515 | JGI IMG/M metagenome (GOLD analysis project Ga0307517, IMG submission 194515) | Populus trichocarpa ectomycorrhiza microbial communities from riparian zone in the Pacific Northwest, United States - 23_EM | ecosystem: Host-associated > Plants > Roots > Unclassified | place... | reverse complement strand
GTGAGGGCTCACGAGGCGCTTCCCGCAGTGGACGACAAGGCGAGCGTGAGGGCTCGCGAGGAGCTATCCGTAGTGGACGACAAGGCGAGCGTGAAGGCTCCCGACGTGAAGGTTCGCGATACGGCGGGGAAGGCCGCAGCTCACGACTTGCTGCTCAGACCTCGGCTCAAAACGTCGTTGCTTGAAGGGACCTGATACTTTGTACATATCGAGTTTGTTAGCGAGTGTGTTTACCTATATCATGATGAATGACGATCGGAATCGAGATACCCAACCAACGTAAATGTTCGACTCCCAGTCAGAAAGCTTTGTGAGATTCCAAGATTGCTTGGTCGGTATAAAATTGAGCTCGAGAGTTTGTCGAGTTCGTAAAAGATTAACGGTGGGGGTGAATGAAAAAGTGACTCAGTAACAGCTATTACTTACGCTTGACCCAACCTTGCAATCGATGTGATCGGGACGATGCCTGGACAGGCTAGGCGGGGCGACGTTTCGGAATTTCAGTGTTGCTTTCCCCATTTTATTGAGCGATTTCCGTTTACTTATACCAGCGTTAATCGACAATCCCTGCTTTGGGCGCATTAGGGGTGAGGGCCCAGAGAATCTGCACAATGTCGACGCGTTGTAATTCATTTGCTTCAAGTTGCCCACAAATTTCGGCTCACCTTACCTTCCGCTTACTGTCACTTTGCCACTTGAAGGTTGCGGAAGGTCCCTAGTGGGTGAGCGCTTATCTTGGAAAGTACGTCATCAATGTCATGCACCCTGCCCTGCGCAGTTGTTCAGATCCTGACCAGTCCAGTGTAAGAGGCGGCGACATGTTGATCATGATCAGCGATTCACGGCAGAGGATTGTTGATGGCCATCGCCAATCAATTCCTATTCGGAACGCGTCTTCGATGCCGCGGCGCCATTTCGATCTGCTTTCATTGAAGCCTCCAGGTGGAAGTATGGTTGGATATATAAACGATAATTTCTTGAGGTGACTCTCTAGCTGGTTCTGTGGACTCATCGCCCACAACCTGTATTGGACAGCCCAAATCGCCACAGAGGGCCGGAGGCTTCGTCACCTTGGCAACGTGCATGTCAGAATAGTGTTGAAGGTGAATCTTATTGACCATGGCGGACTTCCTTCCACTGGCATGGATCGTTGGAGACAGCATTTTTCCTTTACTCCGGACACGACGAGCGTAATTCCAGCTGGTTCAAGTCAGGAATACCTTCCATCATGTACACGCCCACCCACCTGAATCCTCAGCAAGTGGAGACGGTCCCATCGCGTTATTCAATCCCTTATATGAGCTCCTCCCTTGAATGTCGTGAACTCATGGAAACATAAATTCTAACGACATGATACATCCCTACTAGTTCTGCGGTGCAGCAAGTGATACAGAGGTGGCTGGGCAGTGTACCTATGTATTGTTCACCATTAGCCGAGTAGAGCAGGCCAAATGCCTGCCTGGGTTCGTCCCTTTTCGATTCTCAGAATCCAGTGTTGAAATCAAATCAGCAAACTTGAGATAAAAGATAAGATTTCCGGTTGTCCCCACAGGACAAACGGATGAGTAGCTACAATACAAGATCTCGATTATATACTATAGATTACAGAATAAAAGGAGAGAAAGATAAAATAGGGCCTACAGCCCGAAGAATGAAAGAAAACAATAAGAAATAAGGAATGTACCTAGATTCTGGGGATAGCGGCGCATTGCGCATGCTTGCACAGCCTCCAGATATTCCAACATCCAGGAGGATTGGCCTATATACTTTCTGGGCAAGGGAGTACGTCATGGAGCGGTTAGCAGCCAACTACCAGAAACATTCTTATACTCGACGAATGTGTTATGGGTTTTCTTGTTATGAAGACCGATTTCTGTTCCTCAAGCTTTGATACAAAGGCGCGAAAACCTTACTTGCCTTTTAGTCTCCTTCGCGTTGCAAAAACCTGACCGCGCAGATATAACGACGCATTGAATTTTGCGCCCGCCCGGCGCCTGAGCTCTGCCACTTTCAAGGCTATGTAAATGGATTTATTCACAAGTATCATAGTTAAACTCGCTTCCGAAACATTACTTCTGCCTTCCTGTTGGGCCACGCAACACCGAAAAACCAGGCAGGCTCAGGGCGAGGGCCATCATCGGGTCATAGTGAAGTAAAATATGTGCAAGCATGGCCTTGAGCTCAGTAGCTGCCAAGAAACGACCTGGGCTATTAAATTCGGCAAACTTTCAGCTAGGCACGAAATCATGTATTATACACACCACGCGTGGTTGCCAACTCCGAATCCCAAGTAATTTAAATCTGGATTAAGAGAGACCATTTGGTGTCGAGTGCTTTCCCCTTCTTAGTCTGGCATTTATCTGAATCCTTGAAATTGTCGTGGGTTTTCATAAATTTTAGCGAACAAAAATACTTCGGTCAGTATCATAGTTGAAAAATTACTCACCTCATCCATATGAGTAGCATGAGTCGCGACTGCGATGTCAATGATGCCCGCTGGTAGTGTTATATCATTCGAAAAGGTGAAATCTTTCATAACCCGCCGGACCATTGAAACTATAAACGATTCGGAAGAACAATTATATAAACTATCATTCATTCGTGGAGGTTCGGGAAAACTGAACGTACCCCCTCCGATTCCAATGCGTTGAGATTCCTTGACAAAGCTATCCACTTTACGCATCTTTCCTATGGAGCCCTTGGTCCACGTCCGCGTCGACAATAGCTTCGGCTTCCTCACGCATTGGCGCGACGTACTCCGGATGAGCGGCTAGGTCGTATACAATGTGGGTGAAAGCCTGTACGGTGTCTCATGGGTTCAGCAACCGAAGAATTTGCACAAGACGCATGGGACTTACGTTTGATATATTGATGACGGCCGCGGCATTGCCGGCGAGTATACGGACGGTCAACTCTCGAACCGTTCTTTGTGAACCTTGCGCTTCTTCCAGCAACCAGCTGATCAAGTTGTTCTGCAGTGCGCGAGGTGAGTGATAGGAATCGCACAGGCCAAAACCTAGCCGCCTCACGGTTTTCTCGGGCCAATCTTTTCCGTATTCCTTTTCCTCCGCGAGTTGTGCTTCGATCAAAGGACCAACGTGAGACATGGCGCACTGAATGTTTGCGGGAACCTTGGTTAATAATCGGCCGACGAAGCTGGAACATAAGCGTCAGTATTCATGGGCGCTCTACAGCAGGAATACAGCTGTTACGGTTTGAGTGCTCGCGGAAACTTGTTTATAATCTGACAAGTTATGTAGAGGTCGATTGCGAACTGTTCATGAAGCGCCAAATATTCAGGGTCTCTGCCTGGTTCGAGGACGAGTCTATCGTGAGCTATGGATGGTATATTGGACACTGGTTTGACTCACACAAAGTCATGTCAAAGTAGAAACGGTTAGTCGTCCTGCCAACAATTTTCATTACTGTTGCTAGAACGGGGATAGCCGTCCATTCTAATTTAAGATTCAGCGTCATTAAGATCGCGAAATCCAAGCAGAATACCTTTACTACCCGTGACAGGAAAGTAGTCACCAAACGCTGCAGTGATTTCATCCTTGATTTCGGCAAAGCGAGTGGCAATATTTCGAGTTAAAGATGTTCTGACCACTGGAATATCATAGGGTTCAAGACGAATTTCGGGGCCAAGGGTGTAATCTGTTTGGATCATCTGTTGGAGGTCAGCGATTGGAGGCTTCGTAAACTCACTAAAGCAAGATACCTTGGCTATGGCTTCGTTGAAAGACATCTGGTCGTCGCTGGCTTGACGAATGTCGTCAATCATTTGTGGCCCGCCGACTACGACCAACCACCTCGATAAGGAGACTGGCATACATGTCAGACGAGGGGTGCATACTTTGTTATATATATCCTTCTTGAATCATTTCGTGTCCATGACAAGAGATGGAATGCGCCCAAGTAGGACGAGATAACCCCAGATGAACCAATGGTAGGTATGTGCCTCAGCTATAACGGAGTATTAGACTTTCTCGTACTAATATATCATCAAATGGGTAACGGACCTGGTGTGTGGCTGTGTTGAACCACTTCGAGAGCAAGTATATCACGAACAAGACTGCAGCCGCTGGTACCACGGTGTGTGAACCAAACCAGTGCATATCGTGTATGAGTGGGCGTGGGTGGTGCGATCTGAGATACTTATATGCAATTTTCTCGACCTAGACGAAAAAATCCCACGTCCTTCATTGAGATACGACGTTTCTTCCCGATTAAAGGGAATAAAGACTGTCATAAATCAACGATGACTATCGGCTGCACTGCTAAGGATGATTCATATGGATCACGAAACGGCGAGAATTAGTCGGCTGACCTCGACGGTCATCTCGATACCATAAGCGGTTACTGTGGCGAGCGCAACAGCGGCGTGCCTGGGTTCTATAATGGTGGCGGGCTGTCTGCAATCACGAAGCAGCTGGCAGGAAAGAGCAGGTGTCGATAACTTTCAGATTACGAGATTTGAAACACCAAACCAACATCAAACTGTCATCCGTTCATGGGAGGAATGAGCAGGCAGGTGCTTAAAATCCCTTGAGACTAACGGCTCAATCGGACCGCGATAAGGCTCCCTGAACAACCTCTTGAAACACGGGGTAATCTGCTGCAGGGAAGTACGTTCATTATTCTATTTTGAATGAAGGAGGACGACTCTGACTTGATTTTGACGTGTCCGTACTTCATCGTGACTAGCCCAATGGGGTCAAGAACCAGGGCATGACTGTCGACGAAGCAGTCATATCTCTTGAAAATATAGAAGCCCTTCGCTCTATCAGCTCCACGATTCTGAACCTGAGTGGGATTGGTATGTCCTTCAAGCTTCAAGCTTCATTGAGGGTACACGTAAATGATTTATTTCCGTCTTAGACCCCTCTAGGTTGACATCAGCTGGATACACGACATTCCGGAGGTGGTACAATATCTCCGGTTTGTTTCGGAGGCGGCAAAACAACTAGAAAGGCGAGTAAGTGATATGTACAAAAGAGAATCAACTTGAAGTCTTGCCCCCGACATCCACCGCACTTCAACTTCAGTACTCCATCTTCAGAATCCTGCGTATGTGGTATCGTTGCAGTATATACCGATGGGATTAAGTGTTATGTGACACAAGGGAATCGCCAACCGTCATAGGTGGTAGTCCATCGGATGGTACGAAATGTATTCGCCAGGTATTTAAACGATATGTCTGCTGAGTATCTATAGGACGAAGAGAAGAGGATCGCGATGCTGGTAAGGGGTATTCAGTGATTTTCCGCAAACTTGGATACATTTTACGCACAAAGCTTTATGAAGACTGATATTGAACAGCCGTCATTCGCTAACAGTGACATTGACCATTGAGATAGATGTGCAGCTGGCACCTTCTTGCTGAATATTTGGAAACCGACTTTGGGGGTTGTTGAGGACGGACCTGGACAGTCGACGTTCTGCTGATCATAAAGCGTGAAAGGCAGCGATGGGACTTTTGTAGAGTCGACGTCGGACGACGACTCACGAGGCAGCAGGCTCATGTTATTTTCGAACTCCGCTAACCTTCGACGCGATCACGTGTTATCGGAGTTTGAATAGAACGTTTTTAACGTTCTTGCACTTTTTATCTCCACTTCTGTTAGGGTGAGGCACGACCTTGTCGCTTTCTTGCTCGCTATGAATGGGCTGCCATTCATTTCACGGTTCGGTCGTGGAGAACAGGAGGATGAAGTCCATGAGTTGGGTAGTTGAATTTGTTTGTACCTACTATCTTTGACTGACGACAGGCTTCCTTCTGGATGACCGTTCCTGACCCTCTTATAGATACTCGTCCCCTCCGACGTTGTGAGGGATCTGCGTCGATTGATCTGGCCACCAACTCCGCCTCACAACGACGCGGCAATTGCTTCCCTTTCTTCCATTTCGGGTCTGGTCCTCTTTTTTTTTATTGAATTTATGCGGTTAAATAAAACTGTACCTGCAGAGTACCCGACTATATTCCAACGCAGGTGATCCCTGTCCAACTACTCCAAACTGTCGAAGTCTCAGAAATTTTCGAGGGCCACAATCCACGCATATATACGCGTTCCTTTCGGGCTCGATGATTCGACTTGGGGAGATAGACTATTTTTCGAAGACTGTGAGCTCTAAGAGAGTGCAGGCGGATACACCGAGGAGATTGGTTTGGCACTGAGGACAACGACAGCAAAGTGAGGTCGAGTGACATAGATTGTTGTCTTTAGGCTTATATTAATTTATCCTTTTTGCGTCTTTACCTTAGAGGAGGCGACGGCAGAGACCTCAGGATGTCATTCCATCTCCTGTTATCGCATCCTTGCTCGACATCACCACCACCTCCAGATAAATGAGGAGATAGAGGCTCCAAACGCCTATCCCCCTCCTCGCCTGCTCGGCCCAAACGGGTAGAAGCGGCAACCGCGACTGCTCCCACACAGGCGTATGTCGTACTTTTCCTCTTGCTGTCATTGGTCTTGGTGTCAGCTCAAGCTATTTTCATGTTGGGGGCCCAAGTGCATAATGTCTACTTCCTTAATATCGTCCTCGGACCGGGCGAGGAGGGTTCTCGATTACTTACCACGATCGCGATTCGTGGGTGGCGAAGGCGACAACTTATCATCACCACGTCATCTAGGCGGTGGCGGAGGCCTCAACCGTGGGTCACCTTCACGTCTGCTTCGGAGAGTGAGAAGCGAGATCTGACTTGGACCTAGGTGCTAGTAGGTAGGCACCAAGGTAGGTATCCGACCTTCCTCCAATCGTCATACTGACATGGAGGCATTTTTAGCCTCAACTGGATAGCGAGATCCAGTCGGCGAACTCGGGCCACAAAACAGAATAATGAAAAAATAATGCGGTAACGTAACGATTTGCCATAGCCTATGTGCTGATTTCTGAACGCATGCATAGGTTGCAATCGCTCCATGGCCATTTCACAACAGTAGCAAGTGCAAACTAGTATGTCGCGCTGTGATACAGGGTAAGAAATGTTACTGTAATATGTGAACGTTGCTCGAGATGTACATACATCACCAATACTTCTATGTGACGATAGAACATGATTACCCAAATCCGACTTAGGGACTACCTGCAGATATGCGTAATGACTGCCTACCGAATATTAAAGTGACTGCTCATCAAAGTGGTCAATCGAGTTCGAGCTGAGAAAGTTAGTCAAGACTGACCAAAACGTCCATTTGGCTCGGTTAACGTGACTGTCAGTTCTTCAGTCAAATTAACTGCACTGAGTGCAGTCAGCCCCTACTTTTTTCCTGCCACCCGTACTGAATTCCTTTACTATCCACAGTGGCGCAACTAGCAATGCTGTAGCTCAATTTTAATTTATTTCAAACTGACTACCATTGACCCGGACTCTGAACGATGCCCCTGCTGAAGTTAATATCCATTTTGCATTCATCCTTTCCATTCGAATTGTCCCATAATCCTTTCTAAAATTTTAGGATGTCAGTGCCATTAACTCAGGTTCAATAGAGACAAAGGCAGTACATGAAGGGTGGGAGAAGGCGGTGGAAGCCGAAGAGCGTTGGAGAGCCGTAGGAAGGAATGTATCCATAGAGATGGCTGAGGAGGACGGACGTCCTATATTCCCCTCCCCTCCTGACGAAGGTCAGAAAATTCTAATGACAGCCCAGTTATGCCCATGTTTCCTGCAAATTCTGGCCGATTCTCTCTGCGTGCGAAGAATAGTTTATTCGCGTAATTCATCCTGCACTATAAGCAAGCGCATTCCTCTACCAGGTTCAAAGGGAATCTTGGGATGGAAGAGTGCAACTTTAAAGGGAATCACGGAGAGGACATGATAATATTACAAATTGGAGGCCTTGCTATTGTTGTGTACGAAGTATGCCGAGGAAATGAGGATGAGGTGTGTGTTTGGGAGCTTCGTACAACTACTTACCATCATTCGCAAATCAAAAGGGGTCCGGCGCCCAAGGATGAATGTTCAAGGGTCTGGACATAAGTAGAAACAAAGGGAGCTTAACATGTAAAGCGAAGCATTAGTACGAAGCTCGGAGAATTCGAAACGAAAGAAACAAGTCTAAGACGATGGAAAGGATGCGGTGGACCATCTATTTTGCCTTGAACAAGAGCACATCCCGACAAGTGCAGGTACGCCTCCGTTTTTTTTTTACTCTCCCGCCCCTTTCTTCGCCCCTCTGCACTGACTACATAATGTTGCAATTTTTACTGTACCATGAGTGTTTCTCATCTACTATGGAGAGGGATAGAGACACCACGAGTTAAGTTGAACGTTACTACAATAGTAGGTGAAAAATGGTAATGAGTCTCATTACATGTTGGCTCGATGTTGGCTCGGAAACTAGGAGACTCAATATGAGGGGACAGAGGTACGCCCAAGGTGCTCCGCAGAATGACGCAGTGGGCGCTATTTGCGATGTCCTTGCTTCCTCCTGTGTTATTGCAGCCGTGGTAATGAAAAAAGTCAAACGGACGAGATGATGAACCAAAGACTGACCTTTCTTTCTTTGGGATGCAGATGATTCGTCATTTTTTGGAACATTTTATGGCTCGACTCCTTCCTGAATCGCGAGGTCTGTGGAAACCTCACGAAATTCGCAGAAAGCTGGAATTTTAGAATAAAAATCAGATAAGATAAGATTGATCTCCATCAAAGGTTGTAGGATAAGTGGCAATGCGATTTAACCGCCTGCCCCACCCACGCGAAGCCGATTTCGTGACTGTGAGCTGATTAATCAATTTAAAAATTTCTCCCCGAGGGAGACAAGAATAGTTAGTTATGATCCCGATGGTGACACACATACATTTGCAGTCTGGGGAAATTTGAATTATGCCTACTCATTCAGCATCCGTTCATTCAAGTCCATTCATTCACCAAATTCCTTCATTTCTTCATATTTCCTAATCACTTCTGCTACGAAGTACATTGATGCAGTGCCAATCATTTCAAACACGATCGTGACCAGGCCAAAAAAGGAAAGGAGAATACCCAGAAAGTCGCCAATGATGTCATGCCCACTACGCTGAGCTGGGTTCGTGGATGTAGGTGCCGGAACAAAATCCAAGGCATGCCGGGCGAAATATTGTGCTTGATCGATTGAGGTAGTGCAATGTCCACAAATTCTAAGCGCACTCCGCCGCTAGTGTACCATCGCAATACGCGCCGCCACCTTCACTATTACCTTGCAATATCCACATGAGATACAGTTAGAGCGCGTCCCATTCCTTTCAGGCCTACGCAGGGTGTGGCGATCGACTGTCTCACTTTACTTCAAGTCAGACCTTTCATCGTCGCTGGTGTCCTGCATTTACCATATCCCAGTTTGCAACGACCAGGCTATGAATAACAGCGCAAGCAGTACGCCCAAACGAATATCAGTAGCCAAACTTCGACCCCGGAACCGGAGGTGTTGCCGCGTATTTCCCCTTCCCGTATCTTCGAAACGAGTCCGAGCAGGGCTTCGCCTTCTACCCATCATTGTTCTATTATCGCTCTTTGCAGTGGCTATATACGGCGGGATCCCTGCGTCATATCGGGATGTGCGAAGGAAGGAACGGGCGTTACCTCAACATCGCTGGGAAGTCGCGTGTCCATGGGGTCGAATGTCTATGAAGCGACGATGTTACGAAGGTGTGCCTGATAAAGATGGGCGATACTTTCTCAGGTTTCCAGATCACTTATGGGGTCATGGATTCAACAACGCCTTGCAAGAAGCGTAAGCGTTTTACATATGTTGGAGTTTAAACGTCCTGACATTCAAACAACATAGGATCCTCACAACGCATCTTGCGCTCACCTCGCATTTATCCTCGGACGAAATTTCAAACCCACGCCGAACCCCAGTTTTTGAAGATTACGTGTGGTCTCACGTTCCATTACCTTGGACCATCTACGATTTTAAATTTAGGCACACACGCGTTCCGATGGGCGCGTATCTAGGCGGGGTGTTGGCTGGTGGAGACTGGAACAACGAGTTACAGGTAGTGGAAGCAAAGGAAGACGGGCGCGATGCACGGGAAAGGCGAATAGAGAAAGCGCAATCATCCAAACGAAACGAGCAACGCGCGGTGTCGGCGGAGTATTTCGAATTTGTCTGCCCACCGAGTAGGAGAGTGGAAATAGTTTATGGGTGGCCGGAGCAAGATCTTATCGCAGGTGCGTATTGTATAACTGAAATTACGCAAGCCAACCTCCAACCTTACGTTCATATACTCTTTCAACTTCTACAACTCCAGGGCCACCACATAACGCATCCGCTTCTGACATTATCTCTTGGTGGCGGAACAGGTTGCAGCAGGACGATGTGAGGGACGAAAGATGTGTGGTGGTCAGGGAAAGGAACAGGAGGATTTTTGATTTTGAGTGAGCTTTTTTTTGCCCGTTTCTCTTTTATTTCTTTGGGTTTGGAGTTCTTTATGTTAATTCGAATGTTGCTTGTACAGATTCTTTGGCTCCTCGAATATTCACTCCATCTTCGAGCAAGAACTTCGAACATCTCCTGTTATCACGCACTTCGAATGGGCTCCGATCGTCCCGGAGGCAGTCTCGAGGAGCGTGAGGATGTTTTGGGGGGTTGGTGCGATCTCGCGCTTGAGTCCTGCCCCAGATTCAAGTCCAAATCATCCGTACTCGGATTCACTCTCAAATGGTTCACATTCACCTTCGGAAACCATGAAACCGGGTCCAACTCCTCTACCACCAATGATTCCGTCCCTCCTGGCTGTGCACCTGCGCCGCGGGGATTACAAACGCCATTGCAAACGTCTTGCCTCATGGGACGCGCAATATATGGGGTTGAATGGCGCGTTGGCCAACGGGGGCGGGGATCGGTTTGAGTGGGTGGATGACGGGAGTTCGTCGCGAGGCTGGGAAAGTGGAGGGGGAGATGGGAGTTTAATGACGTCGGAAGAGAGGAAGGAGGCGTATTACCTCGGTCATTGTCTCCCTACGATCCCACAGATCGTGAAAAGGCTTAAGGAGGTAAGGGAGGAGTATGAACTTGGTCTTCACAAGTCCATGTTGGAGATCCCAATACTTTCACAACGACGTTCAGGTAGCGCGACGACCACGCAGGGTTATTCCCTCAAGAGCGTGTATGTACTGACGAATGGCTGGTCATATTTCTTCCAGGAGTTGAGGGATAAGCTGATAGAGGATGGGTGGGAAACAGTGTTCGGGACGAGTGATTTAGAGGGGGGTGGGGAGCGATCCAACGAAGCGAAACGCATTGGAAATCAGAGAAGTGGATTGACCAAGGAAGAGCAGGGTGTGAGCGTCGCTATCGACATGGGACTTGCGGAGAGCGCGGAGGTGTTTGTTGGGAATGGGGTATGTCTTTTGTTACCTTATTCTTCCTTCCTGCTGCTTTCCGAGCAATATTCTCATCTGCCTTTCTTCAGTTCTCGAGTCTTTCGGCGAATGTAGTTATGTTGCGCACAGCTAAGGGGTTCAAGACGACGTCGAACCGGATGCTGTGATGGAAAACGCTCGTCAAATTCTGTGTAGGCACTTAAAATTATTTCTATGTATCATCATGTTATCCATCTTGTAATATCAGACCCTCGCTTCAACAGATGCTGTCTTGAAAATATATTATACAACTGAGTGTTGTACACTAGCAATAAATTCCTGAATTGAATAATTTAAAAACGCAAAATTCAAAATGTCCGTGAGCTTGTCCCCAGCCCACTTATATCCGGTGTATATCTGTGACTTGAACAGCCATGATGAAAATACGATAACGGAGGATATGCAGGCCACCAAACCTAAGTACCCCATAGGTCGAAATGCAGTGGCCACCGCTTTGAACTCCTCCTCCGCCCTAACTATGATAAGGATCCAAAATATGAAAAAAGGCCAGATGAAGAAACAAAGGGCGAATAGCATCGAGTACTGTAGG
>Ga0307517_10012075_pt1 | contig 11903 bp, 4 predicted proteins | sample 23_EM_MG_FD_194515 | JGI IMG/M metagenome (GOLD analysis project Ga0307517, IMG submission 194515) | Populus trichocarpa ectomycorrhiza microbial communities from riparian zone in the Pacific Northwest, United States - 23_EM | ecosystem: Host-associated > Plants > Roots > Unclassified | place... | reverse complement strand
AATTCATTCGTAACAATTTTAAATTCAATCCCTATTAAATTTAACTGTTTTAAGAATTGAGAATTTCAAATAAAAAATAAAAAAACTCATGACTGTTTTTTACTGTTTAAAGATTATTTTTAATATCCAAATATTATTATTAGAAGGTTGAATTGATTATTTTACTTTTTTTGTTTTGAGTTGATTTTAGTAATTAAACAGATATGATTTAATTTAATATCAAGCGATGAAAAACAAGATAATAAAAGGTTTTTACAATTCATTATAGTAACGAACATGGAAATATCATGGGTTTTTTTCACTTTGATCCTCAAAATCTTTTAGGGTTTTTTTAAATTTCAAACTTAGTTTTTTTTTCAATTTATCCTCTAACATTAGATTTACTGAGTATTGAACTTCATAATTTATTTTGATTTGTTTTATATTGAGTTATCGCGGTCTCATGACCTTGATCGCAAGTTTTATAGGTTAATTAAGTTGACTCGAGGTTTTTTTTTTTTAATTGAATATTTTTTTTTATCCCCATATAGATTATGTTTTTTTTTTCTCTACTTAAAAACACAGTAACAACATCTTCTGTATATTTTTTTAAATATATATATATATATATATATATCGAACTAACAACGTATCACACGCAATAAGATATGTTGGAAAACCTATTGATAATTATACAGAAGTATTTGATGTCATCTGTATTCCAATACTCGAGGGTCAACAAGCAACATGGTATATACACCATTATAAAAATAATTTAGCTAAAAGCTGGCTTAATGGTCTAGGCTAGTCATGCTCCCCAACTAAACTAATTAATAGAATATGAAGAATCCTTTAGAAAGCTGTTCAACAATTAAAGAAAGTGACAGTATTATATAACATCTAAACTATATTCCAATAACCTCGTTCCAGTACTCTCAGAGGGTCAACATATTTTGATGGCAAATTCACGGGGTTATATTGTGCTTTCATTGCAATTGGATAGAGCTTCAAATTAGTAACATTGCCTGAAAGCCTAATGGTTCTCAGGATAGCCGAAGATTAGTCATGGCATTGACAGATATCATTTACTCGCATTTAAAGTAAGTGAGATGAGCTGCTTATGGGCTGGAATGGACATAATCAAAGTCTTTAATGGCCTAACTATCTGCAGAGGAGTAAATTTGTGCTCGAAAAATCCTTCCCAAACTTTCTCTGTTTCTCTTCATACTCGTGAAGAGACAGACTTCGTTTATTTTTGGTCAAGTGGGGAGCAGAATAAGCAGATCAACATAACAGGGGAAACGTGGAAAAAGATAATAGAAGTCAATCATGAGGTAGATGACCAAAACAAATCAAACCCATAACGGGTTACATGGACATATCTAGAACATGCATTCGAGAAAAGAAATGCCTTTGCTCCGTCGGTCAAGTATTTGAGAGACAGAAACAACGGTTATCCTGATATGGCTTTCTCTGCGCGCGTCTACACACGCGCATGTAACTTCATGCGTATCAACAAGAAGTTTTCTTGTACGAATAGCTAATATAATAAAAGCTTTCAGAAATTGACTTTTAGTAAGATCTTGATATCAACTAGGGGAATCACCTCTCTTGTACCGCGTGTGGAAATACATTCACATTTAAGACAGATGCTAGTAGTCTTGAACTGAACAATGCTACACTTGTGTGTTCTGCTTTAAAAGCAAACACAATACAATCGCTACAATACAACTACTGCTTTCTCCTTTAGAACATGCCCCTCTCAAGATTATCTTGCAACTTGGACGTGTAAACTCAGAATCTCCCGAAGAGAAATGCAATGAAGCTATTACTTGCCTCAAGCAAAGACGATGGGAAAAAGCCTACAATAATTGTCCCATACATGACAAGTGGAAAACCTTCTTGAATTCGATGTGGTCTTGGATGCACTCAACAGGATCATTCATCCACGGCGACAAGGTAGGGCTCCATAGATGTAAAAAAGAAGAAGATTAATTGTTAGTCTGTCTAGATGCCATTTGCTAATTAGCGTCTTGATTTTTGTTGGGGAGGGTATCCAGTCCCCGTTCCTGGAGGGTCTTTCCTTCTCAGTTGATGCTGCTGATGGGGCTGGGCAACACCGCGTGGCATAGGGATGTTACCAGGATTCATTCCACCACCCATCCCTGCCTGAGATGCGAGATTATAAGCCGTCATGCCCTGAGTTTGCATTCTCTGCAGGCCAATAGGCATTGGTCGTGGTGCAGATCTGTTGTTAACTCCATGAGCACCTGGTATGCCTCCAGAAACTGCATTTCCAGATGATACTGGCTGTGGAGGTTGAAGGCTAGTCGTTCCTTCAAAATCTGTATTTGTATCTACTGGACGTGTAGGATAATTGATGACTTTCTCTCCAGGTTGAGAGGGTACCAGGGCATTCCGTCCAGGGAGAGGTTCGCTTCGAAAATAATCGTGCTCTAGAGCTTGTGCAGCAGTTATACGCTTTTGAGGATCATATTCTAGCATCTTAGAAAGAAGGTCAAATGGAGCACCTTTTGGAGAGAGAGGTACAACACTATGTAGCCCAGTATTCTCATACTTGTGCTCTTGGATACGGTGCACATCATTCTGCCAATGTGGAAGGCTTGCAAGTGTTGGCCATTTTTCCAGTGTAGGATGGCCTAGGACCTTAAATATCTTGTCAAGTTGATCAAGCTGGAAAGGATTTGATGCTGATTTGGCTTCTGCCCCTTGAAAAAGTGGCTTCAAAGTCAGAAGTTCAGCAAAAATGCATCCAACAGCCCACATGTCAATAGCACTTGTGTAGTGCTTAGCCCCAAGAAGCAACTCAGGTGCACGATACCAAATGGTTACCACAACACCATTATCAGACAATGCCTTCAAGGGAGCTTGATATATCCTTGCAAGTCCAAAATCAGCAATTTTGACAACCCCATGTTCCTCTCCCTCACCCATAACTAAGATATTTGATGGCTTTAGATCTCTATGTATGATCCAGTTACTGTGCAGATAGTTCAGTCCATTGAGTAGCTGCCAGAGCAATGATTTAACAGTGTATTGGTGGATCAAATTGTTAACCTTGTCTCTGTGATGCCTGATGATTTCATAAAGGTCATGTTCAGCATAATCAAAAGCCAGATACAGTGACATATCAGTATGATTAATATGCACATTCACAAGCTTCACAACATTCTCATGAGTAATTTCCCTAAGCAGCATGATTTCACGGATGGCAGTGGGAGAGACACCATCACCATCCTTGGACTGCTTGAATTTCTTGATGGCAATGGACTTTCCACGATTTGCAGGAGACTTGGTTTTTGCAAGGAACACAAGACCATAAGTTCCTTCACCAATCTTGCCAATAAGATTGTACTGTTGCAGCCACTCTGGCTTCTCATTGTTGTTGCTGCTTCTATTATTGCCATCTCCCATGGTTGCTAAACAGCTTTGGTTGTCTGTCCTTACAAATTAGGTTGCCACATTGGCACTGAGATTGAAAAGCAAAGGACACCAGTCTCCCGCAACAGCTTATAGTTTCAGGTCCCCTGAAGTTAAAGGCAAGGGCTTACTGTCATGGAATTATTGAGAAGGTCATCTATTGAAAATGGTTCACAGTTTCTCTACAGCTCCATGTTCAAAAGCATAATGATTGCTTCAATAAGAGATTTCTGGAAATAACAGTTCAAAACGATATGGCATCTGCAAGGTGTTCGAATCTCAGTGAAACCTCTCCCTATCCAACAACTACTTGGAACACTATGTCCACAAACCCCAGCATCTCATTTCAATCTTATGAATTAAAGTAAGATACAACAAGATGACAGAATAAATAACGTTATCCTTTTAACAAAACAGCACAAACAAAAATCTTGAAGACAACATAATAACACATGCTCTCACCAGGTAATGTAAATATATACAAATCTTCCATTTCTACTATAAACACCAATATCCAAAACAAAAAAACAACCAAACAATAATCAACAAGGGCATTGAAACACCTAAGATCATCAAAAACAGAGATTTTCAGGGTTTCAGTTACAGCATCAAAGCGCTGCCAGAAGCATGCAAACTTCTTTTCCATAGAAATGGCTTAAATTTCAAAGTAACTTTGCACTTTTTTTCCAGTGACTGAATGAGCATGTGAATTGTATCGGATTAAACCACATGCTTCACCGCTTGTGCGCCCCGTCAATTCCTTTGAGTTTCATTCTAAACATATAATACATGCATTATTTGCCATTCAAAATTCCCACTAATTTGAATCTTCGTAACCGGCAAGACCAGTCTGCTTTAAAGTCTTCAATTTTACAATAACAGACTCTTCCAGGAAAAAAAATATAATCTTTAAAACCGAAACCATTAAAGAAACTAACTTTTCAGTTCCTAACTAGTTATAATACTCAGAAGAACATAAAAAAGCACTCTCTCAATAGCTAAAAACACAAAAATTGAATCCCACAAACCAAGCCCAGAACTCAGCCAATATTGAATGGTCAACAAAAAGCTAAAAAATCAACATAAATGAGAGAAAAAAAAACTAGTAGAGCAAATCAACAAAAAATATCCAAAAAACTCACCTATCGAGCTGAGAATGGATCAAGTCAAGAACTTTACTACCGCTCAATAAAACCCAGATCTTTATTGCGGCCTCAAAGCGTCAAAAAAGGCAGCACGTTTTTGCTATTGAAACACAAACTGAGCGCATAAATCAATATGCCATGTCCTCTGTTTTGAGTCGGGATTTTTTTTTTATACAGGGAGCTCTGGTGTAGTTCGGGCTAGCTGATTTGGAACGCAAGGTACTGTTTGAAAAGGAAAATAAATAACCAATTGTTTTTTTAGGGGAAAAAATAAGTATTGCACATGTTTCATCACTGTATTAATCTTTCATTTTTTTTCTTTTATTCTCCTTTCGATAAAGACATTATATATAATATAGGAATATTATTTCATTTCTAACACATTAGAAGAAGGTGTTAGGTATTTTTTAATATCATGAAATTTATTCACTGATGAATGAAAATATTATATTTAAGCTTAATAAAATATATTAAAAAATATATAAACTAATAAATCAAAGGCTACTTAAATATTTAAATTAAATATTTAAAGCAGATCCAGTAAGAATCAAAAGATAAATGCATTCGTGTTGAAATATTTTACCTTGATCATTATTTTTAGTTTATACATTTTGATTTATTTATCTTTGAGGTTTATTGTGGTTATTAAGTATATATGAATTTCATGTAAATACAATGGATTCATCTAAAATTAAAGAAAAAGAATTGAAGATAAATTATAATAATCCCTTTGAAGTTTGAAGTATTATGAAATTATAAAAATCATTAAAAGACTAATCACAATTTTAAAAAATAGTTAAACCAAATTATAAACCCTCAAAAATTTTAAAAACTAATTTGAATTAGAATAATGAATAAAAGTAGTATGGGGTTGATAAAATATAGACAAAAAAAAAAGAATAAATTTGATATATAAGATTATGCCTGAACTAGTTGATCGGTTGGCTTAATTATGCTAAACCGGTCGACTGATTCAACTGGTAGTGAGATGGAATTGAGGGTAAAATAGGAATTTCATGTGAACCCCAGAGAAAGGAAATGGGGGTTTTGAAGTTTTTTAATAAATCTTGAGAGAAATCACTAAAGAGAGCTAGATTTGATAAATTATTAAGGGATCAAAAACAAGAATTCAAGTTTTCTTGACAGTTTTGATTCTTGTAAAGAAGAGCAGAAATTAGGGAGAGTAAGATGAGAGAAGAGTTAAGCTTCCTTTAGCAAATCTTTCTTAATCTCTTTTGAAAAAAAGGTAAAAAAAGAAGAAGTAAAGTATCCTTCCTATTATTTGATTTCATTTTTTATTCAAAATGAAGAAATTTAAGTTTTTTTATGTTATGGAAGGATAGGGTTTTATGAGTTAGGATGGTTTACCTCATAGGCAATTATTGTATGAAATTAATCAGTGGGTGAAATGGAGATTTAAAAAATAGATGAAAGAAAAATGAAACTTTCTCTTTAAAAAAGAGAGTTTCAGCTTAGGTAGTGGTAGGAGAGGAATAAGTGTTTGAGGTGAATTAATGAAAGAACAATACTTAATTGGAATGCATGAGATGTTTGATAATATAAGAATTTAGGGTATGCATTGGTTTGAGGCCATTGTTATATAAATCAAGCATAATTGTGTTATTGGACATTGAATATAGATGAGTGAAATTAATAATTAAGATGAACTATCTTGTATTGACAGGGGATACGAGCGCAACTAGGCCTCAATCTGAAGCTAGAGTCGAGACTTTATGAAGAGCTAGAGCCTCAATATCTCTCTACAAAGACCAAACCTAAACTCTAAATTATGAGAAAAATAAAAAGGGAAAATGGAGCTTAAAGTTAAAAAGAATAAGCTGAAAATTGGGTAGAACAAGAGTTTAAGTTTATGCTTGAATTATATCCAAAACAATGTAGAAAAACCAATAACACCATCTTGTTTAGATGCATTTCTATATAAGATCCAATGAATTGAAAGGAATTTGTGCACAATATCTCTCTACAATGACATAACTTAAGCTTTAAATTATGAGGAAAATAAAAAGGAAAAATAAAGCTTAAAGTTGAAGAGAATAAGCTAAAAAATTAGGTAAAAGAAGAGTCTAAATTTCTGCAAAAATTATGTCCAAACAATATAGAAAAACCAATAACACCATCTTATTTAAGTGTATTTCTAAATAAGATTTTACGAATTAAAAGGAATTCATGCTCAGTATCTCTCTACAAAGACCTAACCTAATATCTAAATCATGAGGAAAATAAAAATAAAAAACAGAGCTTAAAATTGAAAAGAATAAACTAAGAAATTGGGTAAAAGAAAAGTCTCTATTTCTTCAGGAATTACATCCAAAACAATGTAGAAAAACCAACTCCAAAACACTCTTCTTAATTCAACCCCATTTTATTGAGAATTTTAGGAACAAAAAATGATGAAATTCCCTCCACTATAAACTTTGATTACCCTCTATAAAACATGAATTAAACCTGAGTGTTTTGGCTTTATATCATATATATTTTAAGCTAAAAAAACTATTCAAGTTTAGAGAAAACTCATCAAATTCTATTATCCATGGACTAGACAAAACAATAAGTTACCAGCGACAAACTATCTGTCATTCGTCATCACACGTCACACCAGGAGAAGAGGTCATAATGGAAGAGTAGTTTTGGCCACTGAGAGGCACCACTCACTTACGGGTATATAATGAGCACACGTCAGCAACGTTTTTGAATAAAAAATTAATTTTCAACGTAAAAATACTAAAATGCCTCCTATGAGTCTGAAGATTAAACAAAAAACTTGTGTGAAAAAACAAAAATGTTCCTAAACACATGTCTTATTTTCTGTTTCTTCTCTAAGGCCCCAAATGTTTTTTTACTATACTCTAAGAAAAGAAAACACAAAAAATTTATTGGTCAACAATTCTAAATTTTTTTAACTTTGGGAGTAAATAATTTATTTTACTGTTTAATTTTTTTTTTTGAAAAGACAAATATATTCTTTAACAATTTTTTAATGACTAATATGTTATTGAAAAAGATGAAATTACCCCAACACAAAGGCTTCTAATTTTTCAACTGAAAAGAAAAATGATAATTTTACCTTAGCATTCCATATTAATATATTCTAGTACTAAAATGAAAAACTCATTATTAATAATTATTTATTTCTCCCTTTTCACGTTAGGAAATTTGCTCAAGCTAGTGACATTTTTTAAAGTTATCTATTTAATAACTAGATGTTGCAGTTTTTTTTAATTGTCTCTACCCATAAAAAAGCTTATCGTCTTTCAATATACTTCACCACTGCAAATGAATATATCTTTATATAATAAAAAAATTATGAAATAAATTAAGAAGTGAATTTATAATTATTTCAATATCCTTTATACGTTATTGAATGGAAAAAGCTAACGAGCATCCTTAAAATACTTATTAAGACATTGTTCGTTATGTAGTTAGGATGTTTTATAAACTTTGTTAGATGATTTTAATATAAGGATGTTTAAAGAAAATATTTAAAAAATATTAATTTAATATTTTTTTAAAGTGTTTTTTATCTGAATAAAAAACACACACTAAGTATTATCTATATGTATTTATTAAACATTATTTATTGTTGAATGGTGTTAAGAAGAACTAAAAACCAAATATTCAAATAATAAAACCAATGATATTAATTAAATACATTATATACTTGTTATTTACATGGTAATGTTTTTAAGAGTTTACAATAAAAAAAAAAAGGAAAACATATGAATTGAATATAACATTAAATGAGTCTTAATAAGTGTTCTCAAGACACCCATTAACGAAACCCTAAATAAATTTATAATTATTTTTATAAATTAGGATCCATGAAAAACTGTGTGATAAGAGGTATATTTTAGACTATCCAAGTCATTACCGAGACAAGATCATTAAAGTAAACATGATGGAAGATAATGGTGTTGTATTTAGCTAAAGACACCTTTCAATGAAACTCGTTTAATCAACCATTCTCAGAAAAAGATTTCCTCGAATTAATTTGTAGCTAACAAGCTTTTCAAGAAATTTTCTTTTATAAAATATTGATTGTTAGATATAACTACAGTATTGTCTGCGATGTGTTATGGGTGATCAAATTCTTTAAATGTTAAAAAAATATTCAAGCATTGCTATTTTTTTTTTAAAAAATTAAATTATATAGGGATTAAATTGATTTGACTTAATTAACTTGGTAAATCTAAAAATAACATGGACAGCCGGAAAAAAAAAACATAGTTTGATTAAAAAAATTCAAGATGATATTTTTAAAAAAAATATTAAAATAACAATATATTGAATAGACTTGAGTTAACCTAGGTTAACACGTAAAATCTACAACTCAGATCATGATACTATGATAACCTTATAGTAAGCAAATAAAAAAACATTTTGAAATTTAATTCTCAATCAACCTAATATTGAAAGATTAAATTGAAAAAAAATCAATTAAAAAAAGATAAAAAAAATGACTCAAGTCAACCCGAGTTAACTGCCAAACCTGGATCATGAGACTAAAATAACCTAATAGAAAGCATATCAAAATAAATTATGAAGTCCAATTACTAATCAATTTTAATGTTGAAGGATGAAATTGAAAAAAAAAATCTATTAAGAAAGGACACAAAAAAGACCTGAGTTAACTCAGGTTAACTCACCAAACTCATGGCTCGTGCTATAAGTCTAGGATAACCTCATAGAAAGCAAACCGAAACAAACATTGAAATTTAATTTCCAATTAACTCAATGTTAACTGGTGAAATTTAAAAAAATAAGTACAATAAGAACCTCAAAAAACTTAAGTTAACCAGGGTAACCCATAAAAACCGTCTTTTTGGATCATGAGACTAGAATAATCCTATAAAAAATAAATCAAAATAAATTAAGAAGTTCAATAATTAATAAATCCAATGTTAGAGGTTAAAAAATAAATTTTAAATATAAATTATGAAGTTTAATCTTTAATAAATCTAATATTAAAGGTTAAAAGAAAAAACTCAATTTGAAATTTGAAAAAAAAAAAAACTATAGATTGGAAAGGAAAACTTATTTGTTAGAATTTACTTTTTTATTATTGGATCAATTACTTCAGTGTCACTTTAATTACTAGAACCAAAGTGATATTCCACAGTACGAATGTTTTTGTAAATCTTATCAAGTTAATGCAGAGAGTCAAGATGAGAAAAGAAAAGAAAAAAACTATGTTCTTTCAATAATGAAAACTTAGATCTTCATATAAGTTATGTTCCTATCTATATAAGTAGAGGAAGTGATTACTTTTTTTAGTAACTCCTCTAATTAATACTTGTACCAGGCTTATTCTTTATGGATGGATCAGGCCTAACTCAATAACCAACATAAACAAAAAAAATTTGCTGATTATAACACTACCTTACGAGGAGGGTAAGTATAATTTTCTCTCCCCCAATTAGTTCTTGTTAATGTAAAGAAACATCATAGTTTATTATGATTTTGTTTTCTTTATGGGCAAGAAAAAAGAAAGAAATAAATAAACATGATAGTTTTTATTATTATTATTATTAAAAATAGCTAGTCAATGAGAGGAAATCATCGTTCTCTTGATCACAAAATACTACTCAATGGAACAATATTTTTTTGAATTTTAAATTATTATTTTTTAGTTTTATCTTTTAATATTAGATTATTGGGGATTGAATTACATAATTTATTTTGGTTTGCTTTCTATAAGGTTTTCTCAATCTCATGACCTTGATCACGAGTTTTGAGGATTAATCTGGTCAACTTGGGATTTTTTTGGGTTCTTTTTGTAATTGATTTTTTTTAGTTTCATCAATTTTTTAGGTTGATTGAGAATCAATCTTTATAATTTATTTTGGTTTACTTTCCATGAGGTTATCTTAGTCATATAACTTGAGTCAAGGGTTTGACGAGTTAACTTAAGTTGACTTGGGTCTTTTTTTCTTTAATTTCATCTTTTAACATTGGATTGATTGAGAATTGAGTTTCATAATTTCTTATGATCTACTTTCTATTGGGTTATCGTAGTCTCGTAATCTGAATTTGATATTTTAATTTGTATTGATTAAGGTTTTTTTTAATTTTAATTTTCAATATTGGGTTAATTAAGAATTAAGTTTCAATATGTTTTTTTGATTTACTTTCTATGAGGTTATCAAAATTTCATGACCTGAGTTATAAAATTTATATGTCATCCCGGATTGATTCATTATGTTGTTTTGTTAATATAAAAAAATATCATCTTGAATTTTTTTGTTAAACTATGCTTTTTATTTTTAAATATTTATATTATCTTTAAACTTATCAAGTTAATTATATTATATCGAATAAGTAGTCAATTATATTATATCGAATGAGTCCCTACACGGATTAAATTCTTTTTCTCGTTGAAAATACATTAACAATGCATTTATATATATATTTTTTAAAATGATTCTACCCACCGCGGGTAAATGATCTAATTCGGCTCCCATAGGTTATTTATCCCAACCAGAAAAGAAAAAAAAGACAAGTTATACTCATTCTGTTGGTGATGATTATTAATCATATAATAGCATCTAAATTATGAATAAGGGGGCATATATTGAAATCTCCTACATTAAGAAACTGAATCTTAAAACAGAGAGAGTACAAATTATCAACCAGAAAGTACAGATAGTCTGTCTGTTGTTTCCTATCATGCATGATCTCCATTTGTTTTGCTGTTTCAAATCTCATCCAAATATTTATACAGGGAGCCTTCCTTTCTAGACTTGCGCATGCGGAGCAAGGCCTTAAACAGGCGTTTGCTCTTGCCAGAATATTGCTGATCGCTATCTTTTGTCTTGTCTCTTTCCGAATACATGGACAACGAAACTGATCTCCGAGGCTCAGATGGATACTGAAATAAATGAAATTAATTAGTGAAAGAACTATGTTTATTTCAGTTCCAGGATTCAGGTTTAAGCAGCAACATGTTAACAAGTTAATTTCATATTTCAGTTCCAGGATTCAGGTTTAAGCAGCAACATGTTAACAAGTTAATTTCAAGTCATGACTATTCGTTGTGTATGATTTTTTTTTTGACAGCCCAATCTCATTAGTCATTCCATATTCTTTGTAATGGTTGCGCTTACCCTTCGTCGTGCATTAGTATAATTTGAAGATACTGGTCCCTTGAGAAGAGATCCAGAACGTATGAGCGGAAAGTGTTGCGGAGAGGATGATCTTCTTTCTGATTAAGACGGAGAGAAGAAATTATAAGAAAAGGGTCATACTCTCCTGACCTGTCTCTGCTGTGTGTACTGCAACTTAATTTGTCTAGATAAAAATAATAAGAAAAAGAATTCATGC
>Ga0307517_10012074_pt1 | contig 11905 bp, 4 predicted proteins | sample 23_EM_MG_FD_194515 | JGI IMG/M metagenome (GOLD analysis project Ga0307517, IMG submission 194515) | Populus trichocarpa ectomycorrhiza microbial communities from riparian zone in the Pacific Northwest, United States - 23_EM | ecosystem: Host-associated > Plants > Roots > Unclassified | place... | reverse complement strand
GGACATGTCTCCCTCTCTTGAAACTCTCCAGACCACCACACCCACACCGTCCTATCCTTTTCCTATTATCTTGTCTCTCTCTTTCCTTCTTTCTTTTATTTTGTTGAGTTTTTTTTTTTTTTTTTTCTTACATGAGTCCCTATCCATGAAACCAGCATTAGATTGATATTTATTTAATAATTTTAATATGCTAATAATAAAAATTAAAAAAAATACTAAAAGAATCTGCGTTTCAAGAAAAAAAAAAAAACTCCTAAAAATAATAATGTACAATAATGTGAAATCCACGTTTAGTAGCAAAAGCCAGACTATTTGCAGTAGATGGGAATGTTGGTGTGATTAATTTTTAAAGTAATTTTTATTTTAAAATATATTAAAATAATTTTTTTTATTTTTTTAAAAATATTTTTGATATTTAATATTAAAAAATAAAAAAATATTAATTTAAAATAAAAAAATAGTTTTTTTAAAAAAACTCTTGAAACATAAAAATATTATTTATATATATATATATATATATATATATATATATATTTTAACGTTTTCTCTTTTCTTTCATCTGTCCCACATGTTATTACTTACCCACCCCAACAAACCCTTTGTCTTTTGGTTTTATTCATGGCCGCCGACACTGTCCATTCCATGCTCCACGCGCCTCTCCACTCGAGTGTGTTTTGTTTGTGCCTGTGCTTTGCGAGTGCACCCAAACATCATCACATCATGGATCCTCCAGCCAAGTATTGATTGCCACGTTCATAAGAATTTCTTTCGTCCACTTCGTTTTTCATTTTAATTGAGTAAATTTTTTTGATTTATATATAGATATGACGAGTGGCTCGTGAGTCGTGATTATTATTAATTTATTATCTTTATTATTAATTTATTAATTTTGCAACCAATTTTTTTAAATATTACACTTTTTTTCTTTAATTTTCTTGGCATTATAAAATATATATTTATTTACAATATAGTATTACACCGGTCTAAGACCCGGATTCCGGGTTTTGACCGGGTTGTCAGGTCAACCCGCCAAATCACACTGGGTGTTTTCTTTCCCTGTTTTTTTTTTAACCCGGCTCGATTCCAGCTCCGGATCGACCCACCGAACTGGACCGGATTTTAAAAATATAATTTACAAGACCGTATTATACTTGAAATGATAACTAAAAAGCCCTTGAAATATAAAAATAACAAAAAAAATAATTACCAAATTCATTTTCCCTAAATAACAAGTTTACACCCTAGCCGCCACTATCTCATTTTCCTCCTCAACGACAAGTACAACACATTTGTATATAGATCTCATCACTTTATAGAGCTTTTAGAAAATAAATTTTTATTATTGGAGTACACTACTACTAAATCACATAAAAGACCTCCATTAATTGCAACAATGGTGGTCATACGCCACTGCTTTATAGAGAGGGTCACCTGGTTGATCGGGTTGATCATCAACTCATCTTTCTTTCTTAACTGGAGGTGAGGCAAACGAAGGCCGACATGAGTGTGTTTGGTTTGGAGGTGTGATTCAACGGTACAACACCCTTTAAACATAAATCACATCTTCAAAAACTAAAAAAACATGTTTTTTTATAAGGGTCCCACAAAAAAAAGTTAAAGCTACCTCCCATCTAAACACATAAATAGAAGGATATCTGTCCACTATAAGCTTAGAAAATCTTTTTTGTCTCTTCTCTTCATATAACTATCACAATTAATGGTGGGGTTATTAACGAGCTCATGGTTTTATTGATAAAGTGTACATTGTTTAGGTGGAATTTTAGTTGGTGATCATGCTAATGATTTAGAGAAGTCCATTTTATTTTTATTGTTTTTGTTCATGAATTTTTTTTTTGTTTTGATCTACATTTTCGTCAACACACTCATTATGATCTCACATTTCAAGGCCTTGGTAAAACAATTTCAATGATTGCCTTTGTACAAATGCAAAAGTCTTTGGAGATAAAATAAAGGTTGTTGCTATTTAATTTTTTACTTATATTCTTGATATATTTGTATTATTTTCAACCTTTTTTAAGAATTTAAAATTAAAATAATATTGTTAACGCGCTTTTTAAGTCAACGTTGATATTGCCTTTTTTTTAGAATCAAAATAAAAAAAAATCAAAATCAAAATATAATAAATAAGCAAAGGGACCAAAAGTGAAAAGGAAGAAAATGAGGGACCAAAGAAAATTTAGATTGCTTGAGGACTAAGAAATTAAGAGAAAGAAGACAAAAAAAAATTAGTTATAAATAGGTGGTTACACAAAAAAGAGGGAATTCTAGGAAGGCCAACAAAAAACTTAAAGAAAAAACTTTAAAAAAAAAAAAACAGATTCTCACCCCCACAAACAAGAAAACCATAGCCCCCATCTTTACATAAAATATTTGTCATCCATACAAAGAAAAAAATGAGAGAGAGAGAGAGAGAGAGAGAGAGAGAGAGAGAAACCTATCATCTTCAAGCCCTGATAAACCTAAACTTAGCCGCTGGGAAGACCAAAAAACTGATTGCTGCTCACTTTCATTTTTTTCACCCACATCACTAGTTTTTTCATCCTCAACACTAACGACACCAAACACCTCACAACCACAACAGCTCTGTTTCCATTATTGTCAAACCTAACGCCGCTACCAACCATTTTATCCTTCCTTCCAACCGAAACCACAACCACATTCCTCTACAAACTCGTAAGCCCTTAACAACACCAGCCATTACCCTACACCAGTAGCTCTTGATCGGTTGAAGCTTTCTTGGCAATAACCCACACTGGTAGCTCTTTCCTGTAACAGCCATTCCCCATCCCACACATGTAAACAACAAACCACCAATGGTGGAAGAGAAGCAATGGTGCCACCATCAGCCACGACAACACAATAGCTTCCCTTCGCTTTTTTTTTTTTATGGCAGTGTCATCAGCCTCCCTTCACTCACAACAACCCTCATTTACAGCAAATAGAGAGGAGTAGATATGAAAATAAAATAACAAAAGTTATAGTAGAGATAAAGAGAGGCAGATCTGAGAAATAAATAAATAAAATCGACTATTTGTGGATTTTTCTTAGTTTTGCAGGTGGTGGTACCCCTCACTGCTGGTACAGACATGAAGAAGAAGATGAGATCTGCCCAATCCACCCATTTTTGGTCCTCGTAAGTGATGACGCATGAACCCATGCACCGATAATAAGGACAACACGTGAAACCCACGCGCCACCACTATTCTAGCAACCCAGAATCTTCTAGTATGTTTCCTGAGTTCCTAGGAATCTCTTTAACCTGTTTCCAACCTTTGGAAGGACCAAGTTACAAATTTTAAAATTTTAATGTGTGTTTGAATTTATTTTTAAATTTTGATTTTTTTGTGACTTGTAAACATGTAATTGTGGGGTGTGTGAGTAAAAATATAGTAAAAAAAATGTGTATGCGTGTTTGCATTTTATTTTGTGTTAAATAAATGATAAAAAAGGAAAATCATAAAAATATAAAAGTTTTTTTAACCAAATATTTTAATTGCATACGACAAAAATGATTTCTGCTTGTTGTATATGACTCAATCCTTACAAAAATTGCATTTTTATTTATAAAAAAGAGAAAAAATGTTCTAGCATTGTTTTAGAAACCTTTTTGTATTTCTTTGTATTTTTATGGAATTTACAAAAAGTTTGTAAAATTTCTTAAGGATTTTATCAATATTTCAATAACCCTAAGTTGTTTCTTTCTCTGAAAATTAATGGTCAATATTCTGGTATAAATATTAAACCGACAAGTAAGCTGGTATTTAAATATTAGGAATTGACTAAAAAATTCTCAGATTTTTTTTAGATTTATCAATTTTAATTGGGAGTATTTTTCATCACAATATACGAGTTGCGGGAAACACTCTTGCTTTCTAAGATAGATGAACTTTGTTAGGGCATCTACATGGACTTTTCCCCTAAGAATTTATCTAGGCATACGAGCCTATAGTAAATTCAAAATGTCAAATTTATTCATAAGAGTAAATCTTTATTTCGAGTCATAGACAAACCATTGGTTACTAATTTATTAAAACCTTTAAACCATATATAAACCACACAATGCAGTTTACCTTAACTAAGGTGCTTAGGGGTGCTAATATCTTCACTAGCCATAACCAGTCCCTTACCCTTGGAATTTCTGATAAGACCAGTACATCTAGGTCTCCTAGTGATCCTGAATCAAACAACTAGGTGGTGACTTCTCAATCCCAACATCTTATTACACCATATGCCCATGTGCAACAAAGGTCTAAACATCAACACAATCACAAAACCAAAGCATAAATTTGGATGACAATGATGATAATGGAACTCTTGTCTTGGATAAAAACAAGCAGACTCGAGAGTCAGCTAATATTAAATCTACCCTATAAGTTGGTTCTTCTGCAAAGGCAAGGTGACAGTGAAGGAGAAACGAAGGGAAAAATATTTTTTAGACAATGAGATGAGTCTTTGAGGGAGAGAATGTGAGGTGAAAGAAAGAGAATGCGTGGTATAGTAATTATTAGCTTTAATATTTTAAAATGTATGAGGGTATTAGTGTTATTTTATTTATATTGAAAATCAGCTTTAACTCAGATGAAAGGTGTAATATTAAAAAAAAATGATTGCAAAATGAAAATAAATATTGTTACCCTATAATAACTGGGATGTGATCAGTTACAAAAAAAAATACTATAGAAATGAAGATGTCCCACGGGTTATGTTTTTGGTTGAACTTCCTACTTGACCCCATACGAGGAGGTCATCAACCTGAAGACCCTCCTTTATTAAACTATGGTGATCTACTAGAAATTTCTTCTACGATAAATCTTCTCCTTTCTTGAAAGACTGACCTGTTCACTACCTCTCTCCTTTTTAAGAGAGGCAGTGTATTAAAAGGTGATCCATATTTTTTTCTCTTTTGGAATTGTTATTATTCCTGTTCAAATAGTTCATGTTGTTCTTCTTCTAGAGCTATCTCTAAAGATTAAACAACTTTTACTGGCTCTCATACTATCTAATTAGAGAGGGCCTAGATATATTGTCCATACCAGGCCTTGATAAGATAAAAATACTTATTCTATATAGATAGTTATGATTTGAACAAGATTTAAATTTAATCCTATGAATATGTGTATGCTTATACGTATCAACCTAATCAAAACAATAGACGAGTTAAAACTTAATGTTAACTTGCAACAAAACTATCCACCATTACCTCGCTCCTATAATTTCTAGTATGAAAGAAGCATACATAGAATAGTTACAATTGTCACTTTCCACGAACCAGCATCACTGTATTAAGTAGATGCATTTTATGAAGATAATTTTATAAGAAGCTAATTAAATCGATCTTTTTTGTTTTCCATTAAACTAAAGTTTATATATATAAGTGCAATTTAAAGCTCATCTTAACATGAAAGCATGCCATTCAAGAAGAAAAAGGTTAACGTCTATATTTTCCTACCTATCGAGTCCTTGTCTAGGTGCCCTATAAACTAACCAAGATTTTAGGCTATATAAGAAACACTACTAATTACAAATGATTTCTTACCACCATATTTTTGTCAAAAAAACCAAAGAAATCAAAATATTATCTATCATGCACCAGCAATTCTACTACATAATAAGTTGTTCCAAAGGTAAGTACTTAAAGCTCACCTGTTTTCCAAAGTTGAATAAGAGATCCACTTGTAATACCAAAAGGCGTATATCTAAGAATACTAGGGTTTAGTTCAAGACATGTAGGGAAATGTTCTTAATAAAGTAAGAAAAATTGACACCCAAGCTTGACTTCGATAGATAATTCATCCTTGTTTAGTTTCGAAAGTAAATGAAGAATACATAAACAAGCAGCGTAGCAATATTAGTAGCGATTGAAGTTAGTTAGAAGAAACGACTGGTTGTAATAAAAACGCGAATGACAAGAAATGAAATATAGTTTTTGCAATGCATTCCCTCATTTTCTTTTTTCTTTTTTCTTTTTTCTTTTTTTTCTAACTCTCTTTTCTTTAGCTATTGCATTGTTTTTATTAAGGAAAACCTTAACACTGGGTTCTTATTTTTGATATTTTGGATGAAGATGGTGTTCTAGAGGTCATGCTAGTGGAGTATGATTTCTTTGGCGATTGAGAGTTTCTAATCGAGGAAAAGCATGCTTGAGTTACAAAAGATACTTTTCTTGACACACACACACACAGGGAGTTTCACTCCTTGTATTTTATGAAAAAGTATTTTTCCTTCTCTTTTTCATATTAATTGAGTGTCCTTTTTTAAGTTAGATTTTTAATTCTATGATCCTCTCATTAGAAGAAGTATTGACATTCTATTATTTAATTTGTCAAATATTTTTATAGATAAAACTAACACTGATGAATATGATTATTTAGATATAGAAAGGTTGTTTCTCTTAAAAACTAGTTGTAGTACTCATACATGAAGCATTAGACTTCTCTTTATCACTTAAAGTAAAAAACCTTGATTAATAGCATAATTAAGATGTCATTTTTTATCCATCATTAATTACTAATATTAAGAAAGTATCAATAAAATAAAATAGACGAGTATTGAAAACTATTAATGCATGTAAAGAATATAAAGAGAAACACAAATGAAACATGTAAAGACATAAGATATTTGAAAGAAAGGAGAGAAGGTAGATAAGGTTCTCTCTCATATTCGTAACTGCTTGGTTTCTTTATGCATTTGATTATCTTCATTTCTTAGGTGTATGAAAGCAAGATATACTTACTCAGTTGTGTTCAAAAACATGCTAAGAAATGAAAGAAAGTTTAAACGTCAAATTGGTTCATATGTGATTTTGTCTCTGTTTTTTTTTTCTTTTCTAAATATAGTAGAAAGAATAAAAAATGAATTGTAAAGAAAGATATTCAATTATACATTAATGACAATAAAATGGTAATGAAGCTAGGTCCTATTTCACTAATTGATTCATGAGTGCAACTAATGATACAAGTCTAAGATTATTAACAAGAAGTAGTAATCAACAGTAAAATATCCATTTTGCTCTTCAAAAAAACAAACTAGTGATTGGAGATAATTCAGTAATTTCACAAGGATCCATTGATCATTGCTAAATTTAAAAGAGACAATTAAGCATTTTCACTTTTATGATGCACAATAAAATGATTATTCTACCCTTAAATTCACAAAAATAATAATTAAAGCTTGCCTACAAGGGTATTTTAGTATTTTTATTTTTATTTTTTAAGCACAATGAAATGATTTAAATATCCTTAAAAGTAGATAAACTTACATCAAGGGGCTTTTTTGTATTTTCACTCGGGTTTTTCTTGTTACTATTATAATAGAGAGACTATATCACGTACGTGGTAGCCGCTTTGTTTGGGCGGTGCATGCGATATCACCAGATGACCAAACAACAATTTTAAGAGTGGAGTTTGAATCGTCTCGGTGGCCCCTCCATTTTTAAGTTGTGTGTGTGCTAAACAAAATTTTAGTTTGACACCAACAATTTTTTTTTCCTTCTACTTTTCTCTTTCCTCTTCGATTACATGTCTAACTCTGTAAATTCTCAAAACAACCCTTCAATTTGTTTTTTTTTCAGATTTGGTATGTCGCACGTCTCCCGCGCGGCGTCGTTTTGGCGATTTTCTTTTCTTAGATTTGATTCGTTGGGAGTCGCCACCTAGTATTTAATTTAGGGTTACTAAGAAACCTGAATGTATTGGTCTTTATCAGAGATTCATAGGTAATAAACTGGTTGTGGTTAGGGAAGGTATTAGCACTTTTAACGCACCCTACCTGAGGTAAGCTGCTTCGCGATTTGATGTAATTTAAAAGGTTTTGAAAGTTGTCTTGCCAATGATTTCTTAAGAAGAGAAGAAAAGTTCTCCTCGGTAAGGAGATCTTTATCTTATCGGATAAAAGAACCTAATTGCTCTAGCATCAATAAAAACAAAACAAACTTTTCTATTTAATATCAAGAATACATCTTACGTATAAAATTATAATCCGGATACCAAAAGAAAAAATATTTTTTGATATTTTTTGAAATATGAACCAAATTCAATGCAAATTAAAACATTTAATTTTTTTTCTTTTTTTCTTTTTAGTTTTAACATAAACAACACACACACACACACACACACACACACATATATATATATATATATATATATATATATAAAATAACAAAACACCCACTCCAACACATTCCTTTTACTATGTTTCAGGACACCCATTACATGATTACAAATCAATCAAAAATTCAAAATAAACCAAACAACACATTAAACAATTTTAAATTTACAAAATGAACCCCAAAAAATTCAGGAACAGTGCCAGGAAGCCCTCTAAAACTGCAGAAACAGTAGCGGCGCGTTGCTCCACGCGCCGCCGCCGATGAAGGCAACAAAACTGTGGATCGGGAATGTCTTCTTCTTCTTTGTCTTCTTACACCGTCTGTGAAGGTCACCGCTACCTGCAACAAGGAGAAAAATGCACAAATAGTCAATTTTAGGTTTTTATTTCTTTGTTTTTCAGATATGTCTCTCTCCTTTCAGATCGTTTCACCGCATGTCCTTCTTTGGTTTTCGTTTTCTTCTCCTTCGCTTCGGGTGGTAGGCGGCTCCCAGGCTGAACGACCGAGAGGGGGGTGTTGTTGTTGGGCTGGCTTCGGGCTGTTGTTTTGGCCGTTTGATGTTGAGAAGATCGAAGAAAAAAATGTTGCCAAGGAGGGAGCTTCTGTGTTGTTGGGTCTGTGGGCGCTGGAGGAACGACTGGAGAAGGGGAGCTTGTCCGATATGAGAGATGAAGGTGCAGCGGCGGCTGACTTCTATGGGTGAAGAAGAAGAGCAAGCCGGCTGGGAAAGGAGAGGATAGAGGGAGTGTTGGCTGTTGTGGAGGGAAATGGGGTTGTTGTGCTGTAGGTTGAAGATAAAAGGAAATAGGGGGAAGATCGGATGTGGGTTGAAAGAAAAATGAGGGCTGGTGTTGCCTGGTCTATGGAGGGAAGGCAGACAGATCGGGGTTGGGGGGTAGTGTGTTGATGACCAAGAGAGGGATGTTGTGGCCGGGTGAAGGGGGGAATGAAATGGAAAGCGGCCTGTGGGACTGCTTTCCTTTGGCTGGTTTTGGGAGAGAAACCAAAGGAAGGGGGCAGCGGCCAGCACTATGAAGGTTTAGGTTTAGGATTTTTTATTTTTTTTATTTTTTTCAAAATTGCCCTCCTTTTTGTGTGTGTGTTAAAGGCTATGATTTATAGGCAAAATTGTTGCTAGATCTCACACTTGGTCCCTCAACTTTTTTTTTGTAAATTTTAATTTTTCTTATTTTTTGAAAACGAGCAATATCAACATCGACTCAATGAGGAAAATCAAAGATTTTAAAAATGACGCGTTAAAAGTCGAACGCGTTCCAAAGATCTTTGAAAATTTAAATTTTTTTTAGACGATGCTAAAAATGCTAATAACGTATTTTTTGAAATTTTGTTGTTTTTCACTAATTTTTTGATTTTTCTGAAAATTTATCAAAACATGGGTCAAAAATTGGGTAGCAATAGATGCCCTCTCTTTACAATGCTTACGAAGCAAAACTCCTCAATGTTTTGCATAGTAAGCTTTGTAAAGAAAACTTATTTTCTTATCTTCCTAACTTGCTCAATATCCACTCATCTAAAGACCTTACTCCTTTTCTTTTCTTTCTTTTTTGTTTCTTTCTCTTTTCCTTCTCTCTGTTTTTTTTCTTTTTCTTTTCCGTTAACTTGAGATCTCATCTAGCGACCTCCTTTAACCAAAACCAAAGAATGTGTGTAGCTCGGTCAACCTAAAATCCCATATGGCGATTCCTTTTAACCAAATCTACATGTGATCCCTTCTGGCGACCTCCTTTAACCAAAACCAAATAATGTGTGTAGCTCGGTCAACTTGAAATTCCATCTGGCGATTCCCTTTAACCAAAGCTACATGAGATCCCTTCTGGCGACCTCCTTTAACCAAAACCAAAGAATGTGTAGCTCGGTCAACCTGAGATCCCATCTGGCGACCTCCTTTAACTAGAACAAAAAAATGTGCAGCTCGGTCAACTTGAAATTCCATGTGGTGATTCCCTTTAACCAAAGCCACCTGAGATCCCATCTAGCGACCTCCTTTAACTAGAACCAAAGAATAGGCAGATCGGTCAACCTGAAATCCCATATGACGATTCCCTTTAACCAAAGCTACTTGAGATCCCATCTGGCAACCTCTTTTAACCAAAACCAAATAATGTGTGTAGCTCGGTCAACCTGAAATCCCATCTGGCGATTTTTTGAACAATATTGCCCCTGATGTGATTTGAATGTGCTCGTTCATTGATTATCTTTCTTTAAACCACATTATCCTCCGTTCACCGATTCTTCATTTAATCATCTTTCTTTGTCCCCCAGCTGATCTGAATACTGCTTGTTTTTCCTTTTCAGGGTCCACTGTATTGCCCCTAGGTGGCTCAACTTTTCAAGGAGTGTTGAGAAGAGTTAATGTTATTTCTATCAAGGATTTCGCAAACTCGATCAATGTTCTTGTTTTTTTTTTTTTTACAATCCTTCTTGTTTTAGAATCAAATCTCATATTTTAAAGATCATGTCTATTAAGTCTAATTGTTGAAATGAAATCAGAGAGATGTCAGTTTTGGAAAAGATCTTTTGAAAATCAAGCTTTCTAGTCAAAGACCCAATACACGTCATTCAAAATATGTAATCCTTTGATTGTCTTGCATTTTGAAAATAGAAATTGACCCGTTGCAAGATTAAAATGGCTTTTTTTTCTTCATGGTTTTTTGTATCCACTTTAAACTTTGATTTTGGGTATATCTTTTGTTGGTCTGTGATGAGGTGACCTTCTGTGGATTTCAAGAAACAAGATGTTCAAGTTAAAACTTAAGGCTTTATCAAAAAAGATTGTTTCTTTTTTGTAGTACCAATTTTATCAGCATGTATAATAATCAATAGCTTAATTCATGAAGTCACGACCCTTATAAAAAAGCTCTTCCAGTTTTGAGACGTCATTTATCGGTTCAGATTGCTTACTTGATCGAAAAGGGCTTTTAAAGCACGTAATGCAGGCAATGGTTAATGGCTATGAAAGAAAAGGAAATTCACATGCTCAAAAAAGTGTTTGAGGGTTTCAAAGACTTAGGATCAACATCAACTATTCATCAATTCTCTTTCTCTTGTTGTCTTTGAAGAGAAAGTGACATATAACCTTGTTAACCTCAAAGATCAGAATTCTCTTAACATAGGTCATAAAGCGAATCCAACTTCTTCCTTGATGAATAACCAATCTAATCATTAGAGGCTTTATCATTGATACCAAAAGACAATGTTTGTAACTCAGTATTTTTTTTTCTGCTATTGACTTTTGGCATATGCTGTGTCTTTTCTTAATTGAAACCTCCTTTGCTCTTTCTAGACTTGATAGGTGTTCTCCTTCCTTAATCTTTGATTTGCCTTTAAGTATTGGCAATTTCCACTCTCTTTTTTTATATAACCTTCCTCAAAGTTTTCTCACATACCCCAGTCTATGGTTTCTTTCTTTGAGCCCCCTCTTAATTGTTGGACTTTTGTTCTAAGCCTTTCTTTTATCCATTGATTCTATTAGTGTCTTCAAAATATCTCTTATTTACCCCCAGTGTGGGGTGTGATCCTAGTTAGGGTTTCTTTTGAAAAGAAATATTCTATTAGGCTTAAATGGGGATTGCAAGGGATATATATCTTTAGAAAGTGAAAGGATGAACAAAGATGGCATTTTCTCATTTCAAGCAAGGTCAGTTGGAACCGATAAATTTTTATCTCGTCTTGTGTAATGATTTGGACTTGAAACAATCATGATTTACGAGTCCATAACTACTGAATCCACTACATGTCATTATGCATACTGGTAAA
>Ga0307517_10012073_pt1 | contig 11905 bp, 11 predicted proteins | sample 23_EM_MG_FD_194515 | JGI IMG/M metagenome (GOLD analysis project Ga0307517, IMG submission 194515) | Populus trichocarpa ectomycorrhiza microbial communities from riparian zone in the Pacific Northwest, United States - 23_EM | ecosystem: Host-associated > Plants > Roots > Unclassified | place... | reverse complement strand
GAAGGTCTCGATGCAAACAATCTTTTTATAACCCATGACATCATATAATTTATTACCTAAGCCATGCAAAAGGCCTCACACTGACGGATTCAACAACATTTCTTTCTGGACGCTTAATAGAGCTAGGCTGCACTGAGGTTTGGATTTGAACGTGCAGATGTTGCGACGGGCTCTACATGTGACCTGATTACAAACCAGAAAATTCATATGAGCTTAGAGCTACCCCGAAAACTGCTACACGTGAGTTGGCACACTCACAAGTTTTTCGCCCATGTCAAATGAATATATCATTGTAGTAATCAAATATAACTTGTATGCCGCATTGTGCCCGTCTCATATCCAGCCTACAATCCTGCCAAAGGATGATAATGAACTATGAACTGTCCCACGTCTGACATGCATATTGTGATTTTTTGGTAAACCCGGTAGCCACCTCACAAAGTAGTTATGATATTCTTGCCATTTTATGTTTGTTTTGCATTACAGAAATAATATTGTAACGCATCAGTGACATTACCATAATCCTACACGTTGCAGATACACGGTTATGAACTAATGTCTGGGTGTTATAATGTTGTGATTTTTTGGTAAACCCAGTAGCCACCTCACAAAGTAGTTATGATATCCTTGCCATATTATGTTTGTTTTGCATTATAGAAATAATATTGTACCGCATCAATGACATCACCATAATCCTATACGTCGCAGATACATGGTTATAAACTAATGTCTGGGTGTTATAATGTTGCAACAGGGTTGTGAGTGTCATATTGCTAAATCGGACTTTCCCCGATTTCCTGATGTACGGAGGCCATGTTGGTCACCTATACAAAGAGCAGGAAATAGAGAAACGTGCCTGGGATGTATATGGTGGACCGAGTGGCCTGGATGTTCGTAAAAAACAGTGAGCGATAAAATCAGCTAAGGGGTTTTTTCTGTTAACTTCAAAGGCTTGCTGCTTGTAAACATGCTAAGTGGTTGAGAGGCAAGGCGGCGACCGACTACAAAGAGGCTTCTCTTGCCCAAAGCAAGCCAGAGTCTAAGAAATTTACACCCGTTGCAAAGATCTCTAATCCTCGTCCAATCACCCAACTCTCAAACCCGGCCAGTGCGCCGTGTTCTGGGTCAAAGAACTTGAGGATGTCATATATTGCATCCGAGTCGGCATCTCACCGTCGCTACTCGAAATATCCTCCAAATAAGTCCAGCGAAGATCTCGGGATAATCGACATCAGCAGCAGCAGCGCGGACGAGAAGCCCTTGACATCCAAAATCAAAACTCAGCCGCAACCAAGTTCATCGACCATCACCGCTACTGGGACAATCGACATCAGCAGCAGCAGCGCGGACGAAAGGCCTTTGACATCCAAAATCAAAATTCAGCAACCGAGTTCATCGTCCGATCACCGCTACTGTTATCATATGTGAAATCCTTAGCACGTATCTTGATTTGACCCTTGTTTTGAAAGCATCTTCACGACGTCGATTGGTTTAAGGTGAAAGTTTCGATTGGATCGAATACGAGCCTTCACGCCTGGTTGTGATGGGTGGTGGTGGCCAGTGACGGGCGTGGCAGCGATAGAGAAAGGTAAAGCCCTCGAAAATGAGTGCCAGTGTTCCCCCTCATTTTTGGAGGTTGAGGTGGCTGAAAGATGGGCGATGGCAGTCTGAGACGAAGTTAAGTACATGATACACACTAAAAGAACTCGACACGAGAGCTCACCCCCTGTGCTTGTCGTCTCCTAAAACACTTTTTCTGTAGGTAGAAAAAGAATGATGAATCAATCTGTCATTGTTACATTGAATAAAAGACTTGACCCATTGTTTCCACCTATTCCCCTTAGTTCGGGTGACAACTATGGGCGTAATACCCAAAATTGAGAATGATGGTGTTGTGCAGTCAACAAGGAGATCGTCAACATGCGCATCAGAAGGTCGGACGGGATGCTCTTAGTCTGAATTGGTATAAAACCAAGATAGCTTTTCATCATTGGAACACAAGCAAGTATATACAGGAATATAGAAAACAGGGTCCCAGCAAGGTGAATGATATGATAACAAAGGAATAGAGTAACTTCACTGGATGGAGTAAACAAGTGATCAAGACAAGCCCACTTGTCCGGTGTTGAACGGACAGATATCCCAACTCACTGGGCCAAAGTTTTCTCCGCTTCTCGGACCTCAAGATACGCGTAAATCACATTGTAGGCGCCGAAGGTGCCTCCATTCTGTCGACTTGAGATATGTCGTTTGTACTCCTCGAGGGTTTGGGGCATCGCATGCCCCAAGCGTCCAAATACTTTCTGGCGCAACGACTGATTTGCATAGAGGATGTAAGAAAGTTCTTTCAACACGTCCGGGTAGTCGCAGAGATCCGCAGTCCGTCGCACGCCTGGAGGGGGTGGCGCATGGTTGAACGGGGGGCAGTAGGGGGCCATGCAGAAGTAGCAAACTTTTCCGGGTGGAAAGCGTAAGTCAGTTTTGAATAATTTCCATTCAGTTCCAGAGCATAATGCTTGGGGACAGCGGAAAGTGTTGTGTGATTGCGACCTGGTCCTTTCAACCCAACAAATGCGGCAACGCTCGTGGAAGACCTCCTGCACCATCGAAAAGATGCGATTAAGCTTGAGGTTGGTATCGTCCCCACCATCTTCAGAACTGAAAGACGATATTGATGACGAGGTAGAGTGACGAGAGAGGGGCTGAGCAGGATGAGACGGGGACTGGCCAGCTGGCATTGATGCTTGATCTATGGAAGACCGAATAGCACCCGAAACGATTGCCTGATGTACTTGGGTTGGTGGTACCAGGAGAGGTTCACACTGGCAAGGGGAGTTGATTGAGGGAAGCAAGGTTGATGCACGAACGAATCCGGCCTCCAACTGCTCGGTCCCGCAGGCAGCTTCTCCATTCGTATCCAACGGGTTGGGAATGGGTGTTGGCCGCGTCCTCTCGCTGGATTCATTCTCGCGTTCGTCTGGTAACAAGTGAACCGCGGTGAGTTCTGGGTCATGTAAAAAATCTCAAAACTCTCACTATCTTTGTCAATAACACGGAGTTCTACTTCTCCGGTCTCCAACTGGTGCTCAGAGACAGTACGACTGACTGCCACCACCTTCCCAGCGTTCGAACCGTCCAGAGCGAAGAAATTGGACGACAAGGATGACGTAGACGACAGGGATTGATCAGTGGGATGGGATGGCTCGGAGTATGACGGAGTTCCTTTAGAAATATCAGTTGGTGTCGAGGCAGGTTCGCTCTGACGCAGGAAGCCACTAGAGCGCAGCGATGTCGCGTGAACAAAATCGGTCTCCAACCGTTGCCCCGTCTGACTCCCACAGTCTAAAGCAGGATCACCGGAGTTCAAGTTCAAGTTGGTGAGGCCCTCGTTCCTTTCACTGATGGTGGTCTTCTCTTCGCATCTGTCGTCATTTTCGTCTAGTATAACGGTAGTGAGTTCTTAGTGTGTTAAAAGTCTGAAGTTGCTTACCATTTTCGTCAAGGACACGATACAGCTCTACCTCGCCACTCTTCAAATGACGCTCATAAATACCACAAGTAATAGCTGCGACATCGCCAACATGGGCTGCAACGGCGTGGGCCTTCAAATCTTCCAGGTCGGAAAACAGAGCCAGGCAACCTGCATGACCGCAAATTAACCCTGAAATGACAGGGATGTTTGGGAAAGGTGGGATTGCAATCTTAGAGAATAGAGGCGCCATGGATGTGCTGGCCTTCAAGTGTTCTTTGGCCAGTATATTATATGTTTTGTGAGATGCATCGGGGTTTTAAACACGCCCTACCCACACGCGAGGGGAACAGGACAGAAACAAATGAGATGGCAGTAGCGCTGTGACGTTGATGGCATGTTGCACCTTGTAGCACCTCGTAGCAGCGCCAAGGGAATAAACCCACAATGCTGCAGCACAACATGTGGCACCTTGTAGCAGCTTGTAGCACTATGACACTGCTATATGCTGTTAAAGGTCCGATCCAAATCTGCCAAATTTATGTCCTGACTCTGTTGCTTGCCTTCCACGGAGTCGGATTGGGTCCATCGATGATACTGCTGTGGAAAACACCTCACCCCATTTGGATTCATCGACCCTGCCGCGCCCAACATTATTCGCGGTGTGCATGCATTCAAAGATGGGCTCACGTCGGGTTTAGTACGGCAGGACGAGATAAAGATGCCCAACTCGGAAGATCTGAAGACCGTAGCGCTGGCTCGTACAATTGCCGTACTACCGTATACCGTACTCCGGGCCTGTTCACATACTCCAAGTACAACTCCACCATGACTGCATTTGTAATTAAAATAAAATAAAATAAAACCACCCAATCACTCCGCAGCGAACGGCTTGAGAAAACTTTGACGAAGCTGTCCGTTTACGTACGCCATTGACAGATGGTACGCATAACAAAGGGAAGTACGTAGTACGTAACTGATCGACAATCAGTACGAGCTGCTACAAGGTGCCACATGCTGTACAGCTATGAGATCAAATGCTGTCGAAAATTTCAACACTGTAGACTTACCATGCTTTCGGCGTATGTTTGGGTCTAAAAATCACCTAAATTTCTATTCATCTCGGCCAGTACCCAGAACCCTCAACTATTGTCTAAAGAATCTGCATCTCACGACCAGTACTTGTTTGCAAACACTAAAATTGAACTTGATACTTTAATCAATAGCACCAGTTCTGGAGTGAACTGGTCACTAAATGTTGCTAAAATGGCACTTATCCACCTGAAAAATCATTCGTACAATATTTGGGGACATTTGAAAGTGGGAAGGCCAAATTTGGGCAGAGTCCTCAGTCGGTAATGCCACTGGTAATTATTATCCTCACAATTACTTATCAAGTCAGTAGAAGTTGTTTCTATTCAGAAAAACGTTGTGAACCAAGTAGTCGTTGTGTCAAACCAAGTTGTGACCCAACTTGTATATGTCTTAGCCAAAAATGGATACAACCTGAGAACAGTGTTGACACTTCGAATTTCCGGCCGAATCTGACCTCATACACAGCCCTTTCCCACTCTACTCAATCCCCCACTCTTTCCTCCCCATCACCAACGTTGTGTCTTTTATTTCAGAAGGCATCCCTACAACTCCTGCAGCGTGGCAAGTTGGTTAGTGGTCATGTCCTCAAGTAGCAAGAAGCGAGGACCTTCGACTCCGGAACCAGAAGGTCAGCCTCTACCCAAAAGGCAGTCAGGGAGCCGCGATGGTAATCCTGGCACCTTTCTTGGAAAGTGAGCCATTAAATTTTCTTCTTTTTATGACTTGACGTAGTGGCTAGTAGGAAATCGACAACCCAATGCAACGAATGTGGCGACCTGTACGGCAGCGAAAAAGGCCATAGGGCAGTTTGCACGAGAAAAGAAGTGCCGTGCATCTATCCTGACTCAAGTGGCAATCAAGTCACTATCGTATTGCGTCGCGGGGCAGATCACAACCTTAAATGCGTTCGGTGTGGGTATTCTGTGAGGAAGGACCAGAATATCAAGGTAAGTTGGTCCTCCGTTACGCTGAGACTATTAGCTTACAAGTACCAGAAACATACGCTTAAGTGTCAGGTTGCAGCTGAGGAGGGGGTTGTTAGTTTTTCTCTGCCTGACAGAATTTCTCAGCACCCGGTTCAGGACGAAGAACAGGTGGTCGTTGGTGTGGCCGGACTTCTCCACGAGCTACGCGGTACAGAGAGTCACCCTCGCTCTCAACCTGTCCTGGAATTTGAGACAAATCCTTTGGCGACCCCCACCCTGCCTCAGCTTGGCATAGCTTGCCAAGATACCCTCACATCGGAACCCCGAACGGCTGGATACAGCGCCCGTGCAGTGCCGGCCACATCTAACAAACTGCCAATCCCTTTAAACAAAAACGAATTACTCATCGTTCCGGACGAGCACTCCATCGTCGACGACCCTCTTCTTAGGTGTACCCCATACATCGTTAACACTAAATACCTGGTTCTCATCTGTACGGACTGTCGGCACTGCGTTAACCCTGCTCGATCTGCAGAGCATATCCGTAAACACCACTCACACTGCAAAATTGGTGCTCATTTCGCCACACAAGTCATCAGCAAGTATCCAGGGCTCGTTAACGAAGAGATACGACCTCCTGAGGTCATAGAACCGGTCTTTGGATTAGCCATTCCTGAGGAGAAGTACACTATATGCTCTCGTTGCCTCCGAGGCTACCGAAACATCTCCAGTTGGCGACACCACGGTTGCGAAAGATCGGACGTCAATCTGGAAGGAAGATCCGAACATTTTTCTTCTCATGTCCAATCTTTCTTTAAAGGCCGAAAAGTCTGCTACTTTTGCGTTAGGCTTCCAGAGTTGGGGGACAAGGCTCATAACAATGACTTCGATCTGTTTCAGTCTGGATTCCGGGAAGTTGCCCCGTCAGAAGACGAAGTTCGCGAATCGGATGACTATCGCGAACTCAACCAATTCCTATTAAAAGAAGGGTGGATTAAACACATATCTGGATATTCAGATCTTTTCCTTCTAGTCGCACTGCCCAAAGAAGGAAACTTCCAGCGCATCGGAAAGGAAGTAATCGCTCTCATGTCTAATATTCAAGGCGCTATTGGATCTGCAGGATATCACCTTCGTCGTTTGATTGGTAGACGTCCTTCGTAAGTCCCCCCTTCTGCCTTACTGCCTCGGCGCTGATTAAGTTTGGCTTTCTTATCTCAACAGTGACAAGTAAGAATCGTCAATCATTTTAACCTCAGGCTGTTGCCTAATTTATCTGCATAGTCACGAAGGTATCCGCACCGTCGCTCATCGTGACATTCAACTCGACTCGTTGAAGAAGTATGCGCTTATCGTCACTTGCTTGACGTGCTTTGTCCTCCGATGCTCTGAGGGCTGGGAAAGCAGCTACGAAATGGAGTTGACCCCTTTGCAAGTCAAGGCTTGCCAGTCGTTAAAAGAAGCCCTTGCTGGGCCACCGAGTGGGTTCGAAGACGACACGTGCGTCTTCCTGGAAGCGGATGTAGAGTTAGATGACAATGAGCTGGAAGACTTAGATGACGAGGAGTATGAGAAGTTGGACGAAGACGTGCAAGAGAGTGAAGAAGCGCTACCCGATTTCATTCACAACCCCTTGCAACGCTGCATACTCAGCTTGCTCGTTGAATTATTTTCACATCTTCCTACAGGCATGAAAGATAAATTCTGTTCCCCGGTCATTCGGTTTCTAGTCCTTTACTCGTTCAAACAAAACCGGCAGTGGCTTTCTGGACGCCGAATTACGCAATTATTCTCTGCTCTACTCTTCTGCGGACGGCAAGTCATGATGACATTGCTGCATGCAGAGGTTGCCAAACGTCCCAGCCTACGTTATTCTGAGTGAGTTGCCAATGCATTTTCTTGTTCTCATTTTCCTGAAGCAAGAATTGTACCAGAGTATATTCAAACATCTCTGCCTTCCTTGATGACGACCGAGAGGGCCCTATACCATCCATGTACCTTATCAAACGATACCTGAGTCGCTTCGTGTCAGCTGAAGAAGGAACACTTCGTTTTACAGCACTTGATTTCAGCGGTGACAACATTATTGTTGCTGGGAAAGTCCTCCGTCTTCGAGACATTGGCCGTTTTGTCGAAACCATTATAGACGAGGTGAAGGAGTTGTTTCGAGTCCATTTGTTCTTTGGACTGGATGTTTTTGACATTAATTGGTCACCTGGTGTGGTGCACGAAGAACCACGAAACAGATCCGTTGGCTATTCCTGCTTCCAGGATCCTGCCAACACTTTTCACAAACATAAGTTTGATCTCGTGCAAACCATCTTGACACATCCTTCGCTTCGTGGACGGTTTCACTTTGTTAGCAAAGAGGGTGGGATCGTTTGGAAGGCAGGCCCCTGCTTCGCGTACATGGCTTTCTGCCACGAGGCCGAAATGCTACTTTTTTCGGGAACTCAAACCAGTGTCGGTGAACCAGCCAGAGCTTCCGAGATTGCTTCTAACTCAGTCAGAAATGTAACTGGCGGAACGATACGAAACATTCTGGACTTATTCCAGTACTTCTGCATGATGGGAACATTTAACAAAACCAGCCACTTTACAGGACGCGACGTGACGATGATGCGGGTTCCACACCCAGAAATAGGGCGACTGTGGATTCTTTACCTCACCTTCATTCGACCCACCGTAGTCGTATGGCAGGATTTTTTTAGCGGGCGAGGGGCTGCCGTGAGAGCCAGAGATAAGCTTTTCTTCGGGCCTTATCGGCCAGTAACTTCATTCGAGCTTTCGCAAAACTTGTCGCGCCATACGGAGCGACTCTTGAAAATCAAGATATCTGTCAACCTGTGGCGACACATCGTCACCTGGTTCCTCAACTACCACTCTGTCCAGTTTCAAGAACACCATGCATTGAAGCGCTCGTCGTTGGCTGACCAATCTGGTCACAGCGAAGAAACACATGCGTTGTACGCTGGCGACGCCCGTTTGCCACCCGGGATGGATTTCCACACATTCTTTGACTCCATGCGAACTAGTGGCGTTTGGCACCGCCTAGTTAGGTTTGCAAACTTTGGTCGGCCTAGCTTACTAGAAGCAATGGAACGCCTTCCGGGTCACAATAATACGGAGCTTGCCATTTCCCCCGCATTGGACAAAGAAATCCTACATGCATCGCCCACTGAAAACATGGCTGAAGGAATTCAAAGCAAGACGTTTTCTGATATTTTGCAAGCCATTACGCAGTCCCGAGCGAATGATATCGCAGCTCTACTTGATAGCATGGGCATCACCCCCCAATGTGCTCCTTCTCGGGCTCTTACGCAACCAGTTACCCATATGATACACCCATCTCGCCTGCACGACCTTCGCAAATTTCTGAACAATGATTCTGCTAGCTTCAAAGACCCTCAACAAGCGTTAGCTTTGGAATTGATCCGTGGAAAGGAACCCTCCCTCCTCGTGATAGGGCCAACTGGTGCGGAGTGTTTACATTGTCTATTCATTTAGCCCTCTGATTTAATTTGCTTTAAGGATCTGGGAAAACCCTCCCTATTTTCATGAGTGTCGGCCTGTACGACGGTGGCGCTACAACGATTTTGATTCTGCCTCTGGTCGCAATGCACGAAGAGTACAAATCCAGAGCAGGGCGTTACGGCCTATCCTGTAAAGTGTGGACAACCGATTGTGACGTTTCGACTGCCCCTCAGCTCCTCCTCGTTGCAGTTGAAAACTGCGCATGGTCTGACTTACGGGCGTACATTGCAACCCTCATCCGCTTAGGACGGCTAGCTCGAATTGTAGTTGACGAGGCACATTTGTTGGTGAAGCATGAATCCTTCCGGCCATGCATGGACACGTTGGCTTTCTTTGGGACACTTCCAATCTCCATTATTCTCATGACCGCAACCTGCCCGCCTCGGCTCGAAAAGTTGCTTTTCGCAAAACTTGGCCGCAAAAACTACCAGGTACTTAGGCGAAGCACCGATCGTCCAGAAATCTGTCAACAAATTATCCCAATGCGAATGGAGCAGGCCGATCTCGAGGAGCGCGTTGCGAAACATATCGTCCAGACAACTCGCCTCGCGAAAAGCCACGAGCGTGCTCTGCTGTTTTGTAATTCTCGCGACGAATGTGACCGCATGTCAGCGCTGCTGGGCTGGATGCCCTACCACTCATCTGTTCCCATTGAGGATCGATCAAAGGCAATGGCTTCGTGGAAGGATGGCCGCGTATTCGGTTTGGTGTGCTCCTCAATGCTTAATTGTTGCCTTGATTATCCCGACGTCCGTTACGTCTTTCATCTGGGACCTCCAAGGGATGCCGTTGATTATTATCAAGCCATCGGTCGCCTAGCACGGTCTGGACGTATCGGTTTGTCTATCATCTATTTTAATCCAGCGCTATTGCGGCAAGTGATGGGGGATGGGGACGATCTTTTTGGGCAACAAGTCATCTACTTCTTGTTGTCTGACTTTTTGCTCTGTAGGAGACTCCATCCTGCCTTTTTTCTGGATGGCATTGCCGTCCCTTGCGTGATGATGTCCCAGGCCCAACTCTGCGACGTTTGCGAAGCCCAACTACATCTTCAGCCCCCCGATTCGGACTTGCATCGTATCCCTGATTATTTGTCTCCTGGACTATCTGTTCGTCCCCTCAAGGCCTTTCAATCATGCAAGCCAGCAGACGCACCAACACAATGGTCATGTTTACCTGATCCTTGTCGTCAGCCTGCTCCCAATGCAATGTTCACCCACCACTTGGCAGCCGCAAACGCCTGCCTGTCGGCTGCGAAAACCAACTACGGTGAAGACCCAAGTTACACTATCCGCGTTGCATGCAATAATCTATCGAAATCATGTGTAAACTGCTGGTGTAATGGTTTCAAGTACCATTCGCATAGTCTGGCGAACTGCCCTTACAGACCTGCTGGTTTCCTCAGCGAGGACTCAAAAAGATGGATCGCAGCTATCCGGCTGCCGGTTGGCTGTTGCTTTTTCTGTGGTTGTCCCCAAAAGGTTTGTGCATATATTGTCGTATTCACTGCCTCGCTTTCTCAAATATTCTCCTAGTTGGTATACAAATCAGAAGGCGGTCAGGAACATCGTGTCCACGACCACGAGAGTGATCAAAACTGCCACTGGGTCAATGTCCTTAAGCCTCTCGCGTACATCGTGTTCCACAACCCCACTCTGATTCAAAGCCTCTCACAGAGTGCTTGCAGTGCTGGAACTGATTCAAGTATCTTGGGTGGTAAGTATGCCCAGTGGCTTTGCGAATTTGATGAGAGGGGCTTTCTGAATCTTCTTAATGTCCTGTTACATATATGTGAAATTCGGGGTGTACCAATTTCTCCTTTAGAGCACTGCATATAAACTGATTTTAATTTCTTGTATTTCCGGGCTCTCCTTGCGTTCAATGTGGGTCATTTCATTAGTCGGCGCCTCCCAAACAGCCGGCGATGGCAGAGGTGTCTCCAAATCTAATCCAAGGATATAGTCGTCCGAGTGGTGTGGAGACAAATATGATTGAAGGCTGCTGCCATTGCTTGTGGTACGGAGCAATGATAGGCTGTAGCAGGGACGTCGACTTCCACAAACCCTCATCAAGCAAACCTACCCAGCTGGTGAACTATACCAGGTGCGCAGGAATATTTCCTAGTGGATCGCCTTGTATATCTCGGATTATTCTATATTTAGCAGGCAAATCCGTATACAGTGGCTTGACTTTCAAAGCCACTGGTTTGTACTTAGTATAAACGGCGGCTTTTTCTATATGTTCGTCTACTACTTCAATATCTTTATTTCTATTAAGATAATGTTGTAGTCTCTCGATTTTATCATTCTCCAAACTAGATTCTTCTATCGCGCTTGATAAATATATTTCTAGTTTCTCTTCTTTAGTCATATGCTTTCCTTTTGGAATAGTACACTCTAATATTTCTAGAGTCTTTTTCTGATTGTTAAATTCCACGATTAATCCCACCTCTCCTCCATCTAAGACGGATTCCTCAAGGTTATTCAAAAATCCTGAAACTTAGTTTTCTGTAAGTCTTCTGGGGTTTCTCCCCTTCGATAAGTAGGTATTACAGCTACTCTTTTCGTATTCGGGTCTTTCACCACGACTTCCGATGAGCCATTCTCATATGTCTGAATTACCGTTGTTCCCAAAGTTTCGAAAGGTTTCCCTAACAATACTCGGTATGGCGGGTTTTCTAACACGTGGACTTGTAGGAATAACTTGGTACCCCCCACTTCAAATGATACGTTTCTGGCTAACCCTAAGGTTCGTTCTCCGTACGATTCTGGGGCGCACCTTAGGCCCAGCCTCAACAAACGACTCGCCATGGAGACGAAAGGTCATTTCTTGGGCAGCATGCCACCTTTGAAATTCATCCAGATGTTTTTCCCCGATAGCA
>Ga0307517_10012072_pt1 | contig 11905 bp, 18 predicted proteins | sample 23_EM_MG_FD_194515 | JGI IMG/M metagenome (GOLD analysis project Ga0307517, IMG submission 194515) | Populus trichocarpa ectomycorrhiza microbial communities from riparian zone in the Pacific Northwest, United States - 23_EM | ecosystem: Host-associated > Plants > Roots > Unclassified | place... | reverse complement strand
GGGCAACAGTGCAATTCCGGCATTTATAAACAAAATTGGCTTCACCGCGGCTTTTGGAGAGGTCAGTTGTCGTCTATGCCTGTTAGTTATGACAATGGGGGAAGGTGGGGAAGAGGGGAAGAAGGGGGGGTTACAAAGCGGTCAAAATCCACCCATTTATTGTGAATCTCGCGACAGGAGGTGCACTGTACGCGAAAGGAGTAGTAGTATGGATTTTCCGGAGTGTCTATTGGGCGGAGGTTTGTTACGCTGTTCTGTTAGTTTGAGGCGGGAGGGGGAAGAGGGGGAGCTACCCGGTTAGGTCTGCGGTCAGTTCTAGTGCGAACATGTTCGTTCTGTCTTGTTTTGTTTTGTTTTGTTTCGCGCTGGCCAGGGCAGATTGATTTGCGGGGTGGTGAGTAAGCCTTTGGGAATGGCGAAAGTATGATAGCTGGGTCGGAGGGGTATGAGAAGGTACGGTAGTGGGGTAAAAAAAACCCCTGACACGATGGCGTCCACGAGTAGTTTAGGCGCGATACCCACAGCAGCTTTCCCTGCTCCATTCCTTCCCCCTCCCCTCCCCTAACCACAAGCCTCATTCCAGAACGAGGACCAAAGTCCAAACAGGGTAACTGGACTCAACCACGTGACCCAGGCACTTTCCCCATGGCTCAACCAAACCATCCCAAAACCTTACCCCAACGCCTGCGCCCCCGTACCGCAAGGCAAAACCACAAACCATAAACCCTAACAGACCCCCCATGCATCCCACCAGGCGCCGAATCATTGAATCCCACATTTAGTGACCCGGGCTCACATACGCAAGTAAGCCAGCAAGCCAGGCCCGGAATGACACGGTGGATAGTATTCTTTTTTCATCCTCTCTCGCCTTTCCATTCACTGGAACCTTGGACACAGGGACTCTAGTTGGCTCTAGTTTAAGGGATTCCGATTTTGGCTCGAGGAAATGCATATAAGGCTAATACTAGTATGATAGCTTGTGCTTCATGGTGTGAAACGTGCTTTGCGTTCTGCGTGTGAACGTAGGGTGTGCAGCGGGCTGAGCGGGCTTGAGTATTTTGGGATGTGTTGCCCTGATCTCTTCCGTGTGGTTCTTACGGGGTAGTATTGCACTAGCTACTACACTAGTGTGGTGGTGTCGGCGTTGTTCCTGTTCGTCTAGACACAAAACATGGAATGAGCTTCAATTTCGAGTGATTACTAATGATCCAGCCATATCGGCACATAATGCGATCCCGCAGCGCACTACGAGTAGACAGACATGTGCAACAGTGCGAACCCCCGCTCCGCTCGTGACTTCCCACCACCGCTCGGTTATGTACGAATACCGGTACAAGTACTGTACTGTATGTACGTCTGTGAACGGGTGGGCCTTCGGTCTCATGCACACGTTTCGAATCCCTGATTTGTTTATCGGGACTGACTAGGATGTTCGCTGTTCTATCATATCGTACTGTAGTGCGGGTAGTAATTTCCCTTCTATTATTTTGCATCATCCAGGACCCATCTAGCCATCCCGGCGCTTCACAAGTACTCGTCAAGGCCCTTCCTTGGATTACTACTCTACTTAAGCATATACCGGCACTTAGGTTCATTCCCCTGACTCATGAAAACTATCATGCAATATGATCCCAACTGGCCTGCAAGGTTACGCCAGTTGACTACGGTGCAGTAATAGGCGCCCAATAATTATGATATTTCCAAGATAAACAAGAAGAAAAAAAAAGTTTGATCATCCAAACATTACCCACCCAAGGCGAAATGGGAAGGGGCGGAGGAAGGGCACGGGCGCCAAAGATAGCAAAGGTGTCCTGAAGTCCAGTCCAACACTCACCACCCCAGGAAGGGAGGGAGTTTCACATGTGGTAGGCAATCGCTATAAAAACGTTTTCGGTGAGGTTGTGATTGACGAGTGAAAAACACCGATCTGATCGAGGGTGTGGGTGCAAAAAGAAAACAGGCTCTCCAGCGCAATAAGGCTGCTCTGCAGAATACGGCCTAAACCAAAAGGCTTCTAGACTCTAGAGGTTGGCCTCTTTTCCCTCCAAATTCAACGTAATAGGGGCGCTCCGAAGGAAGAAATAAGGAGGAAAAAGAAAAATGGTATGATAGTAAAGTATATATCGCGGTCACAGGTCGTGACCGACAGAATACTTTCTTGTTCTTCCATTAATTTAATGAGGTCCTTTGAGTACCTTATCAGCAGACCAATGACTCAAAAAGCCGAGACAACCTTCGGAAATAACTTCAAAAGAAAATGTCATCATTGTCCAAGCATCCTGCAGGAAACCGTAAAGTTGACATCCCGACGATGGGACCCCAGCGAATAAAAGTGCCGATATCGCGTACCTGGTGAGTCGTAGCTGTAAATAAATGCCAGGTGAGGCTGAGTTCATCCGAAAATATACTCCATCGCTCATCCATTCATCTGCTCCACCCCCTACCCGTCGATAGGTCCCTGTTGTGCTCCCCCAATAACGAAGACGAGGAGAAAAGTCCAGACATGGGATAAACTTGCAATGTTAGCTCAAGAGATGAGGTAAAGGGAACCAACCACGGAGTAAATAAAAGGACACCTGCGAATGAGTCAACGAGTTGAACGAGCGAGAAATCTAGCCCCCGCGTTATAACTTTAAATGAAACTGAGCGTATTAGATAGGGGCACGGCCCCACATGATAGGAAAAAAACAAAAAACACCAACGGCGGAGACCACTGAGTCGAATTCAGGAAACCAAATAGAGTAGACAAAAAGGAATGGCGAGTTCTCCGCACCAGGTCAAATGGCCTTCGGAGCAACACCATCTCCTTCCCCGTAGATACGTAAGTGTTTGCCACCACCACTCAAGCTTGCCGTCCGTGGAGGGAGGACGGACCCAATCACGCCGGACCCGTGTTGGAATACGACGGGAGGCGGCCGGAGGCACATGGACGAGGTAGATTCGAGACGAGGTTGACAAAAGGACAAAGAGAAAGGCAGTAGAAGGACCCAAACGCGTGTCGCCTTGCTGTGACTCACATTATAACACAGCCTCGTTTGTTTATGTGTGTAGGGCATGCAAGCGGGTAACTATACTCGTCAGTAAAGTATGGAGATGAAAACAAGTTTTGCGTGATGGTGTTGAAGGCAATAGAGGAAGTAGGGTAAAGGCGGAAGGAAAGGAAGGGAAAGGCGAGAACCACGTCGGGATGGTTGGGGTTTCGGAAAGGAGAGGGGGCGGGAAGGGCAAGGGATGGCGCGTTTCTTTATCCAATGTTATTTGTCCGGGTAACTGTCATGACTCAAGCCACAATCCAGCCTCCACAGGATAAGCTTTTTGAGATCACGTGGGAATCACCAACCACCCAAGCACAGCGCAACGGTTCAAGAGCGGGGTCCAGAGAAAGAAGGCTGAGAACAAGTATCATATGGATAGGAGGAAGAGGAGAAAAAGAAAGAAAAAAAAAGGACGAGGGAAGGGTCCAACCCCCCTCTTCCATCACTTGGTTCACAGAAGATGCGATAGCGTGCGATATCTCTTCCATGCCCCTCATCCAAATCGTCCAAATTTTGTTCGTTCGTCATAGTAAACCTCAGCTGCCAAAAGGCCCTCAGCCCCCGTCCTTCATCTTAGCTAGGGTAAAATATATCGAATTAACCCCTCCCCCATCGCAAAAACCCTCATCATCGCGTTTCCCTCTACGAGATCCACTCAATTGATAGGACCAAGAAAAAGTGGAGTGGAAGGCAGGCAGGTAGGCAAAATAAAAAGAGAAGAACAGAAAAAGAAAGAAAGACAACCTAAGTTACGACACTTGTGCGGATGAACCACGTCAGAGCTCCAATCCACCGCGCCACTCCCCACGCGAGCCAATACAAATCGCAGGGCGGCAGAGAAACCCATCTCTCTCTCTGCAAAATAAAAAAATAAGCCATGCTCTTCGCCAAAGCTGTGTGCCCTGTTGCCAGGGTTTTCATTTTTTTTTAAAAAAACCCTCACTGCTAATACCTCTGACTACGGTTGTGTATCATATCCAAAAGCGTACCCAGAGACAGAACAACGCACAAGAATTATGCACTATATACGTATCTCTTACAACCCTGATCAGATATTTCTGCCCTTCCTTCACCTGAAGATTGTTGGAAAAGAAGAAGAAAAAAAGTGGATCTCCAATGTCACAGTGAACATAGTTGGGCCTTTGCGGGGGAGGGGTAAACATTGCAGAGATAGATACCGGCGGATCGATTGAGAGGGAACGAAAAAAATATGAATGAGAGGAAAAAAGGACACAGCGAACGGTACCGGTATAAGGGTAAGCCAGCGGGCCAGAAAATGCCTTACTGCGGAGTACCAGAGGAGTACTGGCACCAGTATAGCAGAGGTTAGTTGGGATGGATAGATGCCTTCTTGCCTTACTACGGCAACAGCGAACGAACAAACAAGCATCTCGTTAGGACAATGCTCTCGTCGGCTGCGCAACAGCAAAAACGTGAGAGCGAGAGAAAAAAAAGAGGAAAAACAATTCCCACTTTTCATTCCCATATCGTAATTCTCGAAGGCTCACAAACCCCCTCGACTCGAGGGTCTTTTCCTGGGCCAATTGGTTGTGACCTACCGGCCTGCGGTGCCACTGCATTTCTCATGCTTTATCGCGAGCGATAAAGTGCAAGAGATGGGTTAACTTGTATATTTTACAGATACACCTCTGATGCAACAGCGCTGTACCATTGACCTGCGTGCCTACGGGCACGGACGGATGCCACAGGTTATGGCAGGAGGGCTGGAGGGAACTCCAATACCATACGTTGTTTATCTGCAAGGTAATTATGCAAAAGCAAGCGTGCATAGTACTGTACTCGTCGCAGGTGCCTCTAGAGCAAAGTAACTCGTACTCAGTCAGCTGTCAGGATAAGGGGCCCTCAACACTCGGTTGCAGTGCTCTGGAATAGGGAAGAGGATGGGGTTCTGGTTGAATGAGGGTTTGGGTTAGCTGTTCGAAGCGCTGTATGATGCTGATCTGTCCGGTCGGTCGGTCAGTGGAGGAAGGAGAACAGAATGGTAGGGTATCAGTTCAACGGTATCGTGAGTTGAGCAGGTTGTCGGGGGGGGGAGGAGAGGGTGGGAGAGTGCAGGACGGGTGAAAATAATATCTTTGTCAAGAGCACTGAACTCACAGAATCGAAATACGATCCACAACCGCAAAGTACCTCGGTGGGCTCTCCCGATGGCGGTGTACCAGTGCCAAACAATTTGCGCACCAATCGGCCAAGGTGGATGAATTTCCCGTTTCTAGGCAGAATACGGAAGCTAAGGGTTACACGCACAAACTGGTCTAGTGGCTCCCGATAAATAAGTAGACACTGCACTCGTAGAGGCTATCGCTCAAGTAAATAATAAGCTCAGCCTCCTGAATTGTTCCGGCTCCGCATAAGCAACCGTGATATCAACCGTGGTATTGAATTGAGTTCTCATTTGATAGAGACGAAGGGAGCTAGCTATCGTTACCGACGATATCATAAAGTTACCGGTAAAGCACCTTCCATCGATGGATGGGCAGACTTTCGTCGTCATAGTGGTGAGGTGAAGGGTTTTATTATTATTTATCTTTGAGACGCACCCCTACGTCGTTGCGCATTTCGAGTTTTTCAATTATTCGCGTGCAAAGTGAGGGACACCCATAGAGATAATTGAATTTTTTGTGGTCCTATGGTACCAACATGTATCCATGAATTACGCGAAGCGATCAAAGCAGAGCGGATTTTCTTCTCAATCTCACACAATGGGAATCAGTTACACGACCCCCCCAACACCACATAGAATTTCCGTTCGAAGGAGGGAGGAAGGGAGGAAAAAGGAAGGAGGAATAAATAAATGACTCAAGTGGGGATATAAAGTGTGTAGAAAAAATTTTCACCGTGGGTTTTTACTTAGCAGTCACTTGGATGTTGCTTGTACCACCCTTACCATCTCTCTCACGGACGTTTTCGCTTTTGATAGAAGCATATGTGTGTGATTTGTGTGATTCGGAACTTTGTGAGAGTGTGATGAATATCAACATAACAAATAGGCTTGTGTACGGCTCACAAGGGTTGCAATTCCCTTTTTCCGGATTCCTAAAGGGCCGAACAAGCAATTGATAGGGTGTGGTGACTCTGGTGAGGTTAGGAGTTTAGAAAACGGTAGGGAAGAGAAAGCATTGGGAACCAGGATGAAGGGGGGTGAGAGTATCTCATGCTCTTGCACGGAAGGTCTCTCGTTTATGAAGTCTCGGCGGCTTGTTTTTCTTTTCTTCTCAATGAATTCATTTCCGGACCCGGTTGTTTGGAAAAGGGGCAAGCGGCGAGTAAGGAGTGGGTTTTCCCTTTCTCTCCTCTCGTCCTGGGCGCACGGAGCTTCCCAACGGTTTCTTTTTCTCCCACTCAAAGCATGGCGGGAGCTGTGTTACTGGACTATGCCCACTTTGAATACTCGAGTAGGAAGGGAAACCTTGGGAAACACGCTAGAAGGGAGCTCGTTGGATGGTGACCCTTGGCAACAAAATTTTGCACCTATTTAAAATTAGTTCATTTTACAATATCCCAACCAGCGGCTTGGAAGTTTGTGTGCGGTAAGTTGCTTTGGGTGCTGTGGTGTGTGGAATTGAATTGGATTCAATGGATGAATTACTCGTGGGAATTAGCAGTCTCGTCTGTTCCCCCGCGAAGGCCAGTTATCGATCGGGGTGAAAGGCATGAACGAGCAGAGGTAGTTGCCTCGCAAGCGCATCACATCAACCAAGCCTGGGGTGGCAGCGGGTGTGGGTTGGCAGAGCGAGGGGCAAGTTAAGTGGACGGAGGAGGGCAAGAAAGAATAAGGGTTTACCGGCAGGCGCTGGAAGGGACGAGAGCGAGCTGGAAAGCAGCTTTCCGCTGAAAAATTCAATGTGGCCTTCCTGGTAGGCTGGGATGAGATGCTGTATGGTACGTATGTTCGGCAGGGACAGGAGGAATCTTTGTCGCCGTTTGAAAGAATTCTATTGCGATAGGACGAACAGCGCCAGAAAATCTCCGCCGGGGAAGGGAGAGATGATGATGATGAGCTGACAAATGGTGCGGTACTCGCTCGTGGTAAATTGCGGCTTCTAATCATAGCGCAAAGTTTATGATAGACACACTGTAATTGTATTTTTATTGACCTGTTGTTGCGCGAGTAACTCTCTGACAGTGGATGAGTGAGCGAGGGAGGCTGCGTAGGTGTAAACCGAGTAAGTGTATTGGTCGGTTGCGGGTGGGCGTAGCGGATGCTCATTTTTAGGTATGTGAGTTATTCGAGTGCTGAGGTAGGGTACGGTAGGGTCTAAGGGGGAGCAGAGAGACATCGCCCCCTCTTTCTTGTGCTCTGGAGGGAGCAGAGTGGAGGAGGAGGTCGTTTTAGAATACCGTATTGTTACCTTAGTTGTGCCTACGGTTCTATCGTTCTTGCGCCGACACTGGTTGATTGAAAACAGTGAGGGACAGGAACAAGAAGGAGTTCTTTACTCCTTGCCTTATCCATACCGTTCCGCCGGCTGTTTTGGCAACACACCAATACAGAGAGGCCAGATTCTGAGATTCCTCACTCAGTCTCTCCGCACACACATACTTGTGCGTACTGTACCCGTTCAGTACCAGTACTCGAGTACCAGTACCAGTCTACATGGTAGTCACACCTACCGTACTCGAGTCCTTGAGCAGAGAGGGACAGGATACGGTGCAGTGTGCTCGAATACACTTGCAGGGAGGAGGAGGTAGGAGGTGAGAAAGGGGGTGGAAGCCCATGGTCCCCTAAGTTAGAGACTGGGGGGGTGCATGGGAGTGGTGAAAAAAAAAAAAAAAAGGTAAAAAGAAGGTGGGTGGGAGTCTGTGCAAATTCTGCAGGAAAAAAGTGCTGGGATTCGCTTTCCCTGTGATGAGTCGCTGGCTGCTATTTGGTGTGTGTGCGAGGAAAAAGACCCGATTTATTATATTCGTGACCCCGATCACAGCTCGGTGACCCCACAGAATTATATCCCCCTCATATATAACCCGTCAGCGGCCCCCCCCCGGAGTCCCGCGCTTCCTTCTTTTCTCTCTTTTCTCTCCCTATCGAGTCCACTGCTCACAACTTCCATCATCGTGCATTCCCGAGGTTCGCTATTCGCGACATTTTTGCACACTACCTACATCCACACATAGCCGAGAGACCTCGCTTCCAAGTTGGATCGCTCAGTCCTCATAAAACAATTGATATCCCCAGCTATCGCTGCTACTACCTGCTTTACTTACATGTTAGAGATACGGGAACCAAATCCAACATCTACCCCCTCTAACTGAAAGCGTCCTGAAGAAACATTCAAGACGCCTCTGCAATCACACCCCTCCCATATTCTATATCGAGAAACCAGCTTCACGAGTTGATACGAAAACAGCAGCATGCAACAATTCGAGCAATCACCCTTTGCGAGTCCATTTTACCCCCCAGGATACGGTTACAGTAGCCCTCCACCTGGTATGCATTCGAGATCGAATTTTTACCAAGAGGGCTTTGGAGCGTCTATTCCGACGCCAGCCCCTTCACCACGAACTCCTAGCTCGAGTAGACGCAGAAGTTCTCAGCATCCTGAATTCATGGGTTCCTCCGAGTATGTTAGTGGCAAGCGGCCATCGTCTTCTAGACGGACTGGTCATGAGCATCCCGAGTTTTCTCATGACCAGTATAACACTGCTTCTCCCCGTCCGGGAGTGCAATACAGAGGCGCCCATTATATGCACACACCTGTACATACACCCCCACCCTCATCTCACGCCCATCACAACATGCCCAACCTTTACTCTTACGTACCAGGCAGCTTTGCGCAACAGCAGCCCGAATACGTAAGTGGCTCTAAATTTTCTCATTTCCATTCTTACCGTCGTTCTCGTTCTCCTCCTTCTCCTTCTCCTTGCTACCCTGCTCCTCCTTATCCCCATCACTACACTCGGGATTCCACACCACATAAAGAGTTTCGATATAGGACTGCCTCCCGCCGTGAAGCTGGCCGTCCTCATTCTAGCCGTCATTCTAGCCGTTCTTATAAGAATGATCACACTACTTATTCAGGTACTAATGGATACTCTTACGATGAACAGTTCCCCGCTCCTACCCCTGGCCCTCAATCCCCTCCACCTCGCGAACGAACTAGATCACGAACTCATGCTCACCCTCACTCACACAGACGTGAGGCAACTTGGTCTGGCGAGCCTTCTCCTCGCTCCCCTCCCAAGTCTGCTAAGCCTTCCATGCCACCAAGGGCAAACACTGATCCTGCTGCGATCGATGCCGATGCGATCCGTAGAAAGGCAGCTGCTCTTGGGATTCCAGCCGATTATTCTTTGAAGAACTGGGATCCCAATGAGAGACCCGTTATACTTTTGGGATCCGTCTTTGATGCCAACTCTTTGGGTGAATGGATATTTAATTGGACCAAATATCACCATGGGAGGTCGCATGATGCCACTAAGACTGCGGGTGGACTTTGGGGATTGTTGATTGAGTTGAGCTCCAAGTTGAAGAGAGCGAGGGAGTTTTATCCTCAGATCAAAGCGAAGGAGAATCGTGAGACTTTGGATGATTTCATGGAGAGTGGCGAGAGGCTTTGGTCCAAGTTGAAGGATCTCCTCAAGGCTTGCGAGGAGTACATGTGGAGGGGAGCTCGCGGAGTTGCCTCGCCACGTCCAGAGGAAGGCAAAACGGTTCAGATGGGCAAGAAGTCGGGGGCTGAATTTGTTGATGCTATGTTTAACGGCGTAAAGGAGTGGGATCGTACCGAGAGATTGATGAGGGGTATGGCCACATGGTGTCAGCGTTTCGAGGTCAACTGCGAAGATATCCTCCGTCGTCCGGATGCTTAGGATGGTGGATGACGACACGAAATAATCTGAAGAGAGGTTTTGGCGGGCGTTCTTTTAATCATTCTCTAATCGAGAATATCAACGGAGCACAAAAGTTTTTGTCGGCGGTTTGGATTTCTTTTAGATTGGGGCGTTTTCCCTTTCGTCTCTTTTTATACCTGTCATCATTCTTATCCTTTTCGCTCTGCTCACTTTCTATTAATTTTTGTTCTTCTACCCTTGTCCTTTGTATACCCTTGTTTTTTTGCTACTTGTTTAATCTTGTTCATTCTCCTTCGGTTTAGGTCGGGAGCATGGCATCTTTTATTTTTTTCACTTCAAAAAGCAATTGGGCTGTACTATTAGTTTCTCATCTTGTTCCACGGGTCCACTCATGTTATACAGGGTTTTTGTTTTTCCTCAATTCCGTTGGGCTCTGGGTTTTCAGGTTTCTCTTTTTACCAGGTTTTTTTTGGGAAAAAGTTCTTGTTTTATCATTTTTATTCTTATTTTTTTATTTTGGGACTTTCTTTCCTCGGATTCATCTGCATATTGGGGTTCACTTAAAAAAATCTCTAGCCTGCATATGGGAATGGATTGGGAAAAATTACAGGTTTGGGTGGAATTGTTTTGATTTTTGAGATACCCTTTTTGTTTTCTTGTTTCTTTTCGTTGGTCTTTGTTCGGTTGGTTCGGCGGGGGGAGGGGGGGCGGGGTCGAGGGAAAGTGGTCGGGAGATGGATGGATGGAGAGTGCAGTGATTGGAAACACCGGAGTTGCACGATGCAATACAGATACACTGTTACAACAAGCTGGAAGTGGATTGAAAGAATGGGGAAGGGGCAGTGGTAGGAAACGAATGCGAATTTGCAGTTGGCAAAACAAAATCACTGTCACAGGCTGGCTGGCTAGCCCCGCTGCTGTTATTATCGTCGTCGTCAGGACGGACTGAGAGAGAGAGAAAGAAGGATTTCCTTGTGTCGCCAAAGTCTAATGTAATATTTCTATTTCCTATATTTCCTTTGTCTATCTACGCAAATTTACTCATGCCACGCCTCTGTTTTTCAAAAAAGAGCCCCCTCCCCTCACCCCACTCTTCCCCACTTTCCATTCTTATTGCGGAAAGTATTATTTTTTTTATTTCCCTTATTTCTTTGGTCAGGATCTTGGAAATGTATTCTACTCCACTTTTTATTGTATGTACCGTATGTAACGTTCTGCAGCCCAGTTTAATTGTTAATGCGAACATTTTATGCCTTTTTACCTTATCGCTGAGCGCACAATCGCATGAGACCTGGGAAGAATAGTGGGAAATTACCCCGCTGCTACACACCCATTCACCAGCCAGCGGGGTCAACCCTTCAGCTTCTCACAGCCCGCCCAGTCCGGCCCAGCCCAGTAGAACACCCGCATACAAAACGTCATCGGCGAATCCAGCCACCCATAGCTAGATTTTCATAATAATATTATGATGGGATACTTTCTGATGAATAGGCACACGTGCTTGGAGCCTCCCCTTCTCAAGAGAGAAGAAGAATATGATATCCCGCACAATCCTGTTTACTCTTCGGCCGGCAAGCACGAAAGGAGGGAAAAACAAAAACAAAAAACAAAAAACAAAAACAAAAACAAAACAAATTCACGCTCACCTAAGTTAACCTGCCATAACTGTAACCGTACATAACAGCACTGTAGCACAAGCACCACCACCACCACCACCACCACCACCAGAAGCAAGAATGGGAGAAGGGAGAGAAAGGGAGAAGAGGGGGGTTCAGTTCCCTCTCCTCCTCCCCTATCGCAGCGCAATCCACGGTCGCCTTTGGTTCGCCCACCCAACTCTATGCGCACACCCCATTCCTGACTGGCCCGTTGTCGTTGTAAATGATAAAATGTGCAGTATGTAGTTATCGAATTTGGTGGGTTGGATTGGATCTCCTAATCTGTGTGCAGATTTCGCAGCTTTTTAGCGTGGTTAATGGCATATGCTAACCTTAGATCTTTACCAAAGGCAGTATGGCCATGGAGTTCTTGCTGTGACCTGACCAGTAGAAAACATC
>Ga0307517_10012071_pt1 | contig 11906 bp, 5 predicted proteins | sample 23_EM_MG_FD_194515 | JGI IMG/M metagenome (GOLD analysis project Ga0307517, IMG submission 194515) | Populus trichocarpa ectomycorrhiza microbial communities from riparian zone in the Pacific Northwest, United States - 23_EM | ecosystem: Host-associated > Plants > Roots > Unclassified | place... | reverse complement strand
CCTCAGTTGGTAAATCAGCTCCTGCACGTTGAAGGAATTCCAAGTTCAAAATTCTCATGCGGATCGCATGTTGTCGACCGTAGCTGCTTAGTATCTGTCGTGCTGCGTCGATTTTATTTGAGCGTCCCCATCCATCCTTGATTTGCTCCTTATGCGCGAGCTCTCCATACTCGGTAGAATACATGGGAATATTGCCGAACATGTAGATGTGATCGCGAAAGTGACTTAATAGATGCATCTTAACAAAGTTGAAATTAGATTCGGAATGTATCAATTCCATACTTGGTCGTTCTCTTCTTCACGATCGTCGTCACGGATCCGGCGCCGTTGGGATTGTTAGCTCTATTAGCTCTACGATATGTTGAGGTACGGCTACCCACTTAGGTCATGTCTATGGGTTAGGTCTATCATTGGTTGTGCGGGAGTGGGCTTGGCATGGGATTTCCTTTAAGTAGTCTTCTCTCTTGTACGACTAGTCATTAACAAAACATCTCACCTCACACACGTATCCGAGTCACACACACATCCCAACAGGTTATGAGCCTCTGCGTGTCCCACGCTCTACGAAAACAGAAATTGTGAAGTTCGAAGGTCGGTTTGCTACACCGCGGTACCTCTCGAATAATTTCTTCCTGTTCGTCTGGATTGATTGATCAATTGGTTGATTTCGTTCATCTAGTGCGCTTTAAGTTCTATCGATTTTGTATCGGTCTTTTACTCTCTTTCATCTTACGGGTCTATCTATTCATCCATCCATCCATCCATCCATCCTCTCAGAGACTGAAAAATCGATAAAATACGGAATAGGAAGTGGACACACACACGCATTCGCTTCGCTCACGCGCAAATCCCGTCACATCTCACATTTGGCACTGCCAACACACCCACTCCTCCGGTACAATCAGAGTTTTCACAGATTCTGCTACTCTACCCCCTCACTCAAAATATCCTCCCCTTGGGTGGTGTAGCCAATTAAGGCACATCATTCTAAGGCTTCCAAACAACTGGGAAACAGATTGCAAACCATAGTAACTGACCTGTTCCTCCCCTACCATGTCTATCTCTCCCACCAAACAGCTTCAGGGGCAACCCAGAGCCTCCCCAGCACTTTCCCCTGCCCCTGGCCCAGCCTCACCTCGTTTTCGCGTTCTCAACCCCGGTTCCCCCTTTGGCATGACCCTAAAAAGCTGCCTCCCAGCTGGATCTTCCATCCTCCACGCCTCCGAATGCCCAAACAAAAGCGTCAAAGTCCTCGCCTACACCGTTGCTCCCGGGAGTACCTTCCCTGACGTCCGGCTGGACCTGGGCTGTACAACCATGTGTTTTGTACACCTAGGGTCAAAAACCGGTCCAGACACCCCCGTTCTCGCACCAGCCCCACGCCCAATGGGCTTCCAAACTGCTCTGGCCTCCATCTTCGGAGATGAAAGAGTAAACACGGTCGACGCACAGGCCCTGGCAGAACTCGCCGCAATAGCCTCATCATACCAACCCTCACCAGCGGGCATAGACCCAGTCCAAGTACCCGACTCGCAACCGGCCGAAGACACAGTCATGAGCACCACGGGCGAACCCCTTTCCTCTCAGGAACTGATCCCATACGTACCGGAATCCTCAGCACCCGAGCTCCCCATGGACCTGGGAAACGGTCAAAACACCGAAAAATCAGGCCTAGGCGACAGCCAACACGCTCACACGGAGACTCAGTCCTCCAACCTCACCCCCTTTTCAGACCCCTCCCTACCATACCCAACATCGCAGGATCCCCTTCCCTCCCCAACCAGGTTCGCATCTTCATGGTCAGACACAGCCTCCCAACAAAGCAAGGGGAAAACGACCCGAAGCGTACGGTTCTCCTCCCCCCTGGCCAGAATATGGTCGCCCAAAGAAATCCCAGACACCTTCTCGGAAGCCAGCGGCAGCATCCAGACGAACCCCGAAAAAGAACAGGTAACGATTGACCTGTGCCAACTGCTAGACAAAGAAGGGGCTACCCCAGAAAACACAGGACTCTCCGAGAACTTCCTCAATGGTGCAGCCACCCGCAAGGACCTCATCAACTACATGGTAATCCTCGAAGAGAGCATGGAGAAAAAGATGATCGAAATGGAGGAACGCATCGTCACCTCCATCAACAAAGCCAGGAACCCGAACCCTCCGGGACCAAGTGGCACCCGCCCTCCCCCCAGACCCCAACAAACCAGACCCCCCCCTACCCCAAAACCCCCTGCCTTAAAGCCAACCCTAGTTCCAGTCCGGAACCCCACCACTACCCTTGCCCCAGAAAAAGAAAGAGAAGAGGCGAAGGAGAAGAAGAAGGAAGCCTGGTCCGCTATAGCAGCGGCCGGTATCAACACCGACGGTTTCAAACTGGTACAGACCAGGAGGAGAAACGCGTCCCCAGAACCAGGAGTAGGAAGGAAGAACGCCCCCTCAGCTCCCTCAACCCCGCATGCCAGACAACGCAGGTTACTGGTTAAATCTGTGGAAAAAAACAGGAGAGTCGGGACTAGCGACTGCACACCAGCCAAAATTAGAGATGCAATCAACAGTGCATCAGGCACCACCAGATTGGCATACGCAGAATACAACAGGAACGACGACCTGGTACTTACCACCGTCGGGGACTTACCAGCGGAACTCGCCTTAACAAACATCAAGGGCATAACAAAGGCCCTTAACGACATTGGCATTTTTGGCTTCAACATCGGCCTGGACACCCCCACGGTGAACATAGTCATAAACAGCATCCCACTAGCAACCTCCGGGGACAAACACTGGGCCCCAGAAGAATGGAACATCGAAGCCCCGGCATGGACCGAGCTGGAAAACGAACTCACAGCCTTTAACCCGGAGCTCAGACTTATGGACAGACCCAAATGGATTAAGTCTGTATGGGCCCTAGAGGCGGAGAACAAAGAAAAGTCCTCCATCATTGTGGCAGTGGAAGCAAACGACTGGCTACTAACCGAACTCAAAAAACCCCACCCAGCAATGGCGGTCTACGGGCTAAGATGCAGCTTCCGAAAGTACATCCGCAAGGATGCATCAACCCACTGCGAAAGATGCCTACAATACGGACACCACGGGGCCCACTGCAGAATGCCCTCAATCTGCAAATACTGTGGCAACCAACACCACACGAAAGACCACATGTGCATGTCCCTATACTGCACGGCAGGCAAGGGAAAACCATGCTCACACACCATTAGGAGATGTGTGAACTGCGACGAAACATCCCACTTCACCGGGGACAGACACTGCCCCACAAGGACTAGGGCCCGCAGCCCAACCACAGCCGAGAAGGGCAAAGCACCGGCAGAGCCGGCCAACCCCAACCCCCATAAATAATTATGGCAACCGCTGATATTATATACCACAACGTCGGCGGGTCGATGAACGTGGTCACAGAGTTGCTGAGCTCCTCCCTGAAACTCAGACCGAAAGTTATTGTGCTTGGGGAATGCCCCCTGGAAAACGGCGACTGGATTCATATTGAAAGATACACATGCTACGCCAACACAGAGGCGACTAAATACGGCTGTGCCGTTTATATTGCAAATGAATACGTTCACATGTTCGTAGTGGAAAGAATTACATCGCAATTCACAATGCTATGGACGGAAGGAACAGAAATCACGATGGGATACCAGAGACCAAAAACAAAAAGTTTCGACCCCAATAACGAGTGGCACCGGAATTCAAATAACATAGTGATAGCCGACCTAAACGCTAAACACACGAAATGGTCTGCAGGAACAACCGATACAGCGGGGAACTTCCTCAACAAATGGCTAAACGAACGAAACCTGAAAGTTCTAAACCCATTTGCAGTAACCCACCCCCCATCGAGCTCACACCCAACGGGCACAACAATTGAACTGGTCATAGCAAATGCGCACCTCAAAGTCACAGCAGACCACCTCATTATACCGTCATCAGACCACCTAGCAATCCTCGTCAACGCACCTATTAATTGGAGAAACAGCGGGGATAGGCCACTAAGATACGATAAGGCAAAATGGGACATGATAGGAGCAGAGCTACTCCTAATGGATGAAAAAGACACAGACCCCACAAGCGTACAACGACAGCTGAGCGACATCACGCTGAGGCACACCCCACGAGCCAACCTGAAAGCCAAGGCCTTTTGGTCCAAAGAGCTAGACGCACAAAGAAGAAGGGTCCTGAAGGAAGTCAGAAACAGACCAACAAACCCCCAAATACCCGCCATGAAAAAAGCGTATAAGAAAGCAAGCGCGAAAGCCAAACACGAAACAAACGCGAGAGGCCTACAGGAAGAAACAGACCCCGAATGCTTCAGAACGGTAAAAGCCAGAACCACGCGACACCCGATCCCGGCTCTCAACAGAAAGGATAACACAATCGCGGCCGAACACCAACACATAGCCCAAGAACTCCAAGATGCACTATACGAAGGGGAACACAGAAGGCCGTTAATATCGATAAGCCAAAAGCCAACCGACCAACTCAACATCGGTAACCTCAACGCCGCCATCAAACAATCACCCAACGGCGCAGCAACGGGACCAGACTTCATCACCACGAGAATGCTCAAACTCTTCAGCAAGCTCAGGGAAAAACTGTTCCTGGAAACCATGAACGTAGCATGGACTCAAGGCATACCAGACTCGTGGAAACTCTCCAACACGATACTCATACCGAAGGCTAGGAAACCCACATACACGACAGCGAAAAGCTGGAGGCCAATACAGCTTCAGTCAATCCTAGCCAAAACCATGGAAAGGATAGCAGTACAAAAAATCGCCGACCTATGTCTCCTGGGCGACAACATGTACGGAGGAAGAAAGAAAAATGGTACCACGGACGCGATACAAGCCCTTGACACCGTAGTCTCAAGTGGAAGCCACCCACACGCCTGCATCACCACCCTAGATATCGAAGGCGGATTCGACCATCTGCCAATGGAAAAAGTATGCCAAACGCTGGCCAACAACAACAAGCACCTGAGCCAATGGGTAGCACACTGGGCCGCTAACAGGACTACCAGCTACCGGTTCAACGGAAAAAGCTCAAAAGCCTTTGCCACGGACAAAGGAACGCCACAAGGATCCCCACTATCACCAATACTCTTCCTGCTTAGTGTAGGAGACATGGCAAGCACACCCACGCCCAACACTGCCAGAGCGACAACCTCTATCCTCACATATATCGACGACTTTCTAATAGCCACGACATACAAAGAGAAAACCCACGGACAGAAGGACCACCAAGCCACGCTACAAGCTCTCCAGGATAAAGGAAAAGAATGCGGATATACCTTTGCGGCAACCAAATCCGAGCACATCCATATTAAAACCCCCGACAAAAGCAAACTCGAACCCAGGATCAACAATCTCCCAATACAACAACGCGAAACCCTGCGCTGGCTGGGATACCACATCGACGAGAAATATAACTGGAAGCACCATATCAGGGAATGGACAAAGAAGGCAATGAGGACCGGATACAACCTCAAGGCCCTCACAACAAGATACCAAACCGGAGGCCTGAACACATGGACTACTCTCAGGATCATCAAAGGACTCATTATACCTCAACTCACGTACGGTATAGAGGTCTGGGATACCAAGGGACCGATAAGGGAAGCGCAAACGGTCCTCAACAACATAGTCCGCAAAGCCTTCGGACTCGAAACAAAAACCCCACTGGCAGCCATATACACAGAACTCGGCATCCCACCGCTACTGTTATACGCCAGAAACAGACAAACTACACTGGCACTCAGGGCAGAAACACAAGGAAGACACACCAAATGGTCCGAAAAATGGCTCAATGCATCGGGAGTCAAACAGAACATACTCACGGCCCTGGACTCGGAATCAGGAAAGAAGATGATCAAAGCGACCCTGTTAAGAGAATGGCAAAACTCAAACGAAAAGGAGTCAATAAGATACGATGGACGCCCACGAACCTCGTACAAACACCTCAAAGGCACAACACGGGAGGAGTTTAGGGATATCCTATACCTCCGGGCCACAGCAGCATGGCCATACCAAGACACCGACGGGAAACAAAGACAATGCCCGTGCGACAGGGACATCATCACACCAGACCACCTAATGACCAGATGCGGTATCGTTAAAAACACGACAATACCACTTCATAGCGCCAAACGACAAAGGGACCTCATCGACTGGATGAAGACATGGCCAGAAACCCTGAGAAACAGACCCACCAGACGGTGGAAAACGAACGCAGGCGGCAACGCCCAAGTTCAAGGAGCAACGATCAACCTACCAACCTCGCAGCCAACGGTAGGGCCAAGGGGGGGGAAACCGAAAAGCCGTAAACCCTGCGACATCTGCGGCTTCCTCATGCAAAGAGATAAAGTCGCCCAAGAGAAGCATGCCAGAACCCATGAACCGAAAGCGCAGGGTAAAGGCAAGAAACAAGGAGTGTAGGGCCTGGGATACCTGGGGCATAATGCAGGCGCGGTGATATTTCTTTGAGTGCAGGACCACTGGGCATGGAGATGACGGGGTGGGTTTCCTTTGTATAAGTATTTCCTTGAGTACAGGACCACTGGGCACGGAGGTGACGGGGTGGGTTTCCTTTGTATGAGTATTTCCTTGAGTACAGGACCACTGGGCATAGAGATGACGGGGTGGGTTTCCTTTGTATGAGTATTTCATCAAGTACAGGACTACTGGGCACGGAGGTGATGGGGTGGGTTTCTTTTATGAAGGAAGTTTATTTATTTTTGGGCGAGGGAAAGAGAGATGGGGGCCGGGGAGTTTCTTTTGTTTAAGGCTAGGCGAGGGGATAGTGTGGTTAGCAACGGCGGAAGTGTGGGATTTCATTACATAGGGGGCCCAAGGGCTAGGGGGAGTATCCCACGCCGTACTGCGATGGCCTTCAAAAAGGCCGGTCAGATAGTAGAATGAAAATAAGGTTTATCCATCCATCCATCAAATTGTCTGTCTGTCTGTCTGTCTATCTATCTCGACAATGACGGACTCATACGAAATCAATGTCACCTCGTGGATGACGTTTCCTTTGCTCGGTGATAAGAACCTTGCCCAATGGCGGCAGAGAATGGCCGATCAGCTTAAGGAATTGGATATGTGGTGGATCGTCTCTGGGAGGGAACACCAGCCCGACGCTACTAGTACAGAACCAACCGTGGTTAGTGCTCTCAATAAGTATCGACGCAAATGTTACCGGATTACAGCTAAAATTCGCAACTCGATGGAGCCACACATTTGCGCTCAGTATAACACCGACGACTATGACGAGGACCCTGCTCTGCTTTGGGACCAGCTCAATGCAAGACACAAGAAGGCTTTGGGTCTAGAGCTTTACTATTTTCGAAGATCATTGTTCGATTGCGCATACGACACTCACGGAACTGCAGCAAAGTACGTTTATGAGTTGGAGCGCATTATCGAAGCCCTGCGAGAAGCCGACGAAGAGATCAAGGCTCGCAAAAAGACATTCTACCTGCTGAACGGACTGCCACAGTCCTGGCGAGAATGGCGAGACCTACAAGCGACGATAATACAACCCGATAAACCGGACGACCTCATCGCAGCTATTAAGGCCGGAGAGTGTACTCTCAATCGAGATAGGCTGGCTGACGGCAATGGCGAGACCGTACTTGCAGTTCAAGGCAGGAACAACGGTTACCAGGGAGGTAGGAGGAAGTTCGACGGACGAAGCTCAAAGGGTGATTCTGGCGGCGATGCGCAAGGTGCTGGGATGTCGGTTACCTGCTATTATTGCCAAAAGAAGGGCCTCCGGAAGAGCGAATGTCGAAAATTCAAATACGATCAGAGAAGGGGTGTTGTGGCGGACAAAACCTCGATGGCTGCTCAGGCAGCACCGGGTGATGCGCCAAACACATCTCTGTTTACAGCTTTCAGTACTCCTCGCTTTCCATCAGACGAAGGCCATTGGCTACTGGACAGCGGATGCAGTAACCACGTTACTGGCTCACGAAAATGCTTCACTACGTATACGCCGATTCCACAAGGAAACCACACCATCAGGGTCGCCAACAACTCTGAGATCGACGCTCTTGGACGAGGCGATGTTACCCTTAATGTGTGGGACGCTGGCGAGAAGTGCGGAAAGACGCTCATCCTTCACGATGTTCTCCATGTTCCGGACTGCGGTCGGAATAGTTTGCTCTCCATCTCGCAGCTACGAAAGTCGAATCTGTTTGTCGACTTCCACCGCAATGGAGGCGCATCACTGAGAAGAGAAGGGAAGACGAGCTCTTGGATCAAAGCAATGGAGATTGATGGTCTCTACATTTTGAGAACCATGCTGGAAAGCGATGATTCTTATGAGGGGAAGTCGGAACAAGGGGCGATGGCCGTAACTACGGATAAGGAGGCCGTTCGAGAATCAGCATTGTGGCATTTTCGCCTTGCGCACCTGGGTGTGGATGCGGTTCGAAAGTTATCCAGGGCCGAAAACGCGATACCCACCCTTCCTGAGGTGCCTCGATGCGTGTGCACGGGATGTGTCTACGGGAAAATGACTCGCAAACCTTTCCCTTCAGTCCCGGAATCCTCGCGCGCCAGCCGGATTCTAGAAATAATACACAGCGACATTGCAGGACCTATCGATCCGGTCTCATTAGGCGGGTCACGATATTTGTTACTCTTTACAGACGACTTTACAAGATACAAAGTTGGTTATGCATTAAAAAAGAAATCGGACGCTCTCAAATGCTTTAAGGAATACAAAGCATTAGTTGAGAAGCTGCACGGAAAACCTATTCAGAAACTTCGAACAGACGGGGGTGGCGAATACACCTCGAATGAGTTCTGTCACTTCCTGCATGAAGAAGGAATCGAAGCACAGAGAACGACGCCCTACACACCTCAGTCAAATGGCGTCAGCGAGGAGGCGAATCGAACGATAATTGGTACTACTCGAGCACTCATTCACGCCGTCAGTGCACCCCAAGAGTTCTGGGCGGAGGGCGCGATGACTGCTATCTACGTCAGAAATCGGCTGCCTACAAAATCACTAAAGTCAGGTTTGACTCCCTACGCGGGGTGGTTTGGGAAACCGGCTAGCTATGAAAACGTGCGGGTTTGGGGGTGTGTCGCATACGCACAAGTCCCACAGGAGAAGCGGAAGAAACTTGACAAAACGGCACGCAAATGTATCTTCATTGGGTACACAATGACAGCAACTCAATACCGCCTATACGACTCGGAGAAGAAGGTTGTCTTGACCGCACGCGACGTCGTCTTCGAGGAATCGAAATCTTACTATCCTACCGACATAGAGAATGGGGGAGTCCCGCAACGCTACTACGCTCCAGAGGTCCAGCCCTGGGAGGAGAAGGTTGCTTGGGGAGATGAGTTTGATGAGGAAGAGGCTGATGCGGAATTGCCAAGAGTTTCGAGGGTTAAGGAGAAGGAGAAGAAAAGGGCTGTTAGAGTTGAGGAACCGGAGGAGGAACAACTGGTGGATTTGGCCGGATTCGATGAAGGCGAGAACGTCTATATGGAATCGCAGCCTAGATTCGAAGTCATGGGACCACCGGCAATGCCAGGACACTTCGGAAAACCGCCACAAAGAGAGAAAGAACAGTGGATGGTCAAGGGGTTACGCTCAGATGGGAAAAGCAGTTTCTGGAACGGTACACCAGGAGCATTGCCCGAAGCTACCAGTCAGCTACGCAGCAAACCCCACCGATCAGCAAGTGTTTCTTTTGCCAACTACGCAATGCTCACTACGGTATACATGGTTGAAGACGGACCACGCAACTACCGGAAGGCTATGGAATCTGAAGAGGCGGAGGAATGGCAGAAGGCTGTCGATTCAGAGTGTGCGTCACTCACAAAGAACAAGGTTTTACAGTTCGTCGACGCCGTTCCAACTGGAAAGAAAGCGATACCTACGAGGTTGATCCTGCAGCGCAAGTTGGGTCCAACCGGCGAAACAGTACGTTACAAAGCTCGATTGGTCGCTCAAGGTTTCCGACAAATCGAAGGAGAGGATTTCACCCATACGTTCGCGCCTGTCGCGAGTCTATCGAGTGTGCGGGTAGTGCTTTCCATTGCTGCCGCGCGCGGGTTCAAAATTTATCAAATGGATGTCGTCACAGCTTTCTTGGGAAGTAAGCTTGAGGAGGAAGTTTATGTCTCGCTGCCAGAAGGTATTCTGGGTAACACGCGAGTGGCTTCACTCAATAGAAGTCTTTATGGATTAAAGCAATCGCCAAGATGTTGGTACACTACGATCGATGCCTTTCTTATAGGCGAAATGGGATTCCGCCGTGGACGATTCGATTGCTGCATCTACACTGACGAACGCGGAAGCGTCTTGGCTTTATACGTCGATGATATTCTTATTACCGGTACATCGAAGAACATCCATCACATTCGTCAGCAGCTGAAGGCCAAGTTCGAAATGGTGGATCTTGGGCCAGTCAGTCACTTTCTGGGAATGGTAATAACGAGGCAGGAGCAGAGGAGGCAGATCTATGTCTCACAGCAAGGCTATATTGATCGAGTATTGGAAACGTTTGCCATGACAGAATGCAAACCAGTCGCAACACCGATCGATAAGGATAAACCGGGGCCGCGCATGGGGGAGGATCCATCTTGTGATCGGGATCTTTACCTAAAACTAATCGGGAGTCTATGCTGGATCGCTATAGGCACTCGCCCGGATATTTCGTTTGCGGTCTCGTACCTGGGAAGATTTAACGCCGACCCATCTCTAATTCACTGGACGTGTGCGAAGAGGGTTCTACGCTATCTAAAGGGGACCAAACATCTCAAGCTCAGTCTGGGAGGAGAATTGCAGGAGTCGGGGGAGTTGAAGGAAGGTTTCAAGTTGTCCGGATATGTTGATTCAGACTTCGCTGGAGAAGCGAGCTCATTGAAGTCCACTACCGGCTACGTCCTTTTACTCGGATCTGGAATAGTTCAATGGCATTCAAAACGTCAATCAATTACCGCGTCAAGTACGGCCGATGCTGAGTTCATAGCGAGTGCGTCTGCTATTCAGGAACTTGTCTGGTTTCGTCAACTGGTGCAAGAAATCACGCGCTCATCACTACAAGTCAGTACGCTATTCAATGACAATCAAGCGTCCTTGTCTACGTTCAAAGATACTACCTACAAGCCGCATAGCAAGCATATCGGCGTTCGAGTTCATCAGATTAGGGAGTTTATAGAGGATGGAAAGGATGTGGTAATGGATTACTGCCGGACGGATAAGATGATTACAGATGGTTTAACCAAACCTTTAGTAGTTAGCAAGCATTTGGAGTTTGTTCATATGTGTGGACTACTCTAATAAATTCCTTTGTTTCTACTATTTTGTACTACTCCATTGGAGTATAGATATCATTGTTTGTTTTCGTTTGTTGCTATATACAAAAGTACGTGTGGTACCCGTACGGGGAGTGTTAGCTCTATTAGCTCTACTATATGTTGAGGTACGGCTACCCACTTAGGTCATGTCTATGGGTTAGGTCTATCATTGGTTGTGCGGGAGTGGGCTTGGCATGGGATTTCCTTTAAGTAGTCTTCTCTCTTGTACAACTAGTCATTAACAAAACATCTCACCTCAAACACGTATCACAAACACATCCCAACAGGGATGGGGGCACTCGCTCCCTCATCTGGGCTCTCTGACGACGCATCTCCTTGCGCAACTCATCAGCCTTCTCTTGCGTCCGTTTGGATATGCGAAACTCCAAGAAGATGTCCTTCGTCTGGTGGAACTGCGTCGCATATTCTTCCATATAAGATATAGTATCGGGTGTGTGACTTCGGTATTGAGCCATCATGGTGAAGTCAAGCAGTGACCTGACACAGGTGAGCGCACGTCTGAAGGGTTGCACCTGCTTACTATCAGGCTGTCTCAACGCCACAGCGAGAACTCCC
>Ga0307517_10012070_pt1 | contig 11907 bp, 8 predicted proteins | sample 23_EM_MG_FD_194515 | JGI IMG/M metagenome (GOLD analysis project Ga0307517, IMG submission 194515) | Populus trichocarpa ectomycorrhiza microbial communities from riparian zone in the Pacific Northwest, United States - 23_EM | ecosystem: Host-associated > Plants > Roots > Unclassified | place... | reverse complement strand
ACACGATCCAAGGCCGAAACACCAGGCCCGGTCCGGGTCCAATCGAAACACCACGAGTTACTTACAGTCGCTTGCATGCTGATAGCTCGTTTTACTTATGAAAAGTCACACGCCAGAGAGCGGAGTACGGCACTGCGGCAGGCGTTGATCCGTTCGGGACCCTCCGACCGTCGGCTCTCGGGGCGGGAATGGGGTCAGTATTATCATGTTTTTTCCTCACGACCATCGTGGCATACACATTGCAATCATCCCAAGTACTAGAACATTTCGGATGGAGAACAAAGGACCCTGTGTGTGATTTCTCAAAGGGCGAGCCATCTACGCAAACTACCGTATTATTCAGATCCGTCGGGGAAAGTTGTGCAGGTGACTAGCATCAAATGGAAGGCGGTTCAGAACCGTCGGTGACCGATGACACTTTGTTTCAAAGCGATGGCAGTTGCGTACTCTTGGGCTCTTGCCACCCTTTCCGAAAGCTTCTAAAATGCACGGAGGGATGGGGAGTGAGGCGGATGAACTTCCAGAAAGGTTCTGGTCCGAATCATTAAACTCTCAACGGTTAATTTCGCAATCGTCTCAACCCCAGAGTGAGCATGAAGCCTTGTGACTCAGCCGACAACGGTGAAACCTAGCCCTGAGTACATACGCCGCAGTTATTTGTCTTCTGGGCGGAACAGAGCCCCCAGAAGTGCGCAGTCTGGCAGGAGCTGACAGGGTCGAGGTTCAGTGTCACGCCAGAAGACGAGCCTAGCTTCCGGATATATCGATTTAGCCTGGACGAGGAGGCGGGGATGGGATGGGCGAATAAGGAACATGATATTGCCCAAATTCAGAGGGACGACCGGCGGAGAGCTCCTTTCCCGGATGGTCCCCTAGCATGTTTTTTGGAATTCGCGGGGTCAGCGAGCTTACCGACGAGGGCAACCGTGCTAAACGTAAGAACGAACGATCACGTAGTACCCAAAATGCTGGTGCAGAACGCCACTCGCCGAAAGTTAGCCTGAGACGGCGGGCGGTTGCAAAGCTTCTGGCGGGCACGGTTTCCCAAAAACTTCCCAGCAACCTCGGAACCCCCGTCTTCGTGGAGATCCCAACGCGGATATGGCAAGTCCGCTGCATACCAACCGAAATGGTTGTAGTGCCGGGAAGGCGCGACGGAGGGTACGAGGGAAAGCGGCAACAGACCCCAGGCCCAGCACTCGTCTGGACGCGGCCCCGAAACAGCCAATTCCGTCGCTGGTGGCGTGGCCCTCCCGTAAGCCCCTCACAACGGCCGATGCGGATTTATCAGGAGCGGAAAGGTAGACCGGCGGAATACGAAGACGGCGACTTGAGGTGCATCGCTGGGAAGTTTATGATACGGTCTGAAATCTGCCACCTCCGGCTCTGCGATCGTTACCCATGGACGAGCATCCAGATGCCAAGTCTGAATTTACTAGAATTTGCTAGAACTAGTAGCCGGTGTGGGAGAGTTGAGGTCTGGCACTCCAGGGGAAGCCGCCTAGAGCATATCTACCCATTGACAGTGGAGCGGTGACGACGATCGACCTGTGTCAACGCCAGCCGAAAGTCGGGCTTTGAGAGAGGGTCGTTGCGGCTGCCCAGGTGAAACAAAACCGGCTAAGGATCCGCAAGAGTGACAGCCAGCACCAAGCCATACAGCAGAGGGCTACATTTCATTGGATATCGTTTTCCACAGGATGTGGCGAGGGGGCCATGACGTTCGGGATATCCCGACCACCTTCTCTCCACCTCCCAGCTTAAGTGGGCCACCCACCGTATCCCCCCATTCTCCGTGGCTTTTGGTCTATCAGTGTTCCGCCGGGGTGGTTCATATATACGCGTTTCGAGTTTCCTCGACGGCTTTTTCGTCATGCGCTCGGAACCCGACTCTCACGAACCCTGTGGACAGCGGAGCCGGGATGTGGAGTCCGCCGATTGCGCACGTACTCCGAGGGTAGCGTCCCCCCCTCATTTTTTCCCGAGCTCTTGCCACCCGAGGTGCTTAATCTATCAAACCCAGACGATGCAACCCTTCATGGGGCATTGATGTGTTGATTCCGACCTGATCTCCCACAATGAGCCCTACTCTTGCTGGACTCATCATCGAATGGATACATCTGGCTTGTGTTGTGCTCGTTCTCTCCTCCCAAAGGATTAGAACATCCAGTTATGGTCCCTACCTCTCTACTCTGTCGGATCTCCCACTCGATCCCGTTCCCGCGTCGATGACTTCTTATCAGCGATCACTCATATTCGATGCAGACATCCTGCCTGTCAACGCTGGCGCTACCCGCTGCATTCGCAGGGACAGGAGGTTTTGGATTTATCAAAGCGTGAACTCCGAGTTTTTTTGCATCATGTCGTCGGGGGATCATCGCCCCGCGATGTCGGTGGTCATGGGGCTCTTCGATGTTGGTAATCTGTGGCTCGGTTCTTTCCTTTCTTTACTTCCACGTACTCTGCGGATACTTGACCCCATTCGACCTCGGTTAGGTACGCGCTGATGGGCGGTTCTGTCGCGGTTTGGCATGGTTTGAAGCTGTATTGGGGCATTCAATGTATATTCAGGGTAAGTCCGTTCATTCGTCTGCTGTCTCCACATTTGAGCAATGTTCTAATGTTCACCAACCTATGTATCCCAGTCACCTGCTTATCGCGACCATTCCAAGGTGCTCGAACCCAGTGGCACCGGTCCATAGGTCCCTGACCCGCACTCAACCTACCTATCCGGGTGGGAGTGGATACTGCGCATCATGATCTCGGAAACACCATCACGGTGTCCTTTTGTCCCATCCTGGACCTCTCGATTCCCTGCTGCCCGCCACTGCCCCAAAGGACTCGTTCCTCGGTAAAGACCTCTTCCATGTTCCGCTTGCTCGGTTACAGCCCTCCTCGCGCAGTTGCGAGCTCCGGCCCGCCAGTGTCATCGCCCTTTCGCCCCGCTGCAACCTGTATCTGGGCAGGAACCTGTTCGATCGTACTCTGTTTGGGTAGGGGGGCTTCCTAGCGCAGTATCACCTTCGTTCCCTTCCCAAGTGACACACCCATGTGGAATCAGGGGCTTTGCGAACAACTCCAGATGGTATTTCCCTCCTCGGTTGTCATGGGGTCGACGTTCCGAATCTTCTCATGTGGTGCGGGTTCGGTGGGCGGGAACTCGTAACCAATACCAGAGGACCTTGGCTGTGTTTCAGCTTCAACTTTGTGTGGTGGATGCCACAAGACCCCACTGCTCTTCCTTTGTTGTATGAACCTGGTTGAAGGGCGGGTGAAATGTTCGGACAAACGTCAATTTCCAAACGCCTTGAGGGGTGGCTGACAGGATCACCGCACTTTCAGCTCTAGCGATGCGCTTGATAACACCGACGGTTTGTGCGCACTTTCTCCGCCCCGAGGCCGTATTAACCGTTTCAGACGCCGATCGAGCTCTTATCATCATCGATTCTTTTGTGGCAAAGGAATGAGCCACTCATCGTTTTTGCGTATACAAGTGGACGCTTCGACTTTGAGCCGTCGTTGAAAATCGAATTCCACCGCTGAAAGTGAAGGTGGATGATCCAAGGCCGTGGTGGAGCTCGCTGTTCCATTTTCTTGGATGCGGTCTGATTTCGCGGTTGATCAGAAACGAGGGGCGTTGGCTGATCGTGCGGGTGTAGTGTGTGTCGCTTTCTGTCCGAGCCACATCAAAGGCTCGTATGGGCGCCAGCGAGGTTTGTCATCGCCAGCTTCTTCTGCGTATCCTGGAGGTCTCACGGGGAGAACATTACCTTCGTAAGGGTTGCAGATTGTCGTTTAGTTGTGTCGATATGTTGTAAGATACGTATAAGAGCTGACGCAGACACGGCCAGGCGCCTGGTCAGCTATGAATTTGAAATTGACCGGGTTCCTGATCCCAGAAGTGGTGCGATGTCCCGAAAAAGGAAGAGTTACCATTTTGGGGCAAAACATCACCTGCCTCATATACGCCAAGGACGGTTCCACCTGGCTCTTATGGTGGTGCCATGTCTGTTACAACGACCGTCGACCCCTCATCCTCAATGATGGCGGCCGAGTCCAGGGCCGTACGCTTCGAAAGCCAATGCGTGCTCATTCCAGAGCCGCAAGCTCAGTCCCTGATTCACAAGTTGGGCAAAACCTTCGTCTTGCCCTTGTGGAAGCGGTCGCCGGAACTCGAGGTCGATTCCCGTGGGCGCGTTATCGAGGAGCGATTAGGTGTGAAGGGTGGTGTCCATTCGCCTAAGTAAGTTCCGGAAGCTGTTGTCTCATCCGTTGCGTGACGCAGAAAAGATGAATCATTGTTTTTTCTTTTTCTTGCGGTTCACACTAGGTTCTCGAGAAAGTCCCCTTCGCCTGCCAGGGACGATTCTCTATTGGTTCCTTGTCTAGTAAATCACGACGGTCCTTCATCTCCCATCTCATCCTCACCGATTTCTGGATTTAATCGTCCACCGATACCCACTCGCCGAGCTTCTCTTCCGACCCCTGCTCGGGTTGATGTTGTTACGATACCTTTACGACCTTGCTGCGTTGATTGCGAAACCGTTTGGGAGGAGTCTCAGAAGGAGGGAGAGCAATGGAAGGAGAAGTTTACGAGGGGTGCCAGGAGACGAAGGAACTCGAGCACCGATAAACGACCGGCCATCCTCCATCGCCATAGTTCTCTCGACTCTGCACATTCCTTCGTTCATGCCCCGACCCTGACGATCAGGGTGGATGAGGTGGATCAGCGGAGGAGCTCTGGAGACAGTCGTCCCGTCCTCGTTGACCCCACGAGTCCGATTGATCCACCAGACACGGAACGGAGACACGCCTCCGACTCTTCCGTCCCATCTTGCCTAACCACTATAGGACGTGTCAGAACACCTATCCCCGAAGACGACGAAGACCAGCTGTTCCCTCTCCCTCTCAACAAGCGTTCCCCCAGCAGTTCTCCCATCCCCAGTCCCAGCGGATCTTCGTCGTCTCTTCATGTCACCGGCCAGAAGCCCTCTCCCTCCAGTTCAAGGGAGTCGATTCCCCAACGCTCGCGGATTCCCACCCCCACTAAATCCAGCCGTCCAATGTTACCCCCTCCGCCTTCGCCAATTAAAAAATCCTTCAGCGCCCCCCTGCCCTCCAAGAGTCTTTCCCGGTCTGTGGGAAACGGTCTGCCCTCGAATAGGCCCTACTTGGACTCGGAGTCTATCCTCGGACCTTCGATTACTCGCGATACAAGGATTTCGCCGAAAAAGTCCAAGCTTTGGTCGACGGGCGTTTCGATTACAAAGGCTGCTGGCGCCGGGTTACTGAAGGGTGTCAGCAGCATAAATGTTGGCCCAGGCACCCCGCTGGGATAATTCTTACCCTGCGTTTTGCTCCCGTTCAGAGATGACCACGTCATGATGTTGTTTGACCCCCCTTCCCTTGTTTCCCTAATGCACACGCCTTTCGACGTTCTCGCTGCACATATTGTCGTCTTTTATGTTCTGTCTTGATTAATCGGTGTAGAATACAGCTGAGGGTAATCTCATGTATATTAGTTCTGATCCTTTTTGCGTGTCGGAATGCCCGAGACTCTCGTACTTAGCGCCGGCTATTGCAATCATCGTTCACTGCAGCCGTTCCCATCCCGGAATCGTTGTCCGCGGCAGTCGACGCCTAGGATCATGACGAGAAAGATATGCGAGACTGAATAACCGGAAACGAAAGAGCCGTCAAGGCGAGCGCTGACCGTGAACTTTACGGCTTGTCCTATTGACAACGGAGGAACCCGAAAGAGAGCACGGTCACGTTAAACAAGGCAGGTTGCGTCTCTTTCCGGTCCTCCTAACCATTTCTCCCCCCCTCCCTCCCTCTCTCGACGCCCGACCTCCAGTTCCTCGTTGGCGGTGGTTTCGTGTACACGGCCGGTTCGCGAACGGCTCCGTCCCAAGTAGGTCGCCGGTGGCTTTTCCCCCCAATTAGTCGCGGGATGTCAAATTAACTTGCGCCATAGAACCCATCGTCTTGCGTTGATATCTCCGCTCTGTCCTCTTTTCTTGTTTCCTCCGGTGGTTCCTCCTTCTCCCCCCGTACTACCCTCCAGCTCCCTGGGCTCCGAGAGCCTCTAGCTTCCTTCCTGTTCTACGAATCACGGTAACGACCCTCGCCATGGGTGCCTGTATGTCATCATCAAACCCGGGGATAGAGGTGTCGGAGGAGGACAAGCGGAGGCATCGCGAAGCTGAGAAGACCTTGAAGGATGTGAGTCGCTCTCTTGTGTGTGTCATTCGCTGACTAACTCTGTGTCGTCCTCGTGGCAGGCGAAATCGAGGATGGCCTCGCAAGTGAAGGTAGGAAGCTCCGTCTCACCAGACCCCTGTCTCTCCTCATCTCGCTCTATTAGGTGTTACTTCTGGGGTCCGGAGACTCTGGAAAGTCTACAATCCTCAAGGTACTCCATGACTTACTCCACGAATAGCTGCGGACCGCGTCTGAATTGACCGATTTGACTTAGCAAATGCGACTTATTCACAAAGTCCCATTCTCGACGCAGGAAATTGAGAACTACCGACAGCTGGTTTTCAGTAACCTGACGTATGGACTGCGATACGTTCTCGAGGCCATGGAAGAAATGGAGCTCGAAGTGGCTGACGATAACGCAAAGTATCTTGAGGTTATGGCTGAAGTCTCGGACCTCTCGGACGGCGAGCCGTTCCCCGTCCATTATCTCGAGCCTCTCAGGGCTCTTTGGGCGGACGTTAACGTCCAGAAAGCCTGTTCCAGGGGCAACGAAGCGGCTCTGCCAGAAAAGTGAGTACCTGTCCATCACTTCTCCGTCTCCGGATTGATCTCGGCTTTCGCTTGTCTCAATTGCCCTGATCGCTCACCTGTCCCTTGCAGCCTGTACTATTACTTCTCTGATCTGGAAAGGTTCTTTGATCCCCACTACATTCCCAACGAGCAAGACATCGTTCATTGCAGGGCTCGGACAATTGGCATTACGGAAACGCGATTCAACCTACGGGATCATGAAATGCTGATGGTTGACGTTGGTGGTCAAAAGAGCGAGCGGCGGAAGTGGATACATTGTTTCCAAGACGTGACGAGTATCCTGTTCCTGGTCAGTCTGAGTGGATACGATCAGTGCCTTGTGGAGGACCGAGATGCGGTACGGATCTTGTCACTCCCGCGACCCTGTCAGGTTCGCGCACTTACTCCGCCTCTCTTCACAGAATCAAATGCAAGACGCGATGACCATCTGGGACTCGATATGCCACTCACAATGGTTCAAGTCGACATCGATCGTGAGTGAACCCTCCTCCATCCCTGCCGGGCGATGCTCACTCGGGTGACCACGGGTAGATTCTGTTCTTGAATAAGAACGATTTGTTCGAGAAGAAGGTCCAACACTCACCAATCAAAAACTTCTTCCCAGTGAGTCTTGTGCAGCTGCTTTCCTACATGTAAGGATCAACTGATGGTCGTTGTGCAGGATTACGAAGGTGAGCCGGGTGACCCCCGGGCTGGTCGTGATTACTTTAAGCGCCGGTTTGCTCGGTTGGCCCAGAAAGCCAACGCGAAGGAACGGGAGATCTACATACAGTTTGTGGCTTTTCCCTTGAGCCGCTTCAATCCTAACATGTTTCAGCATCACCACCGCTACCGACACTGCAATGCTGAGAGTTGTCATGGCTGCCGTCGAAGGTGAGCCGTTGTCATCCGTTCTACGTTCTGTATACTGACTGCGGTTTTGTAGAGTGAGTCCCGTTTTACTTTCCCCTCGTTTCGATTTTCAACAGTCCCCTTCCTCTCCTCGACCTCGCCTACCACGGCGTTTCCAGCATCTTGCTGCGCCACAATCTGGAGAGCGTCAACTTGATTTGATCTTATGAGCTATGTTCCCGCTATATGCATCTTCAAAATGCCTTTCTTCTCTTCGCCCATTTACCCAGGCCGATTCCTTGCTTTCATCTACTCTATCTCATCGCGCGGGCGGTCTATACGTTTTGTCCGAATTATTATGATCTGTTTTATCTTGCCTGTTACTCACGCCCGGCTAAACTGTTTTTTTTCTTGACTTCGTTAACCCCTGTAGTACTATTGTCAGCAAGAACGTAGGTGACCCCTCAGTTTCATTCTCTCGAGTGCTGATCACATGTTTTATTTGTCTATCTACACAGATCCGAGAAGTTATGTTGTAACACCTACGAATCGGGTCCACTGCATCCTCTTGAAGAAGACCACCAGACGCCCCTCGACTACCCCACCTGTCCAAAAATCCAAGCCTCGTTGTACACACTCATTGTACAAACCCGTCAACTCGCCCACACGCACACCTACTGCCTCCCCCCCCCTAGTCCAAGCATTCGTTGATCAATCCATTCGGGTCAGGGACCATCAATTACCCACCAGTCGGCCGCGATGCCCGTAGCCGCTCTCCCCTCCCCGCCATTTCTTGGGGGCACCCGGACGCACACCCTGTACGAAAACTTCGTCATTCTGGGCCCTGCCGACCATGTTCTATATCATCACGCTCGTACCTGTTCCGATCCCATGTGCTCCCGTCCCCTGGTCTTCTCGCATAGTGACCTACATCATCCGACCATGCTTTCCAGGGAATCGACCACAACTCCTTCCTGAAACGTCCCGACGTCTGGAACTGTGCCCGTTGTGGTCAGTATGTACTGAATAATCACCAACTTTCTCGCTATCAGTCGCGTCCCTCGCTCGTTCCCACCCGCTGTGTTTTCATCCCTGTCGTTTCCTCTTCTGTTGAAAATAATTTACCCTAGATACAATGTTAGTCGTCTTCAGTGACTGCTCGTTCGTCTACTCGTCGATAACTTTCTCTCACCTCCCGTCGTTCTCTCTTGTTTTCTCTTTTTACTGCGCATCAACCTCCCCCCCTTGTATAAGGGTGATGTGGATACAGATCTCAATTCCTACAAAGACTTTGCAGAAGTATGACCGATTTCCTCATACCGGATATAAGTCGATTTCGTTCGAAAGCGCTTGGGACTTGCAGCCAAGAAAGGAAGGTGGGGGTGATGACTGCGTGATAGTGTGAAGGGAGACGAGGGCGGTGTGGGTCCGGATAGGATGGAAGCCAAGAGTTCTCAAGAGACGAAGCCAAGGGCAGACGGTAGAACCGCATAATACGCAAGTGGGAGAGCAAAGGAGGTGGTTTGGGGAAGAGAAGGAAAATATAAATTGCCACCACCGATGGATTATATAGACAGCAGGGGTGATTGATGTCGAAAATACGGAAGGTGACGTTTTTAGGTTTTGGCGACAAGACCGCGGTCTAGTTTCTATCGGGAAAATCCAGAAAGAAGCTAGGGATCTGTTGTCGTTGTTGTTGTTTTCCGTTTTGTTCGGCCGGTTCCGGGGATGCGGAAGAGGCCTACTGGGTTAGGCGATATCCCGAGGATACTAAGGTGGGAGTTGATTTGAACGGTCGGTGGCAGGGTTTTTCGGGAATTCCTTCGGGATGGCCGCGGAAAGGGAGAGAAAACCTTTGCGGCTGTGGCGTATTTACGATCCGAATCTACCACTCATTGCTACTGAATTCTTCCACCCCCATCGCATGTGCGTCCCCGCGGCCTTACCCCTTTAGATCTCTTGTGGTGGCTGATTACATTGCGCTGCGTTCAATGTATATGTTGAGGGGCTAGTGCTGGAATGAGGGGTACCATCCTCGGTGCGGTTGGAGGTTATCGCGCGCCACATCCGAGGAACTCGGATTGCTCAATACGTATCTGATAGGACAGCACAAGCAACAACTTCCTCATCGACATTTGATGCATGATAGGTTCGACGGGTGACACTGACAGGGATGGGATCGTGGACGGAAATTGAAATACTGGACCGTGGCCACTGCGTAGCTTAGGTTACAAAAAAGGCGTATTCCCGGCATGCCGGTTACTCACGATCAAATCTCGACCTCTAACGAAAAAGGCCAGACCATCGAGCACTCGCCTTTGCCCTTTTCTGTCTAGCACGGATCGAGATTGTGGGACGTGCCATAAGAGCCTTGACTTGATGGTATGCAGACTGAGCGTTCGTGCAAACGGCCGGATGCTTGGCGAGCTTGTCGTCGAAGGATCTGGTCGGTTCCACATGCGCAAGTATACCAAAGCTGTGGCCATGCCTCTTTCGTCGGCTTTGGCGAAAACGCGGCGAGATCCGTTGGAAAGCCTATCAGACCCTGACCGTGAATTCGAAAGGCTGCGTGGTTCGCACACATCGGCCTGTAGAATGACAGATGTCGACGAGCTCCCACCATCCGCAATTGAACGTGTCGCAAGTGGGGCTGATATTATACTTACATTAGTTGCCAACGAGCGAGAGATTCCAATAAATGAGTGGGCCCACCGGATCGCTTTGATCTGGGATGATGATGATAATGATGCAATGTCTGATCTTCCCTCCGCCAAAACATGCAAGCGCATGGAACCACGGATCGTACCATAGATATTCATCTTTCTCTACAGAACCTACAACGATGCGAGCATTTCGCTTGGGGCTCGCCGGCATCGAGCACGCTCGGCCGGCCGCTCTTGGGTAGATGCTTCAGGCCTGGGCTCGTATGGGGGAAGATTTCTGGGAAGTACGTCATTGCGTAAAGTATCGCCATGGACCGTGAGTGTGATCGCCCGCAGCCTGGCTTGCCGGTGGGTGAGCGGATTCCAAGTTCCCTGGCTCCGTCCCGAGAATGAATGGAGCGATCTGGGTCGTGGGAGAGGTCGGCCGGACGATGACACTTTGGGTATTCCAAATTTACCCTTGCGCTTAGGATCTGATTTGGATGAGGCAAGAGGGCAACGAACAAAGTTGAACTTACTTTAGGATCTTGTGAGATACAATGCAGAAGCAGGGGGCAGTGCAGTAGCACCACCCGACAATCGTGCCCCGGATGCGGGTGGGCCTGATCTAGTGAGGGTGAAGATTCATCGTTCCTCGAACATACTGGCACCGTTACCGGTGCGCGGTCCACAGGGTCTTTCTGATTCTATACGCGGATGTTTTCCCTTCAATGCGGTTCCATATAGAATCCTTCCAGCGCAGAAACAAAAAGAGGGGAGACTCGGGACGCACTCACGTTCGTCGCGGGTGCCGACATCTTACATAGCAACAAGGATGAACTTTCCCAGTGACATGACCCTTGATCCGGAGGAACGGAGAGACAGATACCGGCGGGGTTACTTGTGCCACCACCGGAGTTCGGCGATCGGATACTCTAGAATCCGGCTGGTGCTCGTTTCGTGTAAATAGCTGATTTAGTGAGTAGACACGGGTGGAACTGAGGCAATTCAAGTGGCTTGAACTTTAATGGACTCCTCCCGCAGGGGGTTCTCTCTCGGAGTCACTCAATATTCCGTTCACGGAAATTTGATCTTTTGGTATGCGTGTGGGACCTGGTCAAAAAAACGCGGCTGTCGGGGGCAGAGTGGAACAGCTGTCACATAGGAGCGGGATGGTATACAAAATGAGCGGTGGGTTTCTGCTGAAGAGTTTACCAGATGACAAGGTGACGACACGAGAACATTTTTGCAGGACAGCAACGAGTCGCTAATACGTCCGTTACGGCACGGTTGGTTCGGGGTGTTTTGGGCCCAACGGTTAGCGGTTCCGAAGGTTTCAAGGCTAGTGGAACTTGTGCCTATGACCCATCGCAGCGATTCTCCTGACTTCGTCCTCAGAGAGACCGAGACCATACGGGGGTGGAGCGAGGAGCATTGCGTATTCACCAAGCAGGTTGGTACGGAAGGGGAGAATATCATCGGTCTGTAAATCGAAAGGTTCAGGCTGACCGTGTAAACACTCAGGCTTGGATGGCATACACAGACGGCGACAGGGTGGTTTCTCTCCAAATAGTACCGGATATGGTGCGCCTCTAAGTCCGATACGGACTTGGTCCTTGTTCGCATAGATTATAGAAAC
>Ga0307517_10012069_pt1 | contig 11908 bp, 3 predicted proteins | sample 23_EM_MG_FD_194515 | JGI IMG/M metagenome (GOLD analysis project Ga0307517, IMG submission 194515) | Populus trichocarpa ectomycorrhiza microbial communities from riparian zone in the Pacific Northwest, United States - 23_EM | ecosystem: Host-associated > Plants > Roots > Unclassified | place... | reverse complement strand
CATTTAAAGTAAAAGGTTCGCAGATTTAGTGTTTAGTTGATCTTGTTTTCATGTGCCGGTACTCTCCTGAACGTGAACAATAATTTTACATATAATGTTAAACTTTTCTTCCGTATTAATATGTTCATTATTGAAAGCTTTTTTTTTTTTTTAAGTGTAATTATATTAAAGGGAAAAACTGTCATATGGATATGAGAGTAGCTGGAATATGGTATTTTGGTTCTACCTCAACCAACCTAGATCAGATAAGATCAAAGGTTACCTCACTAACAATATTATAAGGATGATAGACCTGGTGAAAAACTTGATTATTCCTTTCATACCAGATAAAATAAACCATGACTGAGAGGACTAATCGAGCAAGTAAATACAAGAACTCTTTTTGCTTATAGTGCATGTATGTTCCACTGAAGTAAAGTTCACCATGTCATAAAAGGCCAATTTATAAGAGTTCGACTCATGGTAGCCCCTCAAACCAAAGTAGAGAAAGAATACTGAAAAAACAGATGGTCATCTAACACCCCACCCCACTAGTAAGATATTGTCCGCTTTGACCCACGAGCCTCATGTCTTTGTTCTTGGTAGCTACGTATAACCCCAAAACACATCTTACTAGTCAAGATGAGCATGCTTATATAAGGCCCTCCTTCAAGTCCTCATCCGCTGATGTGAGATATTACAGTTGTGTGTCTCAACATGTGAGCCATAAAGGATACATACTAAGGAGCTGATGATCTAGTAAGCATGGAGTCTGTTGATGGTATGTAGGTGACCCATAGAAGCAAGTCATATGATAAAAGATTGTCTCGGGATATGACCTAGAAATAAGAGGAGGTGATGCATAAAATTTATGGGTCTCATGTCTCTAAGTACCTCCCATAGTGAACCAATAGAAAATCTCCTTAATGGATGACCTTTCCAGATATAGTGATTTGGCAGTGCAATCCTGGGATGGAAATAAACAGAGTCCTAGATAGATTGAAGCTCTTGAATACCCGAGGGAAAGGACCAATTGTCTTCTTTAATGATGTCTAAAACTTTGGCATCCCATAGAAGCTAAATCGAGGATAGTATCCTGAAGAGCAAAAGGTCATAGAATCGTTGACCATCCAACAACCAATAGTCTAACCACAAGGAAGAAGTAGCCCCATCTCCAATGCATGGAAAAAATCTCTCTCTAAACTAATCTCTATTGAGTAGGATCTTCATCTAGGACTAAGAGGAAATTGAAGGAGGCTTGACATGCCAGAAATATCTACCCTAGAATAAGACATTATGAACCCATCTTGACCAAACTGATGATCTCTTTGAAAGTGGTTTTAGACGTGTTTGAGAATAATTGCTTTATTTCAAGTCCCAATCCTCTTTATCCTTAAATCTCACTCCTTAAGAGGATAACAAACTAAAGCTCAGGCTACCTTAGCCCCTAAATAGGAGATAGAACAACATTTCTAGAGAAAGATAACTATAATACTCTCAATCTTCTTGATAACAGAGCAAGGAAGAATAAACATGGAACACCAATATAATTGGATGAAAAAGAGAACGAATTTGATCAATTGAAGGCGTCAAACATAAGTAAAAGAAGCTGAAGTCCACAACTTAATCCTCGAGAGATTCCAATCCACCAAAGGCATACAATTACTGTGAGTTAGTCTAGTAGAGATTAACAGCACTCCTAGATACTTGACCAGCAAAGAGACCATCTTGAAACCCCAAAGAGTCTGCAAAGAGGCCTGACACTCATCATCGACTCCTGACAAGAAAATATGGCTTTTATCTAGATTTGTAACAAGTTTATAAACCCATCAAAATCATTTTAAACCTTCATAATAATCATGACATAGTCCATATCTACCTGACAGATAATTATAAGGTCATTTGCAAAACCTAAATGAGTAATGACATTCTAGTGACACCGCTAGTGGTACTGAAACCTCGGGTTCTGTGAAGCCTCTCTAAGTATACCTTCTAAACCTTTCATGGCAACAAAAAGGGGATAAAGGGTCACATTGTTGAAGGCCCCTAAAAGATGGGAAGAAGTCATGACATTCCTCATTCATGGCAACTGAGAAATTAGTTGTAGACATGCATATCTCAATCCATCTAACCAAGATGTTAGACGCTCCAATAGCCATTAGCCCTGTTAGGTTAAACTCCCAACTAACTATATCGAAAGCTTTCCTAATGACTATTTTTAAAGCACATCTAGGCATAAGAATAACTAAGTGATAATTATACATAAGCTTCTGATTCAACAAGATAACATCTGATATTTGCTTACTCGGAACAAAGGCAATCTGAGCAGGATAAATAACATCTAGAAAACCCCCTTTAATATACTCATAATGACTCTAGATATGCATTTGTAAATCACGTTACAACATAAGATATGTTTAAAGTCATTTATAGTGGTGAAAGTCTTAATCTTAGAAATCAGAGCAATTTAGTAGCATTAACACATCTAAAAAGAGTAGAGGAATCAAGGAAGTACCTCACATGAGTAATGAAGTCCCTACTAATAATGTCCTAACTTCTTTTAAAGAACAAAGAAGTATAACCATCTGGATCAGGAGCCGTATCATTCGGGATAAAGAATAAGGCTTTCTTGATCTCATCATATGTAATGTATAACTCTAAAGTAAGCACAATGTCAGGAGAAATCCTACTAGAGAAGTATTGAGAATTATCCTCTGAAGTAGTGGCCATGTGTGTAGAAAGTAGCCCGCGGATGTAATGGGTTGCCAATTAACCCAGACCTTAATGATTTTGAACCTGAGACCCTATCTCATCAGTCAACCAGTAGATTTTATCCCTGACTTGTTTATGTAGCAGTGATCGGTGAAAGAACTTGGTGTTTTTATCTCCCAAGTTTATCCACCGAATTCAAGATCTCTATTTATAAAAGCTTTATTATCCTTATGCAGCTGTAAGAACTCCCTAACTAGCTCTCTCTCAGCCCTATAATACTCTTTAGAGTGTGAAGAGCCATAAAAAAGTATCTATGTTACAACCCAATTATACTTTACCTCAACCACTTAGCTAGAGATATAGCTAGTATGTTGTGATGCAAATACTTCAGCTTTAGAAACCTAGTCTTTTGGTAAGCATGTACATAGGGTTACCATCCACTAGAATATGCCAAGTGTCTGCAACTATACCCAGAAACCATCTATGTCAACCCATAGATTCAATAGCATTAAATAAATATTATATACCATTGGGTCCCAACCAACAAGAATACAACAATTAACTGTATCTGAGATATTAAATAAAAATTGCTATAATGAAGGATTTATAGTTGTTTCCACCCCCCCTCATCCTGTTAGAAGTAATCTTAGTCTCAAGGAGACCCACAATATTAAGTTTATACTCATTAATCCAATCCTTTACTATTTTATGTTTTTACCAGCCATTAAAACCTAAAATATTATGATAACCTAATATATATTATAAGATGTGGAGAGACAATAAGAAATAAAATCAACGGTTCTTAGACCCTTTCACCTTCTTCTTCTTACCAGTAGTAGAAGGTGGGTTTGACTGTACTAGTTGAAGCTTATCTTTAGCCATCGTATTCATGCCTAAAGTTGTAGCAGTATCTAGTATATCCATAGTCTCACTATTTCTTAGTAAGTTCAGAGTTTTGCTCTCTACACACTTAGCAACTTTAAGAAAACCAAATTGGTTCTTTTCAAGATGAGTTAGTCCCTATCTAAGTCTTGATCTGACCCAACATCATCATCTAAAACATCTTTTCTGGTTGTTTAGGCAGAAGGTTTAACAATATTGAATCGATCAAATGATTTCTATAGAACTTTTATCGGTCAACTAGTTTCCTAGACAGTAGCTCCTGAGGCTTTTGTCTTGTCCAACTGATCGCTTAGTTCCTGAGATGTTTGAATTGGTCGATCAATTTCTAGAAAGCTGACTGTCTAGGGAGCTGGGTTTATTGTAGCAGCTATATTTAAAGGGGATGTAACCTCCTCAATAATAGTAACTTGGGAGCTACATGTATGCAAAGTATCACCTCCATTTTGGATCTTTAATATATCCTTAATGAAAAAGGTTTGGTACCTCAACCGAAGCCTTGTAAGAGTGTTCAAATACTTTGAAAGTGTTACAAGCTTGTGGCTTCCATTCATACTCAACCATAATTATGATGGGATCCGAAGATAACTTGTATTCCAGCTGGAAACTATGAGCTATAGGCAATGAGACATCCAGTTCAATACAAATTTGGGCATAATCAAGCTTGGTGTTGTTATGTATTTGTTCATCACAAGCCAAAAGTCTTCCAACCATGATAGCAGCCATTCTTGGGCTCTTTTCATTCCAAAAAGGAAAAGGTAACCCTTGGAGGCAAACCTATGTAGCCATTTTTGAGATTTTATTCTTGTCGAAAACAAAATGAGGGTGTTATGGTTGAAGGATAATGGTCTTTCCCCAAACATCTACGACTTATTTTCAATAATTAAGTGAGCATCATCCTCCATTTTGAAATGGAAAATCAAGAAACCTTGTTATGCCGTTATGACATTCTCATGGCCATAATTCTTCCATTCCTGAAAGACAATAGAGTTGGTTGTATGGTAAGGCATCCTATAACAAAGGAAGAATCCCACCAAACATTTGTTCCATTTCCAAGATAATATCGATCTCTTGTCTAGAAATGAGGCTATCTTAGCTCGGGTTGTTGAGTTTGACATTTTCACTCTATCAGCCTATGAGGTGTTAGGAGTGAAGTTGGTGGTGTTAGTGTTCTTTAGTGTCGTAGGAACAATGTGGGTGGTAGGAGGGTTTGATCTTTTTTTTAGGTGGTTTCGATTTATAGGTAGTTTCGATGTTTTGAGGAGGTTGAGGGATGTTTGAGGTGTTGGTGTTATTTAAGTTGGTAGTGTCAAAGGTTTTTTATGGTAGCTATGGTGGTGTTAGTTGTTTGCGATAGTAACCAGTCAACAAGTTTTTGGGTTTGCTAAACCAATTGATCGATTCTTAGATAAATGGTGGCCATGTCTCAAACTTATAGAAAACAATTTAAAAGGTACTTAAAATTTTAGGATATTTAAATTTGATCTCTACCATTCAGAACAAAAAGGATATTTAGGTGAACCTTTTTTTAAAAATTGAAGCAGATCTAACGATGAACGAAAGGGAAACAAACTGGATGTTATAGCTGTTTCGAACTTAGTTTTCTAGAAAAAATGCAATGTGATATCTATCAAACAATAATAGGTCAACAAAATCCAAATGATCAGTTTATGGATCATTACTAAGCACACAACTTACTAAAAAAACAAGTCAAATCTAATAGTGGATGATGGTGTTATAGTTCCAACAACCTATTTCTCTCACTAATCTCTTTCCAAAATCTCTTTTTCTAAAGGTTTTTCCCTGATTCAATTGAGTTCTCTCATTAAATATTGAAATCTATTCAGGTACAATTTTGAAGCAAATGAATTCATAATAAACTATTTTGTTGGAAATTTTTCCTGTTTGATTTTTGCACTTATATGATGTTTGGTACAAAACATTAATTATTACAGGAGTAATTATAATAAAAGAAATTTTAAAGATGTAAAAATTAATTTTTAAAAATATTGGTGTATTTATAAATCAAAAGGTTAATTATTCATGAAAAGAGGGATAAAATAATTAAATTATTAGTAGTGATAAGGTTGTCAATTTGGTTTTAGTTGACATTCTGTTTTTATTTTATTTTATTGGAATGATAAATTTCTATTGCATAGTATTTCGACATTCCATTAAGGAGTCATGTAATAAAATAATAATAATTCAAAATATTAATTCAACATTCATTAGTCCAATTCAAATCTAAGAATAAATTGTTTTCAAATTATATAATAAACACAATGTCAAGACTTTTAAAAAGATTTTAAAATTATGTAATAGACTATAAAATTGCTTATCAAATCTAACATTAATTACCCAGATATATGATTAATAACGAGATAACAATAAAGATTAAACGTGTAAATCTCTTGTATTGTTTTGATTAGATTTTGCCCAATATGATGTAGAAGGAAGATATCAACATGAAAAAGAAAGTTGATATTAGCCTTGCTCCCTCTAACTTGTAATCCTCGTATCATCAACTACTTTTAGTGTCTATCAGAAGATATCATACGATCATAAGCATTCTAATAGTTTTATGCACTAAAGAATGTATGGTTTTTGCATCTTTTTTTTTATGTGTTCCAAATAAACAACAAGGTCGAACTGGAAAGACCTCTTTCAGGTAGAGATATGGATGTCATTTAAGACAAAAACATAAGAAATCATCCTATTGAATATGTAGAATTTATATGTTTTATAGTGTCAAAGAGAGAACAAAACCATTGACAGTGAAGAAACTACAAGACACTATTATTATACCATAACTTTGCTCTTGCCTCTCTTTTATCATTCAGTCTCTTCACTAACCACCTTCCTCTAAAATCATCAATTCCCTCACCTTTCTTCTCCTCAAGTCTCGTAAATCCATCTAAAGCATGAGCATCACCCTCTATGACATTACCTCATCTATCTATATAATCACTAAAAACCACCACCATTATAGAGCCCACTTTGCAGCTTCAATTAGTTATGTTATGTTTGCTTTTGATTACTTTTGTACTTTTATCTGAAATGGAATTAACAAAGTAAACCCGAAACATCTAGGTTGAAATTTGAGTAAGAAATCCAAAATGACCTAAGATCTTGAGTAAGATGAAATTTGATATGCCTTTTAAATTGGTACAAGATATACCTGATGTAATGAAATTATATTGACAATTTTGATAGTGATTGATGAGAGAGAAGTAAAAATTAATTATTTTTTTTGTATTTTGAGACAAAAAAAGAAAACAAAGTACATGGAGGATAAAATTCTCCTGCCAAAAATAGCAATTTAGAAGGGTAATCATTTTTTTAATTTACTTAAAAAAAATACCAAATAAGAATAAATATTAGAATAAATTACAATAAATTTCTTGAGATATTATATGAAGATTTAACAAAACATCTCTCCACATATAAGAAAATATTACAAAAACCTATATACCTAAAACTACCTTAGTTACCATTTAAAAAGATACTTTAATTAAGAAATAAAATAAATAACAGAAAGAACATATATATAACATGAGTAAAAAATCAATTATTAGCATCAACAAAAAAAAATCAATGTTTATAACAGGATGAAACAAAGAAAATGAACAGAGAAAATTGTTCATAGCTTTAATCCTCTCACTAATTTGGATTTATTTCTTTTATCTATTGATGAAAGAGTTAGCTTGATGTTAATAAAAAAACATAGGTACTAAAGGCTCTCCATAAGAATGTGTGATGGCAAATACAAAAAAACAATAAGCAATATGTATTCAAAGCCAATAAAGGGAGAAAAAAGGGTTATTTTTGAACTAGGTGATTGGATTTGGGTGTATAGTTTTACTCTAACAATCATAATTTTTTTTATCTGACTATTGGATCAGGATAAAATTTTACTTGAAGTTTCTAAATGTCTTGTTCTATATTGAGTTAAAATTTAATGGAAATAGGACATTGAGAAGTCTTTGCAATAAGATCGAGAAGTTACTATGCAAGAATTATATTAGTTTCCTAATTGATTTATGATTCTTTTTTCTATTTTATTTAAAACTCTTTTATTATTTTTTCAGCATTATTTAAAATATTTTTACCTATTATAAATATAGTTATTTAGCTTGTATTTAAGCTTTTTTAGGTATACTTTGATTCCAACAATAATTATTGTATGTGAGAGGTTTTACTCATACTTTTTAGTTCTTCATTGAACTACTCTGACTTATCGAAGAATTAACTAAGTTTTGTAGTATCTTTTATACTTCTCATTCATGTCTCTTTATAGGTATTGGGTGAGGGTTTGATTACTTATATTTTTGGTCTCTTGGTATAGTTTGTTGTTATGTCAAGCTCCTTTCCAAATTTAATCTTAATTTTCTTAGAAATAGTTGATTTGATTGTGAATTTCTAGATCTTTATATCCACGGGGTTTGCGTTAAGCTGTGTTTTCGACATGTATAAATGAGAATGTAAAAGTGTCATATAAAAAAGAGAAAAGACTCAATCAAACTTAATATGGATTAACCTTTCATGAGGGGTGACAAGAGTTGTTAAATGTCTATAATCCATTTGTAGAGAGAGTTTTATCTGATTTTTCCATGAATGGTGTCTGAAACTAAGATAGGGGATTTAACTATTTCCAATACTTTATGTTTCAATTAATAGGATGTTAATCCATCCATTTGAGATCAAAAGTTGAAGTTCATTCATTCAAAAAAGTGGGAAATACCCCTAACACATTATCCATACATTTTGAGAAGATAGTCTAAGACTTTTCTTCATCCAAAAATATAGAAATGGTTCAATAATTTAACTTATACATTTTGAGAGGAAAATTTTAAATTTTTATTCACTTGAAGATGGGTTAATAAACTAAATGGTACATTGGCAAAGCCATATTCCAAAAACTTTTCCATACCAGGCTATTACCTCAATGATGACATCTTTATTATTTGTGCTTTCCTTTTGTAGGAGTTTATCATCTTTATAGACAATATTAGTCGGTGTTGAAATCATCTATTAAAATTATCCTTATCTATTTTTTAGTCTTAAACTCATGTTGTATCTATTCTTAAATATTTTTTTTTATTTTGATTGTCTTATCACCCATTTCATGTAATTTCATGCACATCAAGCTTGCCCTATGATAGTATAGGAAGACACTCTCGTGGAAGTTTCTAGCTATTACGTGCAAGGATAATTGGCTAACCTAGTGGTCTAAAAAAAATTCTTCATTGCTCGATTAAGAAGCCTTAATAGGCTAAACCGAGGCTTGCAAGGCTGGAAAGCATTTACCAAGATGAAGCCCTATCGGTTTACCAATCACGACCAAGTAGACTATCCATGAGATCTTGGTGGTTTCACTAGTGTTTCCTTAGTTAATGAAAATCAGGACATAACTAATTCCTCAGTGTAGCCTAAAGCATTGTAAGAAAAATATTGTGTAGTGTGTTCATGTGCATGAGTTTATATCCAATCCAGACATAATAGAAAAAAATAAAAATAAGTACATAAAAAAATATAAAAAACCAAAAAAAATACACAATGGTCAATTAGACAAAAAAAAAAAAATAGGGTAAAATCCATGAAAGCACACATCAAAGCATAAAATACATGTTATCATGAAAATCAGGCAAACAAAGCTTAGCCCTAAAATAATCTCTAATGGAGTCACCATTCTATCGTAGAGAACATTGAGGCAAACTAATGGTAAAAATAAAAAATAAGAGTTGCCACCTAGTTTTATAAAAATTAAAAATCCTAACTTATCTTTTCAAGATTTTTAAGTAAGGGGATGGTTAAGTCAAATGAAAGATGAAAATTATCACCTTCAGACATCCTACTTGAAAGTAAACCGCTTCATATTTTATTTCATGATAAAATGTAACCATGATATTTTTAAATCAAAGGTTTGCTTAAACTGATTCATTATTGGAGGTTATAAACTATCGATTCATTATTAAAGGTTATAAACTATTATAATCTAAGGCATTGATTTGGAATTTAGACCCTACAAAAAAATCGAATCCTCACTTTTAGATATAAGTATTAAACTTGAAAGGATGGTGGATGTTCAGTTGGTCTTTGGTCCATTTTCTTTGGTCAATTTTAAAATTAGCCTGAAAACCCTCACTTGCACTCAATGGAACTTGATGTGGTCATGTTGACCCAACTCGAATTTATTCTCAACAAACAAGGTAATATAACTTTAAGATATTTCTAAGCAAGCATTCACAAACATTTAGAAAGAATAAAAAAACAAATCATATGTACAAACAAAGACCAGGACAATATATATATTGGATAGAGGTTTACTATATATGATGGAGGAGTGAATCGAAGGGTATTGTCAAGATACTTTTTAACTCAGTTTCAGTTTTATACGCAACACCAAATAATTTTTTTTTTCAATTTTTCTTTCTTTCTTGATTTTTTTTTATTTTCTCCCTCATTTTGTTCTTTTCATACACCAATTTATAATATTTCTCCTTAAATTTCAAGATCCTAGCATTAAGTTCCTTTATTATTATTATTATTATTATTATTATTATTATTTTAATCTAATTTTGATAATTTTTTTTGAAATTGAAATCTTAGCTTTTTGATTTTGAAACTCAAATTTTAAATCTTTCTTATTTTGAAACTTAAATTTTAAACTTTAATTTAAAATTCTTTTAATAACTCTATAACCTTCTAAACTTTATTTCAGTCCCTCTTCTTTTTATCCCTCTCATTTCACTCTTAATAAAAAAAATTAAAAAAATTCATCCATTTAAATACAACAAGTAAAAGATTTGAGAATTATAAAATGATTGCATATTTGCTGAATTTCATTGAAAATATATCTTTTAGAAATTTTGTATTTTGTTTTCAAAACATATTGAAAATCAATTAATCACAACGCAAGATCATCAAATCCGAAGAGAATCAATTTATTGAACAATTCAAGGAACTTTTGCTTTAAATTATAAGGATGAGCAGAAATTGATTAAGATATGGGCAAGGATAGCAACCACCTCTCGCAGCCGACTAGTCATAGAAATATATATACGAGAGAAATGCAAGTTCTATAACTGAAATAAATAACTTTATTTAATTATGATCTTTCCAAGCAACAACTATGGAATTCTTTCAAAAAATAAATAAATGAAATTCAATGGAATAAATAGGTCGCAAGAAGGAATACAATCATAAACGGATTGTGTTAATTATTTAGCTTAACACAAACTTTTCAAAAGTAACACAAACTTTTCAATTATATATATATATATATGGTTTAACTACCCCTTCCACCAAATTCATAAATTCTCATAGTATATATTTGCAATATATATATTAATTCTCATATTACAAAATAAATATTTAAAATAGTAGGGAAGGAAAAAAAAACTAACATAATATGATAACCAAGAAAGCAACCGAGAATCTCATCAAAAAAAAAACTTTCTCCATGACTTTCTAACCAGTTTCAACCACAATTTTGAGTAGCTTTCTTTGAAAGTGAAATATTAGATTTATAGTTTCAATGCAATATTTTTCTATTTTATATATGTGTGTGTGTGTATATTAATTAAATATTAAAAATATAATAAATTCTTGAAAAAATTATAGATTTGAATGCTAGACACCTGGAGATATGATATAAGGAAAAAATAACAAATAGATTTTGTCCAAATAGAATTGGACTCATATTTATCAAGTTGAGCCATATTATTATCTTTAAAGAGTGATATTTAAACAAACATATAAACTTGTATAAAAAATTAAAATATAATCGCAAATTAATTATACATAGAAATTATACTTAAATTAATAGCATATAAAACATTTATTTGTTAAAACTATTTAAATATTTTAAATTTAAAGTTTTGATGTTGTCAATGATAAATATTTTGTTTTTAAGACTTTTTATTAATCATCATTTGATGCAAAAAAACTTTCTTCAATAACTCTCTCAAGATTTCAACACCACCACTTGTAGCACCTTGCACAACAATTAGGACTTCCTAAAATAATAACGATGGTGATGAGAATAATTGGAAAAATCAAAACCTCCGCCTAGCTAGTAATTAAAGGATATTAGAAATTCTAAAAATTAGCATTTAATTTGTTCAAAAGATTTAGGTAAGGAGTTAATTATACTTTAAAAAAAAATGCATCATTTCACATGAAATGTTACATCTTCTAGGTGTTTTTCTCTTAAATTTATCTTTTTAATTGCTATTAGATTTCTTAATTAACCTATAATTCATTCATGATGTTTAATTAATATTTTTATTTTGGTCCCTAAAAATAGAAAACTTAT
>Ga0307517_10012068_pt1 | contig 11908 bp, 11 predicted proteins | sample 23_EM_MG_FD_194515 | JGI IMG/M metagenome (GOLD analysis project Ga0307517, IMG submission 194515) | Populus trichocarpa ectomycorrhiza microbial communities from riparian zone in the Pacific Northwest, United States - 23_EM | ecosystem: Host-associated > Plants > Roots > Unclassified | place... | reverse complement strand
TTTATGTTTATTGGCAACGCGAGCCCAGCAACTTTGAAGGGGTGAAATGATACGGCAACCCTCTTACATTAATTTAAATTCAGGATTTCGTAAAATCTTGAATGTATGATTATGATAATGCATGTTCACAATCACAAGTACGATGACAGAACAGTTTGCGTATAAGGGTGATAATCAGAAGAACTTTCCAAAATCGTACGCCTCTGGTCCATTCCCTGACTTCTCATCCGCAGAGGTGGCTTTAGCTTTCGTTTTAGTCGAAACATTCGCCACTCTTCCCTTGACCTCCGAGGAAAGCCTCGTAGGTGCACCGCCTGCAGAACCTTTCACAGAGAGGCTGGACTTGATGGGCTTAGACCCAGCGACGGCACTTTTACTTTTCTCGGGCACCTTCGCCGCTGTGTGGAACTTCAGAACTGAATCCACCTGCTGGGCCGATGTGATCATCAATGTATGTTTAGCTGGGAGAATTGGAGTGGAATCCACCAGTGCATCGCCTGATCGTTTCGAGCCTGATCGTGACTTTTTCGGATGTAGTTGTGGTGCGAATGCAACCTTTTTGCTGGGGCGTTCCGGTATGGACTTCTCCAGGGGTCGCTTGCGTTTTTGTTTGTTAGATAACAGAGGTGGTGCTTCTTCCTCGTCGCTGTCGGGTTGCTCCTCGTCATCTTCTTCCTCTGCAGACTCTTCTTCGTCCTCCTCATCGACAACCATCCCCTCATCCAGATCTTCTACGTCATCGCCCTCTTCGCTCTCCTCTTCATCACTATCCTGGAGCCCAGCCCAGGCCTCCTCGACCGAGACTTGTCGCTCGTCTGCGACCCCGGCTGTGAGTCGGACAAGCCCACCTGCTTTTCTTTTTTCTTTCCGCGTCGGAATATCATCCAAAATGGAAACATCTTTCTCGTAAGCTTTTTCGAGTGCTGCGTTCACAGATTTTGCTGGCGTCGACTCCGTTGCTGAGGCAGGGGTGGGATTGGTGGTTTTGGAAAGGGGCGGTATTGTGTAGTGATAGAATTTGCCTAAGCTCCAGTCGCGAAGTACGATGCGTGCTGCGCCTGTCAAGTCCAACTCTCCTTTCTGTTGGCGAGAGAATAGTTAGAAAAAATTATTCGAGATAATGAGCAAATATGTCGAAACGAGGATGCCTCATTGTACACACCTTTTTCAGCAGCTGGTTGGCACGAGCGACACCTGAGAGGAACGCAGTTGGGTCCCCTTTTGCGAACGCAGGGAGGCTGTACATGAGCATAAGATCTTCATTATTAGCCCGAGATACAATATGTGCAACTAGAAGCAAAAAAGAAAATGCAAAAAAACTCAGGAGGCTATTAGAGGCGCTGTTAAACACGACAGACGTACTTGGAGGATTTGGATCTTTCAGACGATCGATTCTGCCTTTGCTGCGGAGAAGGATATCCCGTGCACGGTACTCCTCCAGCACCGAGTCGCCTACACGGCCTTCGCCATCCTCGTCCTCATCCTCACCCTTGGAAATGAACGAGAGGCCAGGGGTATCAATGAAAAGAATTGTTTGGTCTTCGAATTCTAAAGTTACTTCCTGCGGAAGCTCCGTTGTCGTAGGCCCACGAGATGATGAGGCGAGGGTATATACGGGCAGTGCAGCCCGTTTGAGTAACGAGTTTATCAGTGAACTTTTGCCCACCTGCAAAAAATAGTGATATCAGCATTCTTCTATGTGAAATAAACGGCGAGACAATGCCTACATTTGTGACACCGACTACAGCCACAACCAAAGGCTCATCTCCGTTCTTCTCCTTTGCCCATTGAGCGAGGCATGCGAGGATAGAATCACCACCAACACAGTCATTCGTGGGTACTTTGGCTTTGGCTTTGCCCTTCTTTACCTGGGGCTGGCTTTGAGCGACCGAATTTTCGGGAAGGAAGGAAGTGGCGGAACGGAAGAGGAATGTGGGATGCTGGCTCCTCAGGTAGCTCGACCACGAGGCAACGGCCTCTCGGGGACATGTATCTGTGAATAACCGAGTCAGGCTTGCGGATTCCATTTCGTGAATTTCAGCGTCAAACTCACCAATCTTGTTAACCACCAAAAGCACCTTCTTACCCAGCTCGCTCCCAAGATCCTCGATATGTTGGCTTCTAAACGCCAACGGATCCCGACCGTCCAACACCTCAAACAGCACATCAGCCTTCTCCAAAACCGTCTTCAAGTTGGGCAAATCGCGGTTTATGAGCACCGGCACTTCCTCTTCCTCATCCTCCTCTTCCAAGTCAACGATAGGTCGCGGTCGAGGTTTCAAGTGGGTACCAACGACCTTGGCGCTGAGGCTGGCGATGCTCTCAGAGCCCACGTTAGGGTCTTTCTTCCCCTTCCCAGCTCCCTCTTCTTCATCACCGCCATCCTCAGCATCTCCTTCCTGGTCCTCGGCATCAGAGTCCTCAATTGGCTCTCCTCGCGCGATAGCTCGTGCTTTCGCCAAAGCTCGCTGTTTTTCGGTTTTCTTGCGCTCTTTCTCCTCGGCTGCCTGTACAAGATGCGCGATTTAGGGGATGTTGAATCATCGTTGGGAGTTGTAAGAGTGACTCACTATCCGGCGTTGTTCAGCCACCTCGGCCAATATTTGATCTTTGTACGGGAACTCATTCGGGATTCCAGGATCTTTTGGTGTTTCTAAATTTCAAACCAAAATAAAAAGATAAAAAACCGTCAGCAGATGTTCCACAAAGTAGAATAAGCAAAGTGATAAAAAATAATACGCACTGCTCTTCCACTGCACACTCTTTTTCGCCGCCTTTGCCGTTTTCCGCTTGCTCTCCTTAACCTGCTTGCGGCGCTTCGCACGGTCATTCGTTGACCTACGATTACTCGTCTCTGTAGTTCACCATTACGACAAATCCAAACGCAAGTCGAATCGAAAGGGAAAAATAGCAGCCAAAAAAGTAAAGGGAGAATCCAATGAGTACAAGTTGATCGAGCCGTGGTAAACACAACACACACCTTTTCTGATACGAGGCATATTCCCTAAACTCGTATCCTTTGGGATTCAGGGAGGTGGTGAGGACGGTAGCTCGTCGTCGCCGGCGCCGTGCGTGAAGGTGGAAAATTCTTGTGTGATTACCAAATACGGGCAACAATTGATCGGAGTTAAACTGTGGGAACTCACTTCTAATTATGGAGATCATTTATGGTTCATCAAAATCTCATCTCAACTATGCGGAAAGAACTGGTGAAGAAATATATTTGATGTGCAGTACAAAACATGAAGAAAAGCAGAAATGGTCAAAATACGCAAGTCAGAGATTATTCACCCAATCATGCAGTAAAACGCCACGATGGATGTAATTAACGGGCAGGAAGACCATCCGAGACACGAGCAAGAACACCGAATGGAAGGCAGAAATCTGGTGAATAAGCATCCATTAGGAAGACACAAGGTTGCCATGCACCAGAAGGCGCGACGACAACGACGACATCAACGACGGCAAGAATAGAACTCTTGACAACACGCTGACATGCGGAGGACAACAATGAACCGGGTAGGACATCAAGGAAGAACAACATGAATGGTCACCGTCGATACGAATGGATGCACGGTCTCAGCTCCCATGCACGCTTTCCACGCACCTAATAAAAGCCAATTTGACAGACAAACGCTCTGTTGGCGTCTCCGTTGCTTATCGGTCGCATCCAATCGTCTAAATCGTGCACGCCTCGAAGCTAAACCCAAAAGAACATAAGAAAAGTTCAAAATCCCGCAAAAAAGATGCGATCAGGCATGGACCCACAATAATAACGGCTATAGTCATGATGTGAGCACCAGCCGATCAGTCGTTAAACCGTTTCCGGAAATTTGAACGTTCCTGAGCAATCTTTCTTATTACCGTTCCTAAAAAGATCAATATACCTCGAAGGGGTTTTCGTGGGTATCCAGTTCGCCTGCCCACCCACTTCGCTGAGACAAGCTTCCCTCCCATACTCGGCCAGGCAAAAGTAGGCAAAAGTGGGCAAACGGACATACGCACCGAGACCATGCGAACCATCAAAGGATAGACCCCGGTATTTCTGAATTTATTCTTGCGATTTGAATAACTGGGGACGGGCAGCAGATATAATCTTGGTACTTGCAAACATATTACTAGTGAAGGGTGGATTGGATGTGGATGGCAACTTGACAACTTGGACGAAGGGCTGTAGACGACGGGAATATATTTTTTTTGACTTCGTGACTTGGAGAGCCTGACGATTCTTTTTCTTTTTCTTGTCCGAATTATAAGATTATTAAACTTTTGATTGTCCCTTCTTCCGCCGAGGTTCTGTACCGTTGGAAAATGCGAGACCATGACCTGTGGGAACCGAGAAGGCCAAGGCCCGTATTGAAACCACGGGTGGAAGCGAAGAAGCATAATAAAAGAAAATGCGGTCAGATGAGAGCGAAATAAAGAAACAAAAAAGGAAAACATAGGACGACGAGAAAAGAGAGATCAAAAGGACAACAAAACGAGATGCGACATATCCATACCATTCCAAACCGATGGAAACTTGCATCGGTCAGAAGAGGCAGAACTGAGAAGACTCGGCGACACCCTTTACCAACGAGAGTCTGCTGCGGCAGCAGGAGCAGCGGAGGTCGAAGCAGGGGTGTCATAGTCCCTTCCATTGCGGTCCGAGCCACGGGGTGGGCTGCTGCCTCGGGGAGGTGGGCTCCTAGAGTAGCTGCGGCGTCTCCTGTGTTCTGGAGAATACCTTCCACTTTTTGCGGGCGCCGGGCTGCGGCGATCGCGCCAATCCTTATCGCGACCATAATTGTCGCGATCCCTGTCTCTGTCGCGGTCGCCGCGGCGGTAATCACGGTCCCTATCCCTGTTCGAGTCCCTGTAATCACGGTCGCGGTCTCGACGATCGTCACGCCCACCACGACGATGACCCATGTACTCGCCCGGCGTGGAAGCATGGGGGCGATCGGTCACAGAGTAATCGACACGGATGCGACGCCCATTGAGTTCCTGTGATCAAATGAAGAATGGTAAACAAGACGCCCAAATTTTCATGTGGTACATTGACACATACAATACCGTTCAAGTTCTCAACGCACTTCGTGGCTTCCTCGACGGTTGACATGCGAATGAAACCAAATCCACGAGAGCGGTCAGACTGCTAACATGTGTTCAACATTAGAAGCACAGTGACCGATGATGACTCACCCGTTGATCGTAGACAATGGTGACCTTCTCCACACGTCCATGACGGCTAAATTCATCTTCAAGGTCGCGCTCTTGCGTACGAATGCTCAACCCAAAGACACCGAGTACGTTGGAAGGATTTGGTTGCTGCTTTGTATTGTCAGCTTCAGTATTCAAAAGAACAAAATGTGAAACCCGACTGACAAGGGGCGCGTGGGCAGAACGCCTGGGGGGTGGTGAACGCCTTCTATACGGTGGTGGGCTCCTATCATACCGCCTGGATTCGCCGTTGCTACCATTCCCGTTGGCACTGGCTCTGACTGGACTTCTTGAGCGAGACCTCCCTCCACGTGGCGGTGGCGGGTCGCGTTCTGCTGGCGCAGGAGCCGGGGGCGCATTGTACGCGTCAGAATAAGGGTCTACGGTAGTTGCTGCAGTGTCTCCGTACTGAAGGACGGTCAGGTTTAGGGACAAACGTCACATTGCCAACGCTTACCATGGTGGTTGGGAACAAAGAGAAGATGTTGGGGTTTGTTTGGCGCCTCTGTTTAACACCCTAGCGCCAAACTAAGTTCCCAATAGAAAAATCAGTTATATTAGCTAACTTAGGTTGTCGGATCAGAGCATATTTTCAAATATTCCAAAGCCCCTGCAGAACACTTTCAGGAGACTGTGGGAGAATTCCTAAAATATCGTACTTTAAATCAAGCGGAGTTTTAACTTAATCATTCGTCTGTACAGTTTCACAAGCCCGCTGTTTCGTCCACAACAACGTCAAACACCATATTCCGGCAACCACAACGATGGTGAGCTCGTCGTCGCTGCCGGCCCCGAGATCGAGTTTCTGACAATGGTTATGATAGGGTATCGACATCAAAGCCCACCACGTCAAGAAGGGTATTCGCACCGCCCCCAAGAGCGAGGATCCGTATTTGCTTCTCCTTGTGAAGGTATGGCCGTGGCTTATAGATATTTGCCACAAGGCTGAACATTGTCCATTTTTATACAGCTGTACCGTTTCCTTGCGCGCCGTACAGATTCCAACTTCAACAAGGTACTTGGAATTCCAAAAGAAAAACGGATCCAAACTTACACCGAATCTAGGTAATCCTGCACCGACTTTTCCTCTCGAAAAACAACCGCGTCCCCCTCTCCCTCTCCCGGATCGCAAAGGAGACCGCCAAAACCCCCGATCTCTCCTCCAAGATCGTCGTCCAAGTTGGCACAGTGACTGATGACATCCGCCTGACCACCGTGCCCAAAATAACCGTTGCCGCTCTGCGCTTCACCAAGGCTGCACGGGACCGCATCGTCGCTGCTGGTGGCGAAGCTTTGACCCTGGATCAGCTCGCCCTCCGCGCACCAACGGGCTCGAACACCGTTCTGCTGCGAGGTGTGAAGACCTCGAGAGAGGCATACAAGCACTTCGGCATGGGTATGTGTTTTTATTTCCGGCGCTGTTTTCATCACTTATGTTTTTTGAAGGTCCTCACAAGAGCAAAAAGCCATACACAATCTCCAAAGGCCGCAAGTTCGAGCAAGGTCGTGGTCGCCGAAAGTCGAGGGGTTTCAAGGTCTAATCACCTTGTCCGCCTAAAGTTGTGGCGGAGACGAGAAGAGTGCGGAATGGACAGGTCTCTTGGGTTGTGGTCGTCGTCGGAGTCGTTTATGCATTATGTCCCACCTCTCGCCACTCCTATTGTCGTATCTTTTCGCCCTTGTTATGACATGCACATTGAAAAACATCATACCTTTCTTTGCAACAGGTTAGGAATTACCAAAAGCCCTATTTGCCCGTCTCATTTTGGGCGCTGGATGATGAGGTTGATGGGGAATGCTCCTCATCCCCTTGCCCTCCAACTCTCGCATTAGACCCCAGTTTCAGCCAAGTTTCAAGGCTGAACAAATAAGTACTGGAAAGCCATATTCAATACGTCTTTCTAATGCTCACGCTACTGGCATAAATATTACAAGAGGATATGCAGCAAGTAATCGGTGAATCGATGGCTCCCCGGTGCTCTTCTTTATTGTGGCGCTTCTCCGTTTTCATGAGGCTTATTGGTCTTTCCACTTACCTGGTCATTAGAAAGTACGATCGTAGGATCATGGAACCAACGTAAATTCTATTTAACTCGAGAAGAGTCAAGAAGCTTACCTCCCCATTAGTGTTCAGCGAGGACTTGTTCATGCTAAAGGTTGACAACCGGAGTGATCACCGTCGTATGCCTGAACCCGTGCTTCACATCCGTGGAGGAGCATTCAGGGATAGGCCTGATGCTGCCATAATTCAGTTGGCTCTTCGGAACGGCAGAAGAGCACTTCGTCGTGTACAAACTTGCGCGCATTTTTGTGGCCCACCTCTATACCTGACGCAGCGTAATGTACGCTCGCCTGTTCCCACAAAAGATCAGCCCGTTCCTTATCCAACTGGTCTGTGTTGTTGATGAACATACGAAGGCTTATACCAAGACAAGGAGCTGTATCCTAGTTAGGTTCCGACACAAGCCTCCCAGAACACCGACCTTAAAGTCCTCATCTCATATATCCGGTTCCGCGCTATTCTGCTCTCATCATCTTATATTACCCACAGCGACCACTTGAACGTCAAGGCTGAAGCTCGAAGGCGCAAGGAAATGCCTTAAAGGACGCGAGGACGGGGAGGTTACGAGGGCGAGGACTCCACAACGTCCATTGTTTGAATTGCTTCATCAGCTGGGTAACACATCCACCCCAACGCCTTCGTCCACGATATCTTTTCTCAAATCCCTTTTTTTGTTCTCGCAGGTCTCCACCTTTACGGGAACTGATCATTTTCTGTTCTTATCCACGGCGACAGTGGCGCAGAATCGCATCCTCAAAACCGACCCATGAGTCGAACCGTATCTCTTCATGCAAGTACATAAGAAATACGACGACCTTTTTATTTTTTTATTTTTAAGTACTGTTACAGTGCATACCGACTCTGGTCGAATAAGTTTTAGGACTGTGTCCGAACCAAGCCATATCAAATATTGACATAGAACTACACAGTAACAGATATGCAAAGAGTCGGGTAGTAGGAAGCAGAATCTAACTAAGAGCCGGAAACACTCGCAGACTGACCAGGGGGGTAGAAAAGGGTGCGGTCGAAGTCTAAGCCATGCCTGCGAAAGCCAATGATTGTGCCAGTATTCTCCTCCTTCCCCTTGAGCCTGGCCAGGTTCTCCTCGCACCTCTCAGTAGAACGGGCGTCAACAGTACCAACGTAGTTTTTGGTTGCGGCCTCGTAGGCACCATACGCATTTTGGTAGTCACCTCTGCGGAGGTACCCGTAGCCCATGCATTCCAATGCCTGTGCAACTACCAGCCGATTCCCAGTATATGAGGCCTTCGTTAGTGATATTTCGATACACTTCCATGCTTCGGCATCTCTATTGGCGTTGAAGAGCATCCTGCCGAAGTCTAGGGAGATGTCTGCTTGAATAGACACATTTTCGGTCAATTGGGCATGATTCCATGCCTCCTCAATAGCGTCCAGCGCCTCCGGGAGCCTACCCTGATCGTAATGCACCCAGGAAGTGATCTGATAGGCATTAGCAAGATTGTAAGTATTCCCCACAGCCTTCAGCATGGTCCGAGCATGGTCCAAGTAGCGCAGGGCCTCCTGCGGTTGGTGAGCGTCTTGCAAAACAGCGCCTAGAAGCACCAAACTGCGTCCATGTATGATGTTATCCGAAAGGGCGGCACATTTCGTTTCGACATCCCGGGCCAAGGAAACGACTTCGTGATTAGCCTGTAATACCAGCCGCGCAGTGTCAAAAAGATCAATTCCGCATTGGCCGGCGAGCCATTGCGACTCGACGTCACCAGGAGGAAGGGTGTTGAAAAGCCTGTAAGCTTCTCGCAGGTGGTCGTAGGAGGAATGATAGTCACCAAGTCGGACATAGGTCTTGCCCAAACACCACACCGCCGAGGCTATGCATCTCTCAACCCCAGAGGCATTGGCTACTGTTACTGCATGGTTGACAATATAAAGAGTGGGCTTCGTGTCACAGCGGTGCCAGCTAAAGGCAATGAGAGCTTCAACAATTCTATTTGTTGGAACAGTAAGCTGAGATGAAGGCGGACTGAAAAGGATGGACTGGATATTGGTGTCTTCAGCTGCAAGCGCTTTTGAATTCTTAGGGAATGCCGGATCGTCCAAGCGGCAAGCGTGCGCTAGGACATATTCACAGCACGATGATTCTACCTGCTTCCGGATCTTCTCTGCGATCCGGCCTTGCTGCTGCATAAACGACTGGACCACGGGGACCACGAAGAGGACTGGGAAAGAAGAGTTCTCCCATTTATTCTCGACCAGTAATCCCGCATCTGATAAAGTGGCGATAGCAGACGGAATCATCTTGACGGATGTCGCCCACCAACGAAGATTCTGTTTGGATGTTCCTGCTGGCAGCAACGAGAGGATGGCGAGCAGAGGCAGAGCATTGGGGTCCTGCTTGACGAATTCACTGTCGACCGAGAGGCTGATACTTCGGTTCATGCTCTTTTCGGGTGAATTCGTGACTGAGAGCATGTCAGTGCCGGAAGTGTACCACGTCTCCAATAACTCATTTGCCGTCGACTTCCCTCGCTTCCCCAGATTTGCCATGAGTGTGACCGCAAAAGGCATGTGGCCCAATGCAACCAGTAAACGGTCGACATTGGGGTCATTCTTCGAACTCGGATTGATGTCGTGGAATATACGACGGCAGGCTGCTTTATCAGTAGGTTGGATTGTGTGCGACTGCCATTCTATGGTGTCGCATGGCGGATATGTGCCACGCATTGTAACGAGAATCCCCACGTGGCTCAGCATGGCTAGCTTTCGAAGAATGTCGCTGACCTGTTTCTGAGTTCCACCAGGCGCATTCCACGGAGTTTCGAAGTTGTCCAGCAAGATAAGGCGGGGCTCTTTCGAGCCATCGAGTGCAGAAATGATTTTTTCAAGCGTAACCTGATTATCTCCATCTCCAGGTACCTCAGGCTGTAGTTGGATGTATAGGATTTCGAGGAGGAGAGTTGCCGACGTCGCCTCAATACAAGGCACCCAAACGCAGTTTCCACACGGAAACCGTTTCTTGATAACAGGCAATTCGACAACGGCGAGTGAAACTGACGTCTTGCCCATGCCCCCCGGCCCGAGAATGCAGATGCGAGAGGTTCCCTCCTGCAGGAGCAACTGCGCAATGGCTTCAACGAAGTCATCTCGCCCGTGAAATATCTCGGGCTTGAGCGGCATCTGTTGTCGAACGACTGTTTCCGATGCGTGCAGCGGGATGCATGCATTTGGATGAGATATGGAAGGATCGAAACGTTCTTTCCAATTTCGAAACGCAGCGGTAGCTCTTTCCTGATGAAGGAAGTCTGCGCCCTCTATTGATTTCGCTAATCCGTGAGTTTCGCATAATATTTTCAACAGAGAAACACACCTCGCAAGCGGTGGTGATATGCGTCGTTGTTCACCAGGGTGAACGTCCCCCCGGTGATCAAGTTGTAGGATCCGAACATGGAACTCATGGTTGTCTAGGTTCAATCTCTGCGATTCATCGTCAAATGGAAGTGTCACTCCGTCGATAATGGGGTGCGCTGATGGTAGGCGGTAATCAAGGGACAACCGTGAGGGTTCTGACGCGAATGGATATCCTGTCGCACGGTTACCTTCATCTTAGAGTCTGTTCGGCTGCCGTATCACCCAGGTGGTCGGAAAACCTAATTCCCTTAGATAGTACCTCGCGGAATGCGTGACGAGTTGGTGACTTTTAGCCCCTTGCCACGTGCTTTTTGATGGTTAGTAAGGCCAACCAGTTCACATTTTTTGAAGGGCCAATGCATTGAGTTCAGTAGCACAATTTTATTCAGTAATAGAAGCGTTGTAATATAAGAAATCAAGTAGGTAATTATCACAACCTATACTTGGGTGCCGTCTGTAAGAGGGGAAAAGTACAAGTGAGGCGACATCTCGTACACGGTACTGGGGGCACTCCGGTGTGCAAGGCCAAGGAAGGGGGGGGAACACACTGCCTCATATGCGTGAGGGCTCATTATTTGGATCCTTCCTCCTCGTTAACCGCAGCTCCCCCTCAGCCCTCTTCCTTGTTCGTGGCAACCCACCCTGCCTTGGTCATGTTGGTGGTACTATGTTGTTCGTTGGTGGTCATGGCATGGTGTGAGGTGATGGGACTGAGCATTCGAGCACGGGATGGAAGTCGGGGGTGGTGTCGCAGTCGAGGCCAAAGTCGCGGTTGGTGGTCACAGTCGAAGTGGTGGTAATGGTGGAAGATAGGGTTGCATGTAGTGGAAGAGTACCTATAGAACCACGTCACGAACATCGAACGGTTAACCCTGATTAATCATGTGCGGTGGGTTGTCACGTCACAAATCATCACACATTCATCAATTCCGCGAGGTACTATATAAGGGAATTAGGTTTTCCGACCACCTGGGTGATACGGCAGCCAAACAGACTCTTAGCTTATCTGGAATGATAAGATATGGGCGTTCGACTAGCCCACGTGATTTTTCATGACAAATGCGTATTTTTGAATGTTAAGGATTTTGAGGACACAAATAAAAAATCTACCCACTAAGAACTTTGGAAAATCGAATTTAGAATCGAACTTAGTGGATGAAATTTTTTAAAAGTGATTGTGCACAGTGATTATTCAAATTTAAGCTGGACGAAATGAATGATGGGATTCTGTCACCGTCACAATCCCCAGCCAAA
>Ga0307517_10012067_pt1 | contig 11909 bp, 8 predicted proteins | sample 23_EM_MG_FD_194515 | JGI IMG/M metagenome (GOLD analysis project Ga0307517, IMG submission 194515) | Populus trichocarpa ectomycorrhiza microbial communities from riparian zone in the Pacific Northwest, United States - 23_EM | ecosystem: Host-associated > Plants > Roots > Unclassified | place... | reverse complement strand
TATAAATCCTTTCCCTGAGAGTTTTAATGGAGCTTAAGTTAGAAGCTTCTAAATGGGTTAAGTTGCAGTATGAATAACTAAACACGATCAGTAAGAAAAGATTAGTTGTAATTTGCCATCATCAATTGTATCAGAAAAGGATAGCCAAGGCATGAAAAATTGATCTAGCTAAGAGAATTCATAGATGAGGATCTTATGATAAGAAAGATTCTACCACTATCAGGTGAAAACTAGAGTAAATGGACACCAGACTATGAGAGTCCATATATGGTAAATAAAGTCTTTTTACGAGGAATATTGATATTGACTATAATGGATGGAGAATATTTGATTATGCCTATAAATTATTATTCTGTAAAGAAATACTATGTATAGATATATAAGTTTTCACCAGATCAATTTATCTTTAAAAAAATGTCAAAAATACTTTTAAAAACATCAAAAAAAAATCCAAAATATATATTTTTAAAGTTGGTTGGACAAAACTTTTCAGGTTTGAATAGGCAAGATAATTTTTCTAAGGATGCGATAGATCAAAATTAGTTATAATTGAAGGAGTTAAATGATCAAGAATCAAAATTGTTGAATTGGTAAGATTTGAGAAGTTTTTTTTAATGAATTAGAGGCTTAATTGAACAAATTTTGTATCTTATAACTTGTATCTTAATTGAATTTTTTTTAAATCCAGGGACCATTTTGAGAAAAGTAAAAGCTTAAGGCTCATTTTAAGTCATGCCAAGGACCTAATTGGGATGGTTTAATTGTTTAATATTGATGAAAGGCCTATTGTAAAAATGAAAACTTGCAGGGGGATTAACTTTGAAAAGAAATAAACTTCAGAGAGCATTGTGGAAATTTGACAGAACCAGGCGACACCATTTCGGGATCAGGTATATATATATTTATCACTCTCCCTGTCTGTCTTCTTCTCCCATGACAGAAACCAGAGAGACGAAAAGACTCCCCGCCGCTGTCAAAACGTAGCCCCTGTTTGTGGCTCAAACTAGACCTTAAACTGTTAAGCCCTTCAGACTCTCAAGACCATTACCCCCATTGTTATTGGTTCATCTAATTTAGGGGTTGTTTTAGGTAATTTTATTGTCGGCCTCTCATAAGCATTGGCGTCGTTTGGTAATCCTTGCTTTGCACCTCGCTTCTTTCTTCTTTTTTTGCTTTTGGTTTTGTTTTTTCTGTGGTTTTGTTTTTGATATCAGCGAGTATCTCACTAACTCTTACAAGGAAAACACCTCATGCTCTCTCTTGTACTAGGACTTCTGGTCCTGACTTTGTCCTGGCCTTTCTGTGGTTTGATTTCATTGCCTAGGCATTCAACGACCTAGTTTCATTCAGGTAGGTCAGTTTCTTTGTTCTATAAATAGTCTTAGGTCTTTGAGAAAAAGAGAGAGAGAGAGATGAAGAAAGAAGAGAGAAACAGGGGTGGAAATAGAGAGAAACGGAGGAACAAAGTGAGATATTCGAGAAATTTAAGAGAGAAATAGTTAGATTAATTATAGGGTGTGAAAGAAAGTCTAAATTTTTTGAAAAGATTAGGATTCTCTAGGTTTCAAGTTCTGGGTAAAGGAAAGAGGAAATCAGTTCCACCATCACTAAGAACTCAAAGCCCTAACTTTGTCTACTCCAGCTACGCCTTACTTGTTTAAGTAAACTCCTCTTTTCTCCGTTCTGCATGTTATGCTTTAAAACATGCATCTTGTGTTTGATGTTTTTTTTTTTTTTAATAATTTATGCTATTTTCTAGAAATTGTTTACAGTTCTATGTTCATACCTTGAGTTTCCTTCCATGTGGATTTAATTGTCTTGGTACATTGCATGTGATTGTGGCCTTTTTGTTGAATATTTATGGTCTCTCTATGTGAGGGACACTACTAATGTTTTTATTTCTACGAGTTTAAACTTGCAAAAAAGTTGACATCATGTTGAATGCTGTTGAATCTCCTGTGGGTGACATTGTTGGTGTCTTAAATTCCCGTGCTTGAAACTATAACAATTGCTTCTTTAAATTGTTATTTTTTGTCAAGTTTGGTTTGAGGCTGACATGATTTAAATGGACACTACTGGATGGTTATCTATTTTTCTAGAGTTGGAACTTTGGAAATCACAAGTAGACAAACATTTGGTTAACAGTCTGGTTATTCCTTTTGAATCTAGTTTGAGGTGTAACTTTTTGACAATCTTGCTCTATGAAGTTTACTGTAATATAATAAATGTTCTTCATCCGATGATGTTGTCTATATCATGTTAGAAAGCATTTATAACTCCCAGTTTAGCTTTTTTGAGTTAGTTCAGTCTAATCTAAACCAAAGTAGGTCTTCTAAAGGCTTATCCATCTTCAAGTATTTATTTTTATTTTTTTTGAAACGGTTTCTATTTATTTTCTAACATTTTTGGCCGAGAATCTTAGAATTGTTCTCATAGTTCGTATGTTGTTGGTCATCCACTTACTATTACAACATCAAACTTTTATTCCAAGTTGAGTTTTATCTAAAGCAATAGAAGTTTCTAGGTTGTTTGCTATTGATCTTCAAGACCCTTCACTCATGTATTTTTAAGCCACGAAACAAGTAGACAAGGCCCATCAGGTTTTGACCTATATTAAGAGACCTATTAGGCCGACATTTTATATTTCAAAACAAAAACCCACTTTTATTTTATTCAAAATATCACTTTAAAATGTTGGTTATTCACTCTAGTATATAAAATAAATGGACTCCATAGGTATTAAAAAGTAGCTTTTCCTTGGGATTTCTAAAAATACTTGGTTGTTCACTTAGGTGAATGTTAAATAGTACAGCTCAATAAGGAATCTCATTAAGGTCACTGTTAAAACTTTGTGCAAAAAAGATCGTAGTGTTACTAGATTCAAACCTAGCTTGATGATCTCATAAGTAGTTGTTGCTTGGATAGGATCGGGACACAAGCTTTCATTCAACCATGGTGAGTGAATTTGGGTATTATATAGATGAGCTTGAACAAGACATTGTCTATAGATTCTTTCTAGGATTTGGACATGAGTTTAAAGAGCCCAACATATGTTTATTGGTAAACTAATGATTATCATGACCGAGAATAATCAATCATGAACATGTTAATATGAACCAACTATTAAGGGTTTAACTTATAGTGGACTCGTTATCACTCTTGTAGATAAACCAACGGTAGAATAGGAGCAATAGACTAATAGGAATATGGAGTAAGTAACAATATAACTTATTTTAAATAGGATGTTTTAGGGTGATAATATAAAATAATCATTTTATTTTATAACTTAGTAAATTTTAATATAAAATAATTATTTATTAATTTTTAATGGTTTATTTTTAAGCATTTTAAGATTTTTAATAATGGAAGTAAAGTATGGATAAGGTATATTATATTGATTCAAAATGATTTAAGAAGCTTAATTAATATTATTTTGAGTTTTGTAGGTAGTATAAATAGGAAATGTAATCGGAAAATGGGTTCTCACATAATTTTTCATTTGTAATTCTACCAAAAGTTAATGGCATGATATTCTATTAGCAAAAATAAATTAACTTCTATCCAATTACACCAGGATGACATTTTTCTTATTGGTATTGGATTCAAATAAAAGTATTCTCAAAACCAGGATTATTACATTACAATTACAATATATATTAAAATACTTAGGTAAAACATTGTTGCAAACCATAGTAATTCAATTTCCATCTCTTTTTTTTCAACAACAACATTTCATGTTCAAATTAATGATTGATTTATTAAAATTTGTTAAGAAAAGAGAAAAATCAACAAAAGACGCCCAAAGTATAAAACAAAGAGAAATCTCATGGACAATATCAAATTTGGTGGAAAAGGTTATGTCTAGTCCACGTATTCTCTTTTTTCTTAACTTCAGTCCCTTTAGTGTTTTTAATTTTAATTTTGACTACAAAATTATTTTCTTAATATTATAGTTCTTGAGGTTAAGATAGGAGAAATAAAGTCTTTCAAAAACAATAAAGAAAGAAAAAGTTCAGTTCGGCCACTCTTTGACAATGAAATTTGTCGTTTTTTGTGTCAATGAGTTTTTTTAGATAAGAGAAGTTCAATGGTGGTGATTTTAAATCTTTATCTTGCCTAAAAAAAGTAAATCAAGGTCTGGAGATAACTTTTCCCCGGTTTGATTTTTTATTTTTGGACCTTTTTTAGTTGATAAATTAGTTTTTTATATTCTAAAGATATTTATTAGGTTTTTTTGTTATTTAATATCCCTTGTAATCAATCAATTGGTTACACGTGATATTATTATATTCATGTAAATACATATTTATTATTAATAAAAGCTTAATTTATTTTTAATATGCATATAATATTAGATTGATAAATCTAATATTTGATTTATGAATCTAGAGTAAAGATAAAGTCCATGAGACAAAAATATTTTGCAAAGAAAATTATAAAAGTTATTATAATTATGAGATTCCTATTGCATTAAAGCATTGTTTTTAAAATGTTTCTGGTCGATGTTTTCTTAAATACTGGTCATTTATTTAAACCGTAGAGACTAATACATATTATGTTCTTTTCTTTATAAAAGGAAGTAGTTGTTCTTATATGCTGAGATATAAAGAATACCTATAACTAATATGTAAGTGCTTGTCATAAGACATGCATCACCTTTGTCTATGAAAAGACTCAAGTGATGGTTGTGTAAATGATCATTAGACTAGAGATCATTAAGTGATCTTATATAGAAAATGTTATCTTTTGATCTTATTACATGTTATCTTAATCGAGGTAACGAAGCGGCAGACATTGAGTATAACATGAACTATATAAATGTACTTGAGTGATCAAGAGAGAATTAATCACCCTAGGTAAATAAGAGAAAATGTTTCATCTGTTCTTAAATAGTATTGACTAAGAAATCCTTAATTAAGATGAAATGAGATTTGAAAAGACCTTTAAATCTTATTCAAACGATCAATGACTATTATGTACAGAACAAACATGATTTAACATAGCAAATATACTTTATGCTTTAATGTTAAATCAGAACATTATTGATGAAAGGATACTAATTACACTAGTTACTGAAATGTTAAGTTAAACCACTAATAACTTTTATTATATTTGAGTGATCTAGACAATATACTTGATATTCAAATATAAATTAATCAATTGTTGAATTGATGATAAATTAAATTATTTAATTATAATTATAATTTATATTTGAAATAACATATAAGGAACTTAATGGATTACATACATTAAGAATCATTAATCAGAAATTAAACCGAGATGATTTAATTAAGTATGATTTGATTAAAATATATTTTAGAAATTAAGAACAAGAATATAATTAATACATGGATTATATTTCTAAACCTAGAAAAATCAAAGACTTGATTGAGATAGTTTCTAAAATTGTCCTGAATTAATATATGGATATTATTCAGGAGATGAATTGATATTTTGTCAATTTATAGGGTTTTTTTTTTATATTTCTCTATAAATAGTAGGCTATGCTTTTTTATTTTGGAGTTGTTGTTTGTTAGATAAAAAAAAAAACTACGTGAGTCACAATAAAAAAAAGAGTTAGCACTCTTGACATATCAATCTCTCTTCTAAATATGAATTTAGAAGATTTCTCACTAGTGATTCGTGTTGATTACTGTTGAAGGCCGAACAATTAGATGGCTTATGGTTTGTGATAACTCAGTCTTTAAAGAATTATTGAAAGCCAAAAAAGATCATATCTTCAGGTAATAAATCTATAAACAACTCTAGATTTGTCTAACGGGATCCTAAGGACTCTCGAATAATTTTGTTTTATTGTATCCGTTATGTGTATGATTTTTCAGGAAACCCAACAATGGTATTAGAGTCATCGTTAGAAATTAGAGTTGTTGATTGCTTATTTTGATTGTTATTGATGTTAATTTTGAATTAATTTTATATGCAAATGTTATCTTTCCAAAAATTAATTATTCTCTTATGATTTCAAAAAAAAAAGAGTAGCTACTATTCCGGACTCATTTGTCTGGATTATTTGAATCGAGCCAGAATCTGGTATTTTGGCCTGCATTTGGTAGAAATAAAAAAAAAGTTTTTCATGGCTGCCACCGAGGCGCGAGAAGCAGCAGTCATGGGTTGTTGTTGCGGCTTTCATGTGATCAATGCCAAGCACTACTCGAGGCTGCGTAGCGCAAAAGGGGTTGTCCCTTGCACTACTGTCTTGTAGTGGTTGCTGCTGCACTAACTGCTGGTAGTGGGCATAGAGCCCGTTATTGGCAATAGAGAAGAAGGGAGAGGGACATAATTACGGTTTTTCCCTGGTGCCTCTTTAGAGTTTGAGGAAATTACCCCTTACCCCTGCCCCTTTTTAATTTTAAGTAATAGGCTTTTAAGTGTTCGTATTGTGAATATGGCTCTAAAACTTTATGCCTAATGTTGTTAACCCCCTTTGGCCCAACAAAAAATCAAGAAATTTTTTAAAAAAAAATCTAAAAGACAAGAGGATATACATGAAGAAAGCCTAGAAAGTTGCTCAAGTTGGTGGTAAAGGACCAAAATGACAAGAGGAAAAGTTAGAGGATTAAAATGTATAAAATTGGCAACCCATTTTTTTTTAAAAAAAGGTCCTTTTGGTGAAAATATTTTTATTGGGGAAAAGAAATGCAAATTTGGATAGGTAAGGACCCAATAAGAATTTTGAAAGACTTAATTAATTTTATTGAGGATGTAATTACAAGAAAAATATTTGATGTCAAATTAGGCTTTCATTCAAAGAAATTAAAGTTTGAGGGTCGAATTGCAATTTTAAAGAGTTTACTTGGTCAAATCAGGGGCTTATGACATAAATATTGAAGTTTGATGGGCAATTAAAGAAATCCAAAACCAAGGACCAAACTAAAAAAAAAAGTGTGATTATATAGGGGTTGAAATAGATCAAATCAAAGGCCAAATTGATGAAATTTAAAAGTTTGATGATCAATTAAAGGTCCAGGTGCACAAATTAAAAACCAAGGACCAAGATAAAAATGTTGCTAAACTTTAGGGCTGATGATTGAGTTTGGCATGGGTGAAATTGCATGAAATTAAGAGTTTGAGAAGCAATTACCCGTGCAATTAAAAGCAATTGGAAGAATAAGGACTAAACTGAAATCTGTCAAATCCCAAATTAAAAACCTTAATTTCTAAGGTTTAACCTAAACAACGCGTCGTTCAGCCACTATTTAGCTTTTTCTATGATAATTTTGTTTGATCAAGTAGGCATCTTTTGGCGAATGAATGTGGTGTTTTGGACCACCTTTGGGTTGTAATCATCAGCATTCAACTGAAAACATCCTCTTTAAAAAGATCAGTTACTCTCATCAAACATTTACATCTTATTTTCCTCAATGAACTTAACAACATCTTGTCCCCAATCAACCATCATTACATTTTCAGATTCTACGCCGATCGGGTTGACACTTTCAAACAAATGAATGTAGAAGCTACAAACCTCCAAATTGAGCAAGGTTGAATCCAAATGAAAGGTGTGCAGCCCCTCTACCAAGATCAGGTGGTCTTTAACGACGATGACGTCGAAGTTGCTTCGACGGAGTCTCAAAAGTGGTTAAGTCCGTCATCGATGGTTGTGATACCCATTTCACAAAACCACTAATATTTTTTGTGTGATCACACTTCAAGCCTTCTCATTAGATTCTTAACAAAAGTTGACCATGTTTCTCTCAATATCAAAAAGCCCAAAGCAAGCTCCTTGGTCTCCAAGTTTGAGAAAACCACTAAAACCTCCAAAAACCAAGAATGTTGCAAAATTACCATTAAAGAAACAGCATAGGAACAAAGCTCACATATGTTTGAACCCATTAAAAACCTTAGCAAAACCATATAATTATCCCCTTGGAAAATCAGAGCAGAGAGGAGAAAAAAAAGGATAAAAGGTTGATAAAGGAACTCTAAGTGTGAAGGTTTAAGAGCCTAACATAAGGATTTCTTAATTTTTGAAAGGGCAACAAGCTTGTAAAAGTAATGCTTTACAAGGAAATCAAATAGGAAAGTAATTACTCTATAGCCCAACACCATGACTTGCGAGGTTAGATATCCATGACTTGCAAGGTTACTTGGAAAAGTTGTGGGCCAATAACCAACTCATTGTCAATGCTCCTAATGATGGGTCGTGGTGTTCCATTATAGGCTCTTACAATCATGGTAGTGGGCTACATATGAGAAGCATCGATTGACATTTAGTCCAACACATGTTTCGGTAACACATTCAGAGTAAAGTCATTTTCTATGAGCACCTTGACAACCACATAATCTTTACAAATCACTATGATATATAGAGGCTTATTATGCCCAGTCCCCCCGGGATCAAGTTCATCTTCAATGAAATACAAGTAGTTAGTAGATTAGATTATTCATATTATATGCTCCATAGAATCTCGTGTCATGTCTTGAGGGATATAAGCTTTGTTGAGGACTTTTTGAAGTGTGATTTGGTGTAATTTTGCGCTTAGGATTAAGGACATAAGAGAAATCTTAGTTGGCATCTTCTTCAGCTAATCAATTGCATTATACTCATTATGCTTCATTGGTTTCAAAAACTGAATGGCTTCTTCCTCACTCACCGATTTATTGATCTCATAATTCTTGGATAGATCTGTCATATCCTTTCCTTTGGCTTTCCTCTAGCTTTTGGATTCTTCAGAGGTAAAACACCTCTCACTTCTTGTTAATCCTCCAATTTCAGCATGGAAAACTAGTGCAAGATCTATTGTGGGATGGGATTGGCAATAATTATAAAGCAAAGCATTAAAATTTCCACTTTTATTTACCGCATGTTTGGGCAAAATCAATTTCGGTGGCCCATTCTTAGTTGGCTTATACATACATACATATCTAGCCACCATTTCTGCCTCTATTTTCTTTTAGAGGGTGTCAATTCTTAGCAATCCTCGTGCCATCATACTCTTCACCTCACTGTGGAATTCTTCACAATAATCAAAGTCATGCCCATTGTGTTGGTGATATAGGCAAAATTCATTATTATTTTTTGAGTCTTGCTTTTGTGATGGTGTTTTGAGAGTTGGTTTTAGCATCTACCATAGCTCACTCATAGCTATCCTTATAGCCTTTACTTCTTTCCTGTCTGTATAGCATTAACAATTTTATCTAATTGGGATTGCCTAAATTAATGGCTTCCAAATAGAAATGCAGGAATAATTGGCATTCAAGTTAGATGTTGAATTGATTGGTATTCTATTGGGATAACCAGAAATTATTGGATTCTAAATGGGAATGCTAGAATAAACAATAGATATGAGTGTTGTTGTGTCTATGGATAACCAAACAAAGGGTTGCAAGACATTTAGTAATAGAAATGAATGACCAAAGAAATCAGCTATGAAATAAAATAGTTGATTTATGAAACCATTTGAGAAAGATGGATCAATAATAATAATAATAAAAAGGAAACTAGTACAAGATTTTATTTAATTCATTGTTGAATTATTAGGATAAAAATAAATGTAGTAGAGATGAAATTGAATTCTTTACAAAAAAAAAAAAGGAGATTAATCAAGACTAAATAAAGTTATAGTGAAGATTAACGGGTTGTAATGTTAATTTTTGTTTGAGGTCCTTTACAAGATCATCAAGAATGCACTTTTGTTATTGCTTTCTTGTTCTAGTTACTAGGAAAGATATGAATGTAATTTTGTAGTTAGGGATAATATATTGTAATACTTTAAGTACTTCATTTTGATATGTAAACTAGAGTTTCTAGACCTTAATATTTTGTTAGAAAAGAACTTGAAATTTAAAGTACTAACTGCGTTTTATTTTATATTCTTTCTTATTATTTAAATTCTCTTATCATTTTATTAGTATAATAAATTGATTAGGTTAAAATGATGTGGTGAATGTCTTGAGAATATTGATAAGATGAAAATTATAGATAATTTGAATTTATGGTTGAGATTGGATTTAGTAAACTGCTTTGATAGCGACACTTGGGATCATGATATATTAGGAAAAACTCTACTAAAACTTCAGTAGAAAATATATAAAAAAAAATCCCTTGTTTTTTGAAATCATGATTTAACATATTGATTATACATAAAAATAAATTTGGAATCGTTACAGTTGGTATCAGAGTTTTGGCCTGATTTAGTTGACTTGGAATGATGATTTAATGTTTAATAAGTATTGATTTGACTTCAGGATGATTCGTACGAGACAGGGTATAAGAACATACCCTTCTCCAGATTGGAGGTGGATTCAAATTATGGATAGGAATGAGGCTTATAAAGAGAATCCTTTAGTTAATACAGTTTCGTATATGTCGGCCGCTTCTATACAGTTAGAAAAAAGAGGGTCAGTATGGATTCTTTGTATAGGCTGGTGAAGTGCTGCCTGAGGGATCTGAGACTAAAGGTAGGGCAACTAAACCCCCACCTATAGCACAAATAGTCATGCTAATGCCACCTGCAAACCCTGCATACCTGAAACAAATAGTTAAAGTTGTAGTCACAGGGTTGGGTAGAGCATCCAATACGACCTATAGGGAAGAGGTAGTTACCTTGGTATGATGGGCTAAAAACCTAAGAGAGACAGGTCATGAGCCATATTTTGGAGAGCAAGATGCCGAGATAGTTGGACGTTAATTAAAGAAAATCGAGAACACGATGAATTATATAGTAGTGCACGACGACCTAAAGGTGGATTGTGCCGCTCAATTCCTATTTGACAATGCCTTGACATGGTGGGAGACAATGAAAGAAAGAAGGGCATCTAAAGTATTAACCTAAATGGACTTCAAGAGAGAATTTGAGAACAAATAATACTCAAGATATCGTCAGAAGAATGAAGAACAAGAATTCCTAGCCTTGAGACACGGAAATATGATCATTTTAGAATATGAGAAATGATTTCAAGACCTTTTCTTGTTTGCTTCTATTTATCTACCCATCTAGTAGTACAAAATTAAGGGATTCAGATATGGTCTCAAGCATGAATTACAGATGAGTTTGATTGATTTTCCATTTCAAACAGTCCAATATTTGGTTGAGGTTGCCTTGTCCCTTGAAACTGTGATCAATAGGGGAAAAATATAATTGGAAAAAGAAAGGAGCCTATTTTATCTTCATGAAGACCTCCCCTCCCGGAAAAAGAAAAAAGAAAATGAGGACAATTTAATTAGCTTAGGAAAAAAGGTGTAGATTGGGGATTAAGAAACATGTTGAGCAAATCTTATCAAGGCTCTCAGGGAGGGTTGATAGGGGGCAAGCATGTACCAAGGCAGGATCAATAGCAGGGTTTGCCGAGCAGGGTCAAAGGATCGTTACTTTTCCTAGATGTGTGAGGTGCGAGCAAAACCACTCGAGAGATTATTTAGCTTCCCTTAAATGATGTTATATATATATATATATATAAGCAAGAGGGACACCATTGGAGGGGTGTCTATATTTGCATTCCTTATGCTACCATTGTTGGGAGACTAGGCACCATAGAAAGAAGTGCCCTCACAAGAATTCTAAGAAGAGTCAGGTACAGAGACAACCAACTTCAAGTCAATAATAGTCGGTGACCATGAACAGGCCGGGTAGATCAACTTAGTTTGGGACTAGTGCAAACAAAGGAAGATCTAAAGGACATGGCAAGAGGACTTAAGGAAAAGTCTTACATGTGAACCAAGAAAAATACATAATTGTTCTGAATGTAGTGCAAGGTACACTAATATTGAATTCATAATGTGTAAATGCTCTAATAGACCCTGGTGTGACTTATTCTTTTGTATCTATGAGAATTGAAAAGAAATTAAATGTACTACCTAATAAAATGGAAAAAAGGTTAGTGATTAGTACACCCTTAAAGGAGACAGTAGATATAGATAGGGTATATAAGGTTTTTTTCTATGATAA
>Ga0307517_10012066_pt1 | contig 11909 bp, 10 predicted proteins | sample 23_EM_MG_FD_194515 | JGI IMG/M metagenome (GOLD analysis project Ga0307517, IMG submission 194515) | Populus trichocarpa ectomycorrhiza microbial communities from riparian zone in the Pacific Northwest, United States - 23_EM | ecosystem: Host-associated > Plants > Roots > Unclassified | place... | reverse complement strand
TAGCTGCATAATGCTTTGATAGCTGGATATCGGAACTGATCACTCCATATTCCATACTACTATTGGTATGTAGGCATTTGGGCCGCATATTCATTTATAGTCTATCATGACGAAGAGATCGAAGACATGTCTACTGGTGGAGTGGGGACACCCTCAGATAAAATAGCAGTTCGGGAGATTCTCTGAGTTGAGCTGGGCAAGTTCTCAGGGTCAAACAGTGTTCGCACTATGTTCTGACGAACTAAATCGTTAAGAAGATACTTCTTAACTAGAGAAGTTGAAGTAGCATGAACATTAGTATAAATAGTAGGCCTCTCCCCCGGTGGTTGAAGAATCATCAAGCAACGGAGAAGAGACCTTAACAATATAAGAAGTTAGAGAGTTATATTCTAACTCTTTGATATTTGACTATACTTTATTACTTTACCTTTATCAAACAATTACCAACGAGCCTTCCTGACTATTCATCCGTTGTCTAGAATATCCTTGGCCTAGTTAGCTCGGAATCCTACCGTATTAACTACCCCGTAAAAGTTCCCGCCCACCACTCCCCCATCTTCCTTCTTGTGTTTTCTCTCGCCCCCCTGGGTGCCCCCCCCGGTCTTTCGTGTTTTTTCGTTGGCTGAGGTATAGGGTCGTTGGGTTTCTTTCCTTTGTACTTATGTAGGCTTTCCTTTCTGGACGGCTGAGTTGTTGGTTGTACTTTCCTTGTTATATGTGGCCGTTGGCCCAGCGGAGGAGAAACCTGCGCGATAGTGGATATTGACTGGTGCCATGACTTTCCTTTGTTTATGTTTTTGATTGATAGGTTTTGTTCTCTCCATAGCTAGCGCTGCATGAGGCTTTTTGTACCTAAAAACAATGAACGCATGATTACAAAAAACAAAGAAAAAAAAAAGAAAAAAAAGAAAAACGACCAAGGGATAGGACACGAACCATCCCTCCTCCACCTCCGGCGATTGAAATCCCAACACCACGCGAAATCATCGTCACTTTCCCCCACCCACCTCTCTTCCCCCATAATGGCTACTGCCTAGGGGTTGACGTTAAGCCATCTACCCTCCTCTCCCGGGGCACGCATGCCTCTCCTCCTTGGGGTTCTTGTTCCTGTTCATCGTTGACACCCGCTCATGAAGTTCGGTTCTCCCCCTTACCCCGCACTTGCTTTGCACCTCGCTTAGCATTTTGCACGGTCGGAAAGCCTCTCGCTTCGTTCACGGTCGGCGATATGGCGTCCGGACTCTCGGTCGAAGTAAGGCTTCGGTTCTGCTGGGCTTGTACCTCTGATGGGGAAAGCTTCAGTTAGTAACATCACGGTCCCGCTCGGTCTCGCTGTCGCCCCAAAAGCCCTTGCTATGGCCTGTTAGTTGGTTGTGGCTAGCCCGCTCGCGATCCTTCCTCCACCCCCCTCCCGGTTCCCTCGGCTGGCACCGTACTGCCCCATAAGCTGGCACCTTACTGCTAATCCTCCTCCCTGGCTGGCACCCTACTGCTCCCCACCGGCTGGCAACCTACTGCTACTCACCGGCTGGCACCCTACTGCTCATCGTCGTTGGCTGGCATCCCCTCTGCCCGGTGGCTCCGCTCGCCCACCTGCCTCTCTCCCTCCTGCGATTTACTCTACGGTCGCAACCCTCGCTTAGGTTACGGTTGATGATGGTATTGCACTGCCTCCTTGGTCTCTCATAAACGCCGACGCGTCGCCACCTTCCGGTCACTCCCGACCGTTGAGCCGCCGCCCCAACCGGATTTCACCGTACGGGTTCTTGGATTTGGCATATTGGCAATAGTTGTTGTATCTAGGCGTTTCTTTGATTCTATTCTTAGTGTTACCTGGGGGCCTGCTGAAGGGTTTGGGTCTCCCTCCTGTACGTTTCTATGAGTTGTTTCCCTACGTGTCTGAGGTGCGAGTCTTAGGTGCTAGGCTGGGGAAGTTTCTTCTATGGTCTCGGGCGGTTTGATTTTTCCTATGACAAGGTGAAGCGGGCGGGAAGACGTTTGCTTATAGGTTTTTTATCTCCATAGCTAGCACTGCATGAGTATTTTGTACCTTTAAACATAATAACGATTTTATTACAAAAAAAAAAAAAAAAAACCACCAAGGGATAGGATCTTCACGCAACCATCTAAGTACTTTTCTATACTCAAGATATTGTAATACGATTACTCTTTACTCTCCTTACCTATACTTCTCCTACACAAGATCCTACGCTCTAAGAACCCGGAGACTATTGTGATAGTCGCGACGGCCTGCTCGAATATAGGACAATTGTGATAGTCCTATCAAGTACAATAATCCACCCATCTTACAATCTGACGAGATAGGATCCTTCAACGAATCGCTCAGACAAGCAAGCCAGTTCTGTACTATCTGAAGAGATAGTATTCCCCTACACCCTATTGAAGATGAGAAGACTTGCTCACACTGGGAAACGACTATCGTTGCCTGTTGCCTAACGACCTTACAATAGGATTGTTACAAATACCCACATTTCCGGTATCCTGGTCTCCCTGGGCCCCTCTCGCATCCCCTTCCTCGCTACCAATTCCATCTCCCATACCAGAACCCACACCCCCAACCAAATTTCCTTGTCTAACAACTCCCCCAGCACCCCCCGTAGTACCACTACGACCAGTCCGACTAGTGCTCCCACTGCCACCATACAAGCGACGGCGTACAAGTGGACGAGGGTCATCGCTGTCGTCACTGTCGCTGTCACTACCGTCATTGGCAGCGGGTGTGTGATAGGGAGAAGCTCCCTGGCGATAGGGAGGGGCCCCACGCTGAGGAAGTGCACCCCCAGGAGGAGGCGGAGGGGGAGCCCGCCCAGGAGGAGGAACACCCCGAGGACAAGGAGCACCACCAGGACAAGGAGCACCACTGGGACAAGGAGCACCACCGGGACTAGGAGCACTACCGGGACAAGGAGCACCACCGGGACAAGGAGCAGTACCGGGACAAGGGGGAGTAGGAGGTGCATCCCTGGCAGGAGGAGGAGGAGGAGGAGGAGGTGCACCCCCAGGAGCACCATTGTCCTGATTTAGATGACGTCTCATCTCTTCCCGAGTGGCACCATCTAGCCGGCCAGCCATAATGTTCATGACATCCTCAACTAATATCAGGTCCTTGACCATGAGGGTAATGTGACCAGCATCTGCCGCACCCAGGGCTCCCGCTATGAACAAAGAATTACTGAATCAGATAATCATACTAGGAGAGGAACTCAACTTACCGGTCATTGTTATGGCGAGGAACTCTTCCGCTGCCACCTGGACGCATTCAACAGCTGATGTCTGCCAACGGAATTGTTGCTCGAGAGCGAAATCTGACACAATCTCCTGGCAAAGCAGATAGAATGTGGCCTTGGGAATTAGGTACCCGCTATCGCAGCGATACTTAATAATCTCTGTCATTCCCACCCTGCCAGTTGGATACCGAGCCGGCTGCTGGCCCCCACCAAAAACCCTCCCAGCTCTTTTCCAACCAAGATGCCGAGTTGGGGGCCCCCAACCTCCACCACCCTTGCGGCCCAAGGTACTGTAGGGCTTCTTATGGGTCAACGATAAACTAAATTGTTCCTTATATCCTTTTGTTTGTTTTTTTATATATATAGATGCGTGGGTTACATAGCTCGATGGGTTGCTGGATGACTAAGGGATGAGAAGGATCGTGGGGTTGAAGAGGCTGGGGTGGAGTCAACGCAAACTAGAAAACAGCGAGGACGGACAGCAACCTGTGCATTTACTACTTTGCTCGTGGTGTATCATCGATAGGGATCAAACCTTTTCTTTGCGGTTATTGAACCATCATCTACGATTTCTTTGACTTTACTCTCGGTGTGAGCGGCAATAGCCCACTTTACGTATTGTTTTGTTTCCCTACTGTGATATTTTTTTCCCTTTCTCCGACAGGTTTTTTGCTTTCCTTTATCTATCTTGCTTCACAGGAGGAAAGTTCTTGCCCGGACCGAAATCATTGTTTCATTTGGTGCTCTGAAACGGATTCTCAGGATCCTATTCCTGGGAGACCTCAGTCTCTGATAGCAAGTTTTCTTCATTTCAGTTTCTTAGACTGGGTTTTTTTACCCGCTTCTAGCAGCTTTCGAATTTTGTTCCTACAGAACGAGGACATTCTGGAGGAGACTACACCACCCTCCTTTAGTCGGGCAATTGATATTAACAAGCAGCGCAACCGGCGTTATCGCGAGCTGTCCTACAGTTACTCCGCTTATCCTGCCAGGCTTTTCCTTTATCCCCCAGCTTTTTCTTTTCACGATACAGACGCTACCCCTGCGGATATAACTTCTCCTTCTGTTTCACGGCCATCTCTATTAGCGGAAACAATGTCAACGTTGATTAAAATAGCCCCATTTAATGGTGGTAATACTGACCTGGGTGAGAGTGTAGAGGAATATCTTGATGATGTCAAGACAGTAGCTCTTTCTTGGGATCTGACCGTTCAACCGGGAGTGACGGAAGCTATTAATAAGTCGAAGATTAGACTATTTAGACAAAATCTCGAAAGGAATGGAGATGCCTGGCACTGGTGGTACTTTGTACCACCCGATAGCGACAAAAGGGACTACTCAAAGATTGTGACCGAGTTCAAAGACAGCTATGCAGTCAAGGCATCGCAAGCATCCTCTCGGTTCGCGGTTCAGAACGAGATGCTTTCTTTATCCCAGGAGGAAGTGGAACATATCCGTGACTACGTACATAGGGTGGAGAAACTATCCCGGAAAATACCGCGTGATATGAATTCTCTCTTGGCCATTGCGTTTATCAAGGGGATGAAAGATCAGGAGAGACGCCAGCGAGTCACCTTTGACCTTACGGATTCTCCTAATTTTTCCTTTGTTAAGGCCTTAACGGTGGTGAAGTTTGCTCTCCAGGAAATTGGAGAGCCGGGTCCTTTCCGAGTCCGTCCTCACCAGAAAGTTCCAGAATCCAATCATCCTTCTCCGCTGCTTTATACGACGCCATCACTATCTCAGGTAAATGCTGTTAGTAAGACAGAGTTTCCTGCCTCTCCCATGGTGAATTCACTTACCTCTCCGTTGATTACCCAAGAGCAGTTCAACAGCCTGATGTCGGCATATGAGGCTTCCATCGGTCGATTGCCAGGGAATTCCTATCGGCCTTGCATTAACCCTCCAGGAAACCGTCGCTTGAACCCCTGAGTCACTTGCTTGAATTGCGGGCACCGGGGACACTACTCAGATTCCTGTACTAACCAACCGGTTAGCTTTTTAGAGCAGCAGCAAATTAGGGAGCGCATTCGCAAAGACCGTTCACCGCTGGACACAGACATCCGGCCAAGTGGCCCACTGGTTCAACCACCACTCTCTGGAGCCAACGCAACCGAGCTGAGGCCTAGAGCAATTATGCAGAGACAATTAAGTGAAAAGGCAGCTGTTACTTGCTCTCCAGCCTCTCCGGTATCATGTGTTTGTTCCTGTTCCCTTACCACATGTGATTTGGGCACCGCTGGTACTATAGCTGCCCGTATTCCTGCCGTGAGAACCATATTTGTCAAAGCCTTGCCTGAAAAGCGTGCTCGTGTTGAAGAAGGCGATATGGAAAGTTTGGCTGGTGAAAGAGCCCCTAAACTGCTAAGACGAAACAATGAACCCGGAGAAGGCTCAGTTCCAAGGCGATCACTGGGAACTGCTAAGGATCCACGAACCTATGGACCGGGACAGGCAATTGCTACAACTGTTGAACACGAAGATAATGATGATGCTGACTACAGGAGTGGTACAGGCCAGCAGGAAGAGGTGCTTGCAGAGGAAAATTAGGATGAGGAAGGTGTGATAATGGTACTTCCAAGATCACTCCCATCAGAGAAAGGCAAACAGAGAGCAGAGGTGGCTCCAATAAACTGGATGAAGGGGCAAACGCCATTTACCATCCAGGATGCGCTCAATGGACCAAGTCCTGGGTTGAGTATCACACTTCCGCAGCTGTTGGAATGCTCACCTAGACTTCGCAGGGACTTAGCGGAACTCTTACGATCGTCTATACCCAGGACTCGGAAGAAAAAGGGGCGTATACAGCAGAAGCGAATCCCTCCTGCTAATCTTCATTCAGCGAAGTTCTCCTTTAAGAACCAGGTTTCTAACGAAGCCTCTCCCGGAATTGAGGAGAATATTGAGTGCCTGTACATTGAGGCGTGGATGGGAGACTTCAAGATTCCCGAGGTTCTTGTTGATGCAGGGGCTATGGTTGACTTAGTTGCATCTAAACTGGTTGACGCTTTACAGTTGGAGCGATTTCCGGTGACAGGTCTTGGGATGCGCCTTGCTAATGACAGATTGGTAGTTTTACGGAACTACGTTTAAATAGACGTAGTTGTTGCCGGGGTTTTGGCTCTGATCAAGGCGTACGAAGTCGCTGTTTCCCAGACCTATCTGCTACTGCTTTCTCGTCGCTGGCTCAAGCGAGTCAAAGCCGTAGAGTATCATGAATCACGGACTATTTATATTGAGGGTAGTGACCATGTTCGAAGAAATGTACCTCGGATTCCCTTTGGTGCTACAGGTATCAAGATGGAACATACAGACTAGTCACCCTTTTGTGATGTGGAAGATGACGAGGCAGAGGAAGCGATAGAGACTTTGTTGAATGAGCTGGATCATTGGGAGGATCCCAAGCAGGAGGATATGCTTGCGAGAAACTAATGGCGTCGCTTTGGTGGCAGGGTACAAGGCGACGCACACATGACCCTGGAGGATATGGGAACCGTGGAAAGAAAAGTAAGCATGATGAGGTGGGAGTGGCAATTTAGGTAAGAGTGGGGAGTAGGGAAATGGAGGCGCAAGATGGTGAAAACAGGCAAAGGTCTAAGAAAGGGAACATGGTGTCAGAGGAAGGCTCGTTAGGGAGCATTATGCAGGACGAGGTAGTTCAGAAGAAATGGAGCAGAAGTATGGAGAGTGGCCAAGGCGGTTTTGATGCCAGGAATGGAGCGGAGGATGAAGGTGGAGATAAAGCAAGAGAAGGACAAGAAAAGTGGAGTAGAGAAGGACAGGCGGATGAGAAAGGTGAATGTGGTTGAAACGTTGGTAGGACTGAACCGGTAGAGGGAGAAAGAAACTACTTGAAAGCCGTGGAAGTAAAGGCAATGGGTACGACAACCTTAACGCAGAACAAAGCACAAATGTTTCCTACCTCCCGTCGACCGATTAAGCAGCAGATTCCAAGTAAAACCACAGTTCTACAAGAGGACGTGGAAACATGGTTCCAAGGGACCGCTATAAGATTGGGAGAACAATTGGATGAAGAGCAGAAAGCAAAGGCAAAGCGGATGTTGTACACTTGGCGAGATGTGTTTGAAACTGATTTACTCCGGATTCGCTGCACTGATCTTATTGAGCACACAATTGTACTAACTCCTGGAGCAATTCCTCATCGTGCGCGTATACCCCTTTATACCGCGGAAGCGATAGCCTTTTGTCATCAATTACTACCCAAGATGGAAGAAGCGGGGCTGATCTTTCGATGCGACTCGGAGTGGGGAGCCCGAACTAAATTTCCTCGCAAGCCTCGGGCAGAAACGCTACCTAAGGAGTCACGATTAAGGATGGTTTACAACTTTATCTCTCTTAACCGTGTTACCGAGAAGTCCTATTACCCATGTCCGAGGATCAAGGCGATAATGTATACTGTGCTGAAGAAAGGCAAGCGGTACTTCTTTACCACTGACGCAGCCAATTCGTATTGGGCTATTCCGGTACGATCTGGTGATGAGACGAAGCGTAGATTTGTCACCCCCTATGGTATGTACTGTTACAATGTAATGGGACAGGGCTTGACGGGTGGAACCCATACCTACAGCCGCTTCAGAGATTTAGTATTTGGGGCGATGCTGGAGGGTTAGGAGATAGGCTGCGGAAGAGAAAGGTTGTTGGAAGGAGATGAGTCACGGATTGGGGATACTGGGAATGGCGCTTTCGATGGTCTGATTGACGACAGCTATAGAAGTGCTGTGAGCTTCGAGGCAATGGACGACTTTTTGCATGAGCGCTTCTTTCCAAGCTGTCAATGGGGGCCAATCTACCGGAAACACTCGAAGTCTCACTTCTTCTGTGAGTCCTTGGATTTTGTCGGGCTCGAGGCGGGACCAAATGGGCTACGTCCCTCATTGACGAAACGCGAGGCAATACTGGACTGGCCAACCCCAGTTACTCAAGATGAAGTAGATGCTTTCTGCTATCTGACTCCATTTTTGAGACGCTTTATCCCAGGACGAGCTGAGTTAGTACGCATACTGAAGTAAGGTATTACAGACGTGGTAGAGAGAAGAAGGAAAAATAAGAAAAGTGGAGCTATAGACGTGTTTGCAGACGAGTTTACTTGGAATTGAGAGAAGGAAGTGGCATTCCAAGCGATTAAACAGGCGATCGCGAATAAGGCGATGGCTTCGCCGGATCCTACTATGCAATACCATCTGGCTGTGGATGCTAGTAAGCGAGGCATCGGAGGTGTAATGTTTCAATTAAAGAGTGTTTCTCCTGAAAAAAGAAGCAGGGAGCACTGCAGTTCACCGGAGTGCAGAGCGGATTATCCTGTTTATGTCCTTTCGCCTTAGTGAGGTGGAGACCTGCTATTCAAATTCAGAAAGGGAGGCGCTGGCGGTGGTGCGCTGTCTAGCAGAAGTTCGTTGGATGGTTATGGCTTCCGACCATGCAATCGTGGTTTATTCGGATCATGAAGCATTGAAAACACTTCTTACTGGGTTGAATAACGATGCCCATGGACGAATATCAAGATGGGAGGAAAGGCTAAGTGAGTATAACTTACCCTTATTGCATCGATCAGCGAAATTGCATTTTAAGAGAATAGCCGACGGACTATCGAGGTTGCCAACCCGACTTCTTTCCAGGCACATGGCTGAAGACTGTGAAGGCCTTGCACCGTATATCAGATGCATCATACCCACTAGTGGTCTTACGACTGATGTGGTAGTAAATACAAGGTTGGCTATCGCTCTAAGGGAAGATGAAGAGTTTTGGCTTAGGAAGAGAGGAGGGGAATTGGAAGGGTTGTCTGAGGAAGATGAGGAGGGTAGTATGTATGAGGAAGAGGGGGAAGATTGTGGGATGGTGATACAAGGTGTAAATCTCGCAGGAGAAGTAGGTAGCCTATCCCCTGGTTTAATAGAGGCAGCGAAGGACATGCGAAGAAGAAGGTGGAAAAAATGGCTATGCTCAGGAATGCATGGCGAGATTGTGGAAGCACGGCTGGATGAGTTGGATCATGGCTGGAGTGGAGTTAAGACAGAGGGTATGTGAAGAAGCAAAAGGCGAGCACTGGAGCGGGAAATGAGAAGGTACATAATGGTCGATGGAGCGGAACCACAGCTGTTTTTCCAGGAAATAAATGGAGAACTAGCAAGCTGCATTCGAGAGGCAGATGTGGTTAGGACATTAAGGAACATTCACAAAGGCCATGGCCATTTCGCTACTGGTGTTAGCCTGGGAAGAGCTCACAGAAGAGTCTATTGGCCATCCCGCTCACGAGATGTGCGAAGATGCGTAGCATCATGTGAGCCCTGTCAGCGAGTGACCAAAATGCAGAAGGCTGGACAGCTCAGATCGATCATTCAATTTAAACCGCTAGATATGATCGGCATGGACTATGTTGGTCCTATTACACCTGCTTGCAAAGCAACCGGTTACTGCTATATTCTGATAGTCGTCGACTATTTCTCACGCTTTCTGTGGGCAATTGGAGTTCACAGAGCAGATCAGCAGTCAACCATGCAAGCGCTATTGAATCATGTTATACCAATAGTTGGATGGCCGATGTCTGTCTACACAGACAATGGGAGTCATTTCACGGGGGCTGCTATTTCGAAAATGTGGAGCGATTTCGGAGTAATGCATTTTCCTTCGGCCATTTCCCACCCACAGTCAGTCGGCTTAAGTGAACGATACGTTCAAATGGTCATGGGCAGAATCAGGTTAAGCTGTATTGGCCTCGGTTCATCACATAACTGGGGTCAAGAGATCAGGCAAGCGGTTCTAGCAATCAATACCCGATGTGTTCGTATTCACGGATATACTCCTGCAGAAATACTTTTGGGTTTCAATCCGCACACAACCCACAAGCAGGACAGCAATCTGGATGACTGGCTTAAACACACACTATTGACGAGTGGTGATATGGAGGATACAGATCCGTCAAAAGAGAGTCTCGAGGGCTACCTGAGCAAAAGGGAAGAGGCGGGAAGAGTAGCCTCTGATAACCTCGGCGCAAAACAATACAAGATTTCACGATCGAAGATAGCTGGATACTGTACACCTAAACCTGGGGACTTGGTACACTGGCGAGATTTCCAACAAGCCCCGGATAATGGAAGAAAGCGGGATCCTCGGTGGAGGACACCACGAATCGTTGAGAAAGTTTCTAAGTCTGGAGTCTCCGCCCACATTCCGCAGCTTCATGAACCTCCTGGCAAGACCAAGCGTTTTCACTTCGATGACCACTTGGTCTACATTGCGCGATCAGATGACTATCCTTCTGCTGTAGTAGGGCAAGTCAAGGGAAGCGCAGTGACATATGAAAGGGGTGCAATTGGGGATATATGTGGTATATGGCAGGATGGGTAGCGGAGTTTTGATTGACAGATCTGGGATAAGAAAAGGCATGTGGGATTCTGGGTAGTGCTAGTTAGTCTGAGAAACTGGTAGTTAAATTGCGAAAACCGGCAAGGAGGGAAAAGGGAGTTTGTGATAGGGGAAGGGTATAGTTAGAGAGGTAGAACATCGTGGTTGATGTTTTAGGGGGTGGCGGGGTGCATCAGTAGGGCTTCTTATAGGTCAACGATAAACTAAATTGTTCCTTATATCCTTTTGTTTGTTTTTTTATATATATAGAAGCGTGGGTTACATAGCTCGATGGGTTGCTGGATGACTAAGGGATGAGACGGATGATGGGGTTGAAGAGGCTGGGGTGGAGTCAACACAAACTAGAAAACAGCGGAGACAGACAGCAACCTGTGCATTTACTACTTTGCTTGTGGTTTATCATCGATAGGGATCAAAACTTTTCTTTGAGGTTATTGAATCATCATCTACGATTTCTTTGACTTCACTCTCGGTGTGAGCGGCGATAGCCCACTTTCGGTATTGGTTTGTTTCCCTACAGTGATATTTTTTTCCCTTTCTCCAACACCTTTTTTGCTTTCCTTTATCTATCTTGCTTCACGGGAGGAAAGTTCTTGCCCGGACCGAAATCATTGTTTCAGTACCATCATTTGCACGACGTTTGGGAGGCATCGAGCAGGAGTTACTTTTTTGGAGTTTGCTTCTTTGTTGTATTGACGGACAGGTGCGTGAGGAAGGAGGTTCACAGGAACCGAGAGAAGGGTTTTTGCTCAGAAGTTAGACGCAAAATGATGTTTGGTGTGTAGGTGACTTGAGTCTGCTTCCTTGGGCATATGTGTATTTGTGCGTATGTGTATGGACCCTATACCTTCCCTGATTGCTGAGTCGGATATTAGGGCTTGCTAAGAGGAACAAGTGTGTTGGAGGAGAGGTGGGTAACGAGTTATTTTATACCAACGAAATAAAGATTGGTTATCTCATGAGGTATGGGTTGCAAGCCCCCTCGTCATATCTTTCCGGGAGTCCCCAGTAGTTTAGGCGTATATTGATTCATCATGCCTAGATGAGTAAACGACAGTTAAGGTTGATAGGGTATGGGTATATACATACACTTGAATTGTACGATGGTTAAAGTCGCGTAAGACTGCAACCCCCAGTCTACCATAACACGCAATTGTAACATGTGTACATGTTCCGGTAACGGTACACAGGAGCGGGCAGTGCAGGATCTCCTATGTTTAGTTGATTTATATTTGGTTTATTTGATTTGATTTCAGCTCCGCCACTGTCTCTGAGTCA
>Ga0307517_10012065_pt1 | contig 11910 bp, 7 predicted proteins | sample 23_EM_MG_FD_194515 | JGI IMG/M metagenome (GOLD analysis project Ga0307517, IMG submission 194515) | Populus trichocarpa ectomycorrhiza microbial communities from riparian zone in the Pacific Northwest, United States - 23_EM | ecosystem: Host-associated > Plants > Roots > Unclassified | place... | reverse complement strand
AACACCAGTAGCTCTTATAGTCCCTCTTGGGTTTTTTTTTTTAATAATATATTTGCAAATAAAAACTCCTCTGAAGCTACTATAATATTAAACATTATCTTAGGCCTCAATACAGACAGGACCCTTGAAGGTTACAAACAACCTATCCCATCTGGCAACCACTGGCAGGCCCAAGGCAAAACTTCCAAAGATTGTTAGAAGTGAGTGCCACGTGGCTACACCATTAACCTACGCAATAGAAACAGGGCCCACACCCGAAGCTTGAAGCCATCTCATTGGCAGAAACTGAAAATCGTTGGCTACAGCTTCGCGGAAGGAATCACGCCCACAGCAAAGATTCCGCAAAACTCTTCAAGGACGGGCTTGCAATCCACATTCTGTTGAAACACACAAGGACTTGCAAAAGGGGATTTCACTTCTCAAGAAAAGTGTGGCATGTGTAAACTCGCTATGTTTAGATGTTCCTTCTGATGCATCTACTTTCGAAGCATTTGCGAAATTATTGGCAACACTATCTTCATCCAAGGAAGTTCGATCTGTTTTTAACTTGAAAATTGCTTGTTCAAGGTATGTATCTTCAGCATTTCATTAATTCTACTCCAGTAAATGTGAAATCGAAGAACACCTGTCACTGTCAGCATTTTGATCACGATTACGATGCGTTTGTTTCTTTATCTTTACCTTCTTTTATAACTTCATTTAATTTTGTTTATTGTGCCACTTTCACCTTCGAGTTTCAGGTCATGCAAGCAAGGGCAAAAGTTGAACAATCTGTATGGAATGAAAACTCTGCCATTTCATCAAGTACACTGTTGGAGAGTGCACAAGCACTGCATCTGATAGATTGTCCTTAACTCTGTTTTTGTAAAATGTTTGAAATTTTTAGCTGACATTTCTAATCTTTATGCTCTGAATTTCCTTTTTGCATGATTTTCTCCTCCTCTTTTCCCTACCTTCCTTTTTTTCGGTAGTGTTCAAAATAGAATGTAGCAAGATATTGCATTTCCTTGTAATTCATTTTGAACTTATGTAACGATTCCACCTTTGTTTTATCAAGTTTCAGATAAAATTTGTAAGCGAAATGTAATTTGTTTCAGCAAATGGCTTTTCTGTAACTAGATGGGATAAATTGAGGAAAGTTTTATTGAATTCGGTTGGAAAAACCAAGAGAAATGGGGATACAATTGCAGAGGAAAAAAGTTTGGTAACCAATTAGAGTTTGGTCGGGCTTCCTTGTGTTAATTCCCAAAATAGCTCAAAAATTACACACTTAGCATTTCCTTAATTAAGCTTATATAAGCTGGTTTGATTACAATTCAAATTGAAATTGGACCAGTTGGCACAGATTTCATGGGAGTGACCAAAATTAGTTCAATTGGCTTTCCAGGAACGAGAACGTTTAATAAAGTCGAAATAATGGTTGCTAGCTATAAGCAACTGAAATGCCAAGTGTCACATTCTTTCTTTGCTTCTTAAGATTTTAGAGTATGTTTGTTTTTGTTTTAAAAAAATATTTTTTAAAAAATATTGCTTCAAATTAATTTTTTTTTTATGATTTTAGAATATTTTAATGTGTTGATATCAAAAATAAATTTTAAAAAATAAAAAATATTATTTTGATAATTTTCCAAGCAAAAATTACTTTGAAAAAAAACAGCTATCATAATTTCAAATACTACCTAAATATCTATGTCTTTCCTTTGATCTTTACTCATTATATTGGTGCGTCTCTCCGTTCTTCTCACTTCAAAGAATCGTTACACTCTCCTACCCATTGAAGAACCTTGTCTTTAAAGTGAGGATAAGTCTCTTTGATCCAATCTACATAAACCCAATTAACATCTTCCTCTGTTTGACCTTAGAACTTTAGAAATAATTCTTTTTTACTTCCTCTTCTTGTCAGTCATTTTCTTTGCCTCAACACTGCCTCTGGTTTAGGTTTCGTTAACCCTTCCTAAAAATGGAGTGGTTGTGGTACAAGGTGGTCTTCATTCCCCACCTTATTCTTTAAGAGTGAGACATGGAAGTCATTATGCACCATAGCGTATTTGGGAAGATTCAATTGGCAAGCCTACTTCCCACCTTTTTAATTTGAAACGAGTTGTAAGCTAACTTTTATTTTTTATTCGATGAAATGCTTAATTGATGAAATGACTAGTGCTTGAGGTAAACCCAGTCCCCCTCTTTATATTTTTTGTCTTTCCTCCTTTTATCAGCTTGTATCTTCGGTCTGTTTTGCACTTTAAGTAGATTTTGTATATTGTTTTGTAATATTTTTGTTCTATGTTTGAGATGATTTTCAACCACTTGGTTTAGAGTGAACCTTGGAATATAATTGAGTAACATAGGTGGTTTGTAACAATAAAAGACCTCAAAAGAGGTAGTTTGTAGGGAACAATGGTGGTTTGAATTTAACCATCACTCTGCCATGACCAAACCACCTAGATCAGTTTTTAGGATTTTCTTTGGTGAAACACCACAAGTACATTTCTGGAGTTTTATTGGTAACTCTAGTTTGTCCATCGGTTTGGAGATGGTAGGCAATTGACATTAGATTCTCAACACTTTGAACCTTGAATAACTCTTGCCAAAAAAATTTGGTGAGTCTAGAAATTCATGTAATTTTAGAACCTGTTATGGAAACATATGTGCCACCTTAAAAGCTAAGTAGGGGGTGGGCCAATGACATCAAGTGGACATATTTTGAGAGTCAATCCACCATAAATAGGATTACAATTTTTTTTCCAGAAAGTGGTAACCTCTCTATAAAATCCATTAAAATGGCTGGTTAGTATCTTTGTGGAATTGGAAGTGGTTGCAATAAACTAGAGGGTCTAGTATTTCTAGCTTAGCATGTTGACACACTTTACACCTTTTGATGTAAGCCTTTCCCTTATATTTCATACATACCTGGAAGAAATCCCTTTTAACCCTCGAAGGTCTTCCCAAATCCTGAATGCCTTACTATAAGACTATTATGAATATATTTCATGATATTAGGCTTAAGGAGATAATTTTTTTATATAATGTAGTTCCTCTCTTTATAGAGTAGTAATCCATCATGTAGTTGATATTTTAATGCCTTGAGTGAATCCCCTTCTAGTTATTTAAGGATTTTCTGTATTTTTTAGTTAGAAACATAGCTTGCCCTGAACTCTTTCACTTATTTAACCAAGGGCATTGTAATAGCTAACAATTCTTTACTATTTAACTCTTATAATCTTCTAGATAAGGCATCCATAACTAAATTATCCTTCTCAACCTTGTTGTCAACTATAAAGTCATACCCTAGAAGTTTAGAAACTCATTTATGCTGAATTAGGGTTTTAATTTTCTATTATTTAAGGTATTTAAAACTTTTTTTTTTGTCAGTCTTGATTCTGAATGTTTTGCCCAATAAATATGGCCTTCATTTCTACACTGCCATCATAAGACCTATTCCCCACTGATGAATCACACTCAACTACAAATGGTTTAGTAAAATCATATAGAGCAAACATTACTGGATGGGACATTGTTTGCTTGAGTTGTTGGAAAGCTTTTTTGGCTTTTAGGTTCTAACAAAAGGCTTTCTTTTCAAGTACACTAGTTAATGGGCTAGCTAGGATACCATAACTTTTTTCTTATGAATCTACAGTAATAACTAGTTAGGCTTAAAAACCCTTTTAAAGCTTTAATGTTATTAGGTTTAGGCCATTCTATCATGACTTTTATCTTTACGGGATTTGCCTTAACTCCCAGCCTAGATATAACATATCTCAAGTATTCAACTTTTTTAGACATAAATCTACATTTAGACATTTTAGCATGCAATTTATATTGAGTCATGACTTTTCAAAATAGATTTCAAATGATTAATATGTTTTGCTTCATTATTGATGTAAACTAAAATGCCTACAAAAAGACATTAAAACAAATTGTCTAAGGAATGGTTTGAATACCTTATTCATGAGACTTTGAAATATGGATGATGTATTAGTTAGCCTAAATGGAATTACCAAAAACTCGTAATTCCTTTCATGTGTCTAAAATGTCATCTTTGGTATGTCTTTAGATTTCATTCTTATTTAATGATAACCAGACCAAAGATCTAGTTTAGAAAAGAGAGTGGCTTTGTAACTCTGGGTAAATTCCTGTATTTTGATCTAATTTTTTAAAAAAAGAAGACAAAAATAAATAAATATATATAATAATACTAGAAATTAATGGAGTAGAAATTATTATCTAAGGAGGTTAATGTTGGGCAAGGATGAAATTGAATGTTAAACTTTTGGGTCTAATTGTTTTAAAACAAAACAAGAAAGTCTTAAACGAAAAAGAAGGAAAAACTTGTAAGTATTTAAACAAGTGGGGAGTGAAGAATTAGCCATATTTGGCCGGCCATGCTAGGGCTTGAGAGGGAGAAGAAATTGAGTGAAAATTTATCAAGATTCATCCAAAAACAAATCCATAAAAAAGATAGAATTAGTGATTAGAGTGTACTAGGAAGGGTTTGAACAAGAAAATCTCAAAGCAGAACAAGGAATTTTTCCTTAAAGTGGGCGGCATTGAGAGGAAAATAAAAGGGAATGAGGAAAATAAATTTTTATGGTGATTTCAAGCTTTCCATTTCTCATTTCTTTAAGTTAGAAGGTAACAAATCATTTGTTCTTAATTAAATTGATGTATTTTGTGTATTAATATTTTATTAGTTGTGTTAGTGTATAATTATGGTATGAGTTGTGATTAAATTGATGTATTTGGTGTATTAATATTTTATTAGTTTTGTTAGTGTATAGTTTTGGTATGAGTTGTGAGGTTGATTGGGTTAATCTATGAAATTATGATGAATTAATGTTTAAATAAATAAAATAATAATGGGTAATGTTTCAATTTGTAAAATTAAAGAAAAATTATTAATCTCCTTTCTTGAGAAAGGGTATCGGCCTAGAAGAAGAAGAAAAAAATAATGAATCAATAATTGATGTTAACTTTATTAGGATGCAACTTATAAAGGTGTTAGATTAGTAAAAAAAATTAATGAAGAAGACATACCTATATTAAGCACCCATGACCGGCCAAAGGGTATAAAATATGCATATGATACAAAAGTGTTTATTTGATTTGAATTATGATTTAGCAATCCATAATATTAGGTGTGAAATGAGTTGATATTGTTGATTGATAATTAAATGGGTTATGTGGTAATGTTGATGAAGTAATTAAATTAGTGATGAGTTGATATTGTAGATTTATAATTGGATGAGTTATGAGGTAATGTTGTTGATGAAGTAATTAAATTAGTGATGAGTTGATATTGTTGATTGATAATTAAATGGCTTGTGTGGTAATGTTGTTGATGAAGCAATTAAATTAATGATGAGTTAATATTGTTGATTTGATAATTAAATTGGTTGTGTGGTAATGTTGTTGATGAAATAATTAAATTGATGACGAGTTGAAATTATTGATATAGAATTAAATTAGTGATGTGATAACATTATTGACGTAATAATTTAATTGATAACGAAATGAATCTACGGAGTGGGCGAGGCTACATGAACCACTCAACAGACAGATTCAGCTAGCAGGACGCAAACACCAGGTAGGTGTTGAACACCTTGAACTTTTTTAAACTTTAGATATTTAAACAATCTCCATGATAAATGAAATTTTATGCACCATGATGATAAATTTCCCATGTTAATTTGTTTTCTGATTATCAATTGGTAGACCAGTTATCCTGGTTTGGAACTGGTGCCTTGTGAATGAGCGCCTGATGGTCCAGTGATCCTAGTTTGGAATTGGCGTCCTATGAAATGGACAGTTTTGAATTGAATTATTGATTTGTGACTAGTACTCTGGAAATGGGTTATAATTTTAGAAATTTCTTTGTGAGTAATTAATATATAAATGCAAATTTTAATTTGCTTTAATTGACCATGGTTATTTTTTAAATCATCATGCAGGTTCATCTCAATATCGTGCATCCTAGTAGCTTTAGAGATTACTCTTATTACTAGTAGATTTTTTGGTCATGTTAAAAAAATGAAAAATATAATACTTCCTGTATATTTTGAAGATCATTTTATTGTATATGTATGAACTTAAATAGACTAACTTATTTAACTTGTACTTATGTAATTATTTTCCAAGCATAATGATGAAATATAAGCACTTAGTTAATATCATTTGTTTAATAATATTACATAGAAGATTAAATATGATTGAAGGAGGAATCTCAAATGTATAATTTGTGATTATGTATATAATTGTTAAGATAATTGTTTTTCTTTTAATTTAGTTAACTTTATTATTTCTTGAATTGATATGTTAGAGAATGTGAGATATTGTTGATTGTGAAATGTTGGAATAAAATAGAAATACTGTATTGTTGAAAATGGTTTGTGTGAAACTAGTGTTGAAATTGTTGATAACTATAGACTAGATTAGGGGAAACTTTGCCAAAATATTTATAAAAAAATGGTGAAATTCCAGATAAATTATTTGAAATTTAGGCTATTACAAGCTCCATGTAATTCATCCAAAAGTTCCTCTACAATTGGTATGGGGAACTTATCCTTAATAATTTCTTTGTTTAAATCTTGATAGTCCACAGATGTTCTCCACGACCCATTCAACTTCCTTATCAATAGGATTGGGGAAGAAAATGGACTTTGATTAGGTCTTATGGTTTTAGATGATAATAACTCCTTAACTATGTTTTCAATCTCTAATGTTTTATAATATAAGTAACAATAAGGCTAGAAATTTACTAGAGAAGTTCCCTCTTTCAGCATAATAAAATGGTTTTGGGCTTTTACTGGTGGAAACCTTATAGGCTTTGAAAAAAGTTTACTAGATTCCTTAATGAGCATCTACACTAGGGCTGGAAAATGTTCTGAAAATTAGGCTTGGGTTTCCAGGCTTTAGATACGTAAAACCAATCCTCTGGTTGCCTTCCTCAATTCTTTTAAAAAATTAAGCCCACAGTCCACCTTAAAGGGTTGGATATCTATGCTCCTTAGTTGGGTCTTAACTCTTTCATTCTAGAACTCCAATGGTTAGTTGAGCAAAGTCCGACAATATGAACCCTAAGCCTTTAAACAACATCACACCCAATACCATGCCATATTTACCTGGTTGGATGACTCAAGCCTTAGTATGAAGTTCAATCATATTGTACTTCAAATATGAGATTTAGTCATCTACTCTAACTCCTAATTTTATTTTCATATTCATCCTTACTCTAATAAGTTTGGTTCTTATACACAGTCCCATTTTTTTAGCCATCATGAAATGAATGAAGTTGTGAGTGATATCTAAGTCTATTAGGGCTATAATTACTTGATTATTAATTATAACTGGTGCCCTCATTATGTTTGGATTAGGACTCTATACCATAGCATATAGAGAAATTTCAGCTTTTTCTAAAGTTGCTATAGTTCCCTCTATATATATATATCAATAGGTCCCTCAAAGTTGGCATATCATTCTTTCCATCAACATTCTCTCCCTTCATTTTTTTTTATTATTATTAGAAATAACTTGAGTCTTTCAGACTTATGACCTAGACCCCACTTCTTATCTAATTTAAAACATAACCCCTTACATCTTTCTCCTTCATTTAGGTTAGAGTGAGTAACTATATTGATAGATTCTTCCCTGTAAAGCCCTTAGATTGATTTATTGGGAAGTTCTTTCCTATTATTGCCATAACGTTTAGTCTACAGCTTCCGTGAACCATTTTTAAATTTTCCTCCCACATTTTCACCAAGCTATAAGCTGCTACTAGATCAGAAGGATTGAATATTCTCAACCCAAGCATAATCTCTTCTTTTAGCCCTTTTAAAAAGCAGCTCAAACAATAAGCATCCGACAAACCCCTCACTTCGTTTGACAGTAACTCAAAATGGGTTTTATAACCTTTCATACTAGTATTCTACTTCAAATTGATAAGGGCCTCCATTTGGTCATTATATGTCTCTTCCATTTCTTGGAACTAGACAATTGCCATTCCTTCCATATGAAAACTAGCCAAAAACATGCGGTGATAAGGGTTTGTGTTATAATAATTGAAGAACGGGTTTCTGACTTGAATCTAGTTGTCCCTCTATGGCTCTGTATCTCTGCGGTGATGTCTATTAATCGACACCAGATGAGTATTAGGTGGTGATTCCACTAGTCTTTTCCTTTCTATTGTCCAATTCACCCATTACTAAATAGCCAAAAACCTGCTGGATTGACGGACCTGGCCAAACTAGACAGTACCAATTATCAAGAACCGGAGACAGTGGAGGCTAGTTACCACTTGGGACCCATAATATTTTTCGAGTCATTGAATTTAAAGACAACTCGACTTCTACTCAGAACACAGAATTGGTGGCCCAAAGCAAGTTCTAAAAATGTCATAAGTTACCCTCAATCACTAACTCCTTAGAAGGTACTGTTGCCAATGGCATATTGGGCCGAAAAGTCTAGCATTCAGCATCTGCACAAGCGGCTTCACCACCCATGTTTGGAGATGAAGGGGTTATATCTCTTAATGGAGTAAGACAGGCATCATTTTGGTCACTTGGCTAGTGGGAGGATGGATGCTCTTTTTCGGCCTTTAGACACCAAAGATCGTAATGAAAAGGGAGCGTGGCATTTCAGGTGGGTGACAATGATGCCCCTAAATCTGGGAGGGAAATTCCCTCCTTAGTCTTTTGCTAGTACAGAGTCTTTTGAAGTCTCAAGAGAGTGACAGTGATAAATCCTTTACAAAAGATTCCGAGATTTCGAGATTGCGAGTTGTGAATTTGTGCTTGGAGTTCTTGAGAAACAACCATCACGCATCTTGCACGTGAGAATATTCCCTAAATATTTGTCACCCACTTGAGAAGTGCACTTTAGACTTTCAAGGCTCAGGCAACATAAACCACGCATAGATAGGAACAAAAGCCTTTTCATTTCCCACTGGCTCACAATCTTTCCTTCTCTTTTGCCACCGAATTTAGGCATAGATTTCCTTCGATTGAAGTGGTAGAGTGTTTGCATGGGATACCTACAGACATGGGGAATCTATGAACAATTAATTATTAATGTTCTAGACTCTTAAAGCTATACGTCTGCACACACATCACTTGAAGCATTGCTTTATTCATATGCATTTCTAGATTCCTAATTGATTGTTCAAAATAACTTTGATATTTGCCTGGATTCTCCTCTCAAAATAAAAAAGCCAACTTAAAAAACAAAAGAGAATGCAACAAGAATTTGTTGTTATTTATTCGTAAAAAAAAAAAAAAACCATTGTTTTCTATCCCTTCGTCTTCTACTTTATTTTTTTCTTTCCAGACCAGAAGTATTTTCTAGAGGTAAATTACCAATTTATTGTTGAATTTTTTTTTTACATAATTATTGTATATAATTGAGATTAAATTAAAAATAGGGTCCAATTATATTTAGAGTTAAGGCTTTGTTAGGAAATATTCACCAACATAATTACTTTAAGATGAAAATTAACATATCTATAATTAATTGTGGATGAATGATAAATTATTCTAAAAAAACATGTAATTGAAAAAGTTTTCAAACCCAAAAATTTTAATTTTACATTTAAATATTACAAGATTTTCAAATGGTTTATATAGTGGTGCCTTGAAAAGTAAAAAATAGACTAATAAAGCACTAGAGCTTATTATAAAGAGAAAAGGGTATAGGCAATATTGGCTTTGGATTAAAATTGAGGTACGCTAGACTCGAGGTAGGATTTGGGTTAATTACAAAATATTTTTTTGTTCAAAAAATTATGTCTTCATTGGGTTTAATACTTTGTTTAATTTGTGTTTTGGTTAATATTTTAAGTGTTTTTAATGTTTGATTTAATGTCTTAAACATTTTTAACTTTAGATATTTATTAAAAAAATGCTATAATTAAATATTTTAAACATAGTTAATTATGGCAGCCCAGGTCCCAGGTCCTATATAAATAAGAGATGAGGGATTATCTAAAGACACAACAAGTTGAACAATTTGAGCAAATCCTCCTTTTTCTATCATCTACTATCTAATTTTAGAGCTTTAGGTTAGATTGTGGTCGGAAAAAAAAATCAAATTTGTTTTTCAGTTTGTAGATTTTGATATTTAGTGCAACCATTTTAGATGATATTGATGAATCTCGGAAGGTCATTTGCATTAAGACTATTTACAACAAATGACAAGTAATTTAACCTTAAAAACAAAGAATATAATATTTGATGATAATATTTTGTTAGGTTTAAAATATATTTCATAGGTTAAAATCCCCATTTCTTATTTATACATTTTTTTTATTTTCACAAATATTGTCTTTTTCAAAAATTAAAAGTAGTTAAATTAAATATTTACAAAAAATCTCAATAGTTTAAATTAAGTGAGGACAAAATTTATTTCTTGGGGCAAAAGTTTCATTTCCTTATTAATTTTTTGAACAAAAAATGTCTTTTTTATTAGTCACGTATTTTTTTTAAAAAAATATTATAATCTAAAAACAAAGTTTCAAACAAAAATAAAAATCAAAATCAAGTTTTCATAATTTTTATTTGATTGTATTACAAAATAAAAAAATAAAATTAATTCAATAAAACTATATAAAAAAATTAACACTAAGCATATGCTCATATATAATTACTAACAAAATTATTTTAAATATAACCATAAAAATTGTAATCTTATTTGAAAAGCATGGTATAATCGAGTTATTTTTTAGATAACATTGCAGCTATTAATTTAAGAATTTTTAAAAAAAATTAAAAAAAAAGTGTTTCTAGTTTAGTAGATCAGGCTCACATGTGTGGCCTCTTAAATGCATAGCCAAGACCCAAGTATCTCGAATTTATCTATTTTTAAAACCTTAATAACTTCATTTCCAACCCCAAGACACAATCACTCTAAAAATAAAAAAATAATAAACTGAATCTAAAAAGACTTTATAAACCGTAATTTATTTTTCTAATATGGTTACATTAAATAACCAGGGGGTCAAAATGGGTTACCACAAGATGATTCTTACATATTTTACATGTGATACATCTCTCTAATGACATATTTTCTAAGATATAAATTGAAAGAAATATGATGAAAATGATTCCTTATCTTTTGGCTATAAATTTTGTATTATATGTGATGTTATATACAAGACTAAATGTATCTTATACTTTGAGCGCAACTAGTAAATACCAATCTAATCCAGGTGAAGATCACTAAAGGATAATTAAAAACATTCTTAAGTACTTAACAAGGTCTAAGAATGTCTTTTTGGTCTATGAAATAGATGAATTAGTAGTTCATGGTTATTTAAATGTTAGTCTTTAATTAGATATTGACTATAGGAAATCTATGTCAATATATGTTTTTACTTTATATAATGGCATTGTGAGTTAGAAGAGTCCCAAATAAGAGAGCATAATAGACTCTATATTTGAAGTTAAGTTGTAAAACCCAATAAAAAAATAGTATTAGGTTGGCCTATACTAGAAAAGAATTAAAGGAAAAAAACTGGCCTGATCTAGGTGGAACTGTAGGGGGGACCGACCTACTCTATGTGGGAATTGTGGGAGAGGTAACCAGCCCTAAGATAACCCAAAAGAGAGATAAGAACAAGCATGATCAGCTCTCAAACACCCCATCTCATTTAAGAGGGGTATAAAATATAAATGCACGAGAGGAAAAAAAAGATGACTTTCCTCTCTCCCAAGACCGGTTGCAACCCTAGCTGCAACAACCCTTCTCTCCCAAAGAAAAACCTACCTAAACCCAGTTACATGTTGTCTTCCTTGATTGTTTGAATAAAGGGAGAGTTAGAGAAAAGAGAGGTGACCGAAACCATAAAAGAAGAGGGAGCATAGAGGGTCGGCTGGTGCAACAGGAAAAGACGAGAAGAAAATCGAGAGGAAGAGAAGAACAAAA
>Ga0307517_10012064_pt1 | contig 11910 bp, 18 predicted proteins | sample 23_EM_MG_FD_194515 | JGI IMG/M metagenome (GOLD analysis project Ga0307517, IMG submission 194515) | Populus trichocarpa ectomycorrhiza microbial communities from riparian zone in the Pacific Northwest, United States - 23_EM | ecosystem: Host-associated > Plants > Roots > Unclassified | place... | reverse complement strand
TTGATCCTCATCATGTGTGCTTACTCTCAACAGCACCAAAAGCATTCAAGTTTGTTGCTGAGGTCACACAACATACAGAAGCTCTCCTTGAGTACAGGGTCCACAACCTGTATTTAACATCTGACAGTAGGCAGGACTTGCAACTGGACCCACATTCTATTCCATCTCTTCACATTGAACCACGGCATTCATACCAGTTCCGCTTGCATGCCCACTACACCATCCTGTGAGTCCAGTTCATTCAGTTTGTAACATATCTGACCTGTCCCAGACATCTCCAACTTCTTGAGAGTGACAAGCTTCTCCTCATTGTTGATGACCACCATGATGGCATCCTGGTCTACCTCAATTCACAACAAAACATCAATGCTGCAGTTTCCCGACCCCCACAAAAAAGCCTGCATAGGAGTAAGATTGGAGAGGCTTGCATATTCACCTTTGATGAGGTGAGGCGGACCCTTGCTATCTGTGAAACTATGAAGGTAGAATTATCCCTTGAAAACCCTCAGCAATTATTGAACCCTTATCACTTCCAGCTTCAGCTTCACATCTTCATCTTTGATGAACAATACAACCAGCTCCAGAGCTGGGCAAGTGGTATTGAGCTGACACCTTGGTATTCTCCTGGGGTGTCAATCACTGCCACGTGTTTTGTTCATGGCAGTGAAGAGCTCCTGTTCATTGGGACTGATTTGGTGGCAAGGATATATTCTCTGTTGACACAACAGTTTAGGTATGATTTTTCCTCATCACCATATAACTACACTGGTTCAACTATGCTTATAGGCCAGCTTCTGTGACATTGGACAATTCTCCAACTGGTGTACACTCAACACCTGATGGGGCTTGCCTACTGCTCTCATTCATGGTTGGGTCTAAACTTGTTCTCAAAGCATACCACTGGGCAACATTTGGTTCTACTGATGGCTACACCATTATCTGTCCAGATGCCTTCACAGAACCTTTGCTTGTGACTTCAATGGTCAACAGAGCAAGTGTCCATGTGATATCCCTTGACTCCACCAACAAGACCTGTTCTTCATTAGCTTTGGACATCACAAAGAAGATTACAGACTTTACCTTTAGGGAGCATGGTGGAGCTGCCTCAAGAGGGAAATCAGCAAATACACTTCATAATTGTCTCATTGACTGTCATGAAGATGTATGGACTCGGTTTCCTGTTCTTGCAGCAGTACAGCGTCAAGCCATCCTCTCCTCTCATGGGCGTTGCTCTCCTAAGCTTGTATTTGTTGTGGATGGAGAAGAACACCACCAGCATGTTAGCCCTCATTTCCTGGAGATGAAACACAGGTTCTACCAGAAGACACACAAGCCACTCAGCAATGATCTCAAGAATATGGAGGTCACAGCTCAAGACTTTGAACAGTTTCTACACTCTCCAGACTGGGATAAATCTATCTTCTGTGTGGGCGAGTGGTTGGTCAATATTATCTGCCTTGTGTGTGATCTAATATATTATCTCTGTGAAATCCACTTATAAGCATTTCTAGATCCCAATCCACATTGCTGTTACACGGGATAACATATTCCTGCCATTGAAGGATGGTGTTTCATCAGCAGAGCATGAACACTCATTGCTTGGGGCAGAAGTCAGCCAGATTGTTGATACAATTTCCTTGGGCTGGTATGAATCAATCTTCCAGTCATACATGGCTCAGAAGGTCAGAAATCTCCAAATGGCTGTTTTGTCACATTACTTATATTTATATCCAGCCAGTGAAAGTTGTTTCTTCTGTAAGTGGCTATTCTTTTGAAAGATTATCACTCACCTCTGTGGAAGATGGGAGAACAATCTGTTGGCAAAAGTTTTGCCTTGAACCATCTTGTGGATACTTCATTTGCTGGAAGTGCAATGAGGACAACTGGTAAGTATCCCTCATATCTATTTAACATGTGGATTTAATTCTAACCTCTACTATAGAAGGGGTATGGTTATCAGTGACTCCAACCAATGACTATCTTGTTGTTGCCCTAGACTTTGAAGGTTTGACTGTTATCAGTTTCAAAAGCCCAGGCTAACATATATGCCTATTAGGTGTTCATAGCATTGAGCGTTCAGCACAAGAAGACACCCTCTTAGTGTTGTTTAACACTGCAATCTCCAACATGGTAGGCACACCAGTTCACTCATTCAAATTTTAATTGAGAAGACTGGATTGTATGCAGGTCCTTTTCAGGAATAACTTTGCCTTATCTCGTGATATTGCTGGGTTATTCCAGTCATTTCAATCTTCATCCACTGTGCTAGACCCTGCTGCAAATCCTACCTTATTCCAATCAAGGCTGATGATAATCATCAAGGTAGGTCCGAGAGGTGACATTTGTGGTTTGTACTAATATAAGTTCTTTCAGGATGTTGTGGATGCTGACAAAAAGGATATTGTTCGAGAGTAAGGTGATCACAGTATAGATTGCAGAACTCTAACATTATCAAAAGGTTTTCACTGAAGTTCCAAAAAATTGTACAAGATGAACAAGATGCAAATTTCATCACAAAACTCCACCGTGGCAAACTTGACATTATCCCATGGCCAGTGATTGGCTCAAAGCAATTCTACATGCTTTTTCCAACCATTCAGAGGCGCTTGGACCAACAAGAAGTGACTCACAAGACTGCAGGTGAATTTTTGCAGACATTGAAAACACTTATGGCAAAGTTGAAGGTTGGTTATTATTCCTCTGTGATAACCAGATCAATTTATCTTATCTTATAGGCAAATGATTGGGGTGCATTATCACGTGGGCTATCCAATGTATTGAGAACCTCTGAGTTTACTAATTATCCTTTTGGCTTTCTTTAGAAAACCTTGTTGCACATCGTGCCCTTCAACTCCTGGATATGCTTCCAAAGGCTGTTTCACTTGGCATGAGTGATGCTGATGAACCCCTGAAGGTTTATTCTCACTACCCTATTTATTGGATGTGTACTGATTGATAATTAAGAACCTGGACACCAATGAGCCTATTGGCACTCCAGATACAAGGATGCAGTTCTATCTCTCTGGAAACAGTGGCACAAATACTGTGGATAGGGAAGCTGCCCTCTATGCTCTGTGTCAGAGCTGGAGTGAATATCCTAGCCGGTTCAACACCCCTGAGGGTGACTGGGTTTCTGGACTCTCTGACTACCTTGAGGCAACCACACAGATGAGGGCCACCCATGTCCATGAATGGATATACCAGAACTTAGAGAGGTTTAAGGCCAGCCATGCAAGCCTAGAGACACTCAAGAGGGCCTGTGATACAGCTCTTGTTGAACTCAAGGAGAATGTTCACCTCTGCAAGGCACAGTGTTCATCTTGTGATCTGATGTGTCTTCAGAGCCGTGGTCATGATACTCAGCATGATTGCTGGACCTCACATCATTGTCCTCACCTGTGTGGGTTTAATGATGAACATCCTGGTGAAGAGAAGAAATGTGGATTCAGGTATGACATTTTACACAATGAGTTTTTTCCTCATTAACTCCTTTTTAGTGCTGGGCATTCAGGGCAACATGTGTATGCCTCAGGATTCTCTACATTGGGTCACTGCACTTACAATCCCAATCTTTAGGTGTGCTGTTGATGTTCACTTGTGTGGAGAGCCCTGCAAACTCAAGGGCAAGAGGGGGTGTCTGGGTGAATGCACCAAGGTTTGAGTGCACCTACACACACCTACCACATGCTCCTAATCACACCCTACCAGCTTTCCAGCCATGCAGATGGTGAACACATGTGCTTGGCACGAGTCCATGCTTGTGGCGAGGTAATATCTCCAAAGCCAATGGCAGCAGGCTCTAAACCATCTCTAGCCTTGTGAACTTAGAGACATTCCACTCCCCAACCACTCAGGACACTACACTTGCAGTGGGACGTGTGCTGTTCCCAGGTTAGGAACCTCCAAGGTTGTCTTACAACAAATGCTCACAACTCCGAATCAGTGATGAGGTGCACGACCAACACAGCTGTGATAAGCGGATGTGTCCAATGCCGTGTCAGCTGTGCAAGCGGTTGTGCTCTAGCGCAGACCATTTGCACGGTCTCAAGAAGGACCAACTTCACCTCTGCGAGTGAGAGAATCCGTTTGGAAGTGCAATGTCTGTTTTCTAACGACGACCACAGATTGAAACATTCCTGCTCCGCGTTTTGCACTGCTGAAGGGACGTGTGAAATCGAGACGACGCCCCAATCGATCGAATCCACATTCACAGGACGACACGAATCGTTCCAGTATACCAAGGTGAGAAGCATTTGAACTTTGCGTTCCATCGCTGTGATCTAATGTACATCAACAGTATTCGCAAGGTTTGGCCCCCCGTCCAAGTCCAAAAACCTTTCCTAACCACATCTCCAGTTGCCAAACGACTCCCGTGCGTTATTCCGATCCCCGAAGGAAGGCTCGAGCACCCGGGAACGCACTGTCATTCAACTGATCGCAACGTGTTCCATTTCTGCGAGGCCCGGTAAATCCACTTACTACTGTCGGATTCGCACACGGCCTAACCAGTTCACAGTTGCGAAAACTGCGGATACTACTGTACGCTTCCAAGAGGTACGTGTGCGAAGATTCTGACGCAATTGTGCTACCTCACGTTTCCGAAGGTCACCCACAGAAAGAACACGAAACTAGCCATGGGTCAATGTCAAGGGTGAAATGGTCGGTCGAAGGACCAGAGGATACCGCCTTTGAAGTCAACGGACACAAGTTTGCAACCAACGACGACGGCGCTCCGATGATGTGCAACCTCTACTGCACGGACCTCGGAAGACACGTCCACGTCGACTATTGTCGTTCTGGGGTTCCTGCATCTTGCAGCGGAGCCGAGATTCAGCATATTTCGGCCAGGGTGCTCCCTAACCCAGACAAGGGCAAGGACTGGATTACCCATAACCTTCACTGGAAACGAATGGGTGCGCCACCTAGTCCCCTCCCTTACTCGTAATTTTGCTAACACCCCGGCAGGGTTCAAAGGCATGTCGGCGCGGCGTGGGTTTCCGCGTTACTAACGGAATTTGTAGATCCATACTCCAAGGACGACCAGGCCAGGTTTGCTAAATGGTGAGAACCCGCGCATCCCCAATTTCCGAAACTAACAGACGCGTCGATAGTGATCATATGTGCAGTGGTAAATCCTTTTACGCTCGCTCGCTGGGTCATGAATAAACCGTGTCTCCTAGGTCCGGAACATCAAGCGACTGCGGCAAACCCAGCAGCACAGCCCTCCCATTGCACCTTGCCCGTGTTCCATCCCCCTGCGTCGGCGGATCAAGCTGCAGGAGGCTACGTTTCGAATGACGGACACGCGTTTGCGTGCAGAAACCCGGTAGTTTTGAGGCAGGCTTTCCATGTGTACGTTTCTGAGAGCCCTACACTCGATTTTTAACTCCTCTGACAAAGTACCAGCATCTTTGTCATTGACAGGTGTGCTTACCCTCCTAAGAGCGGTGCGAATACTAATCTGCTGTAGGTCCGGCTCCATGGGTTACACAGATTTCCTACCTCTCCCGAATACTCCGTCAACTGCAAGGATCATTCAACACAACAACAACAGACTCGGTGCTGTGTTTTCGTCACTCCATGGATTCTGGACTTCCCGTCAGGCAGCTGTCAACGCTATTGGGCAAAATGCGGCCATTGCGCGCAGAGACGCATACAGCATGATCTTGTTTGAAAGTTCGGCGACTACTTGTATCTCGAACGATTTTACTAGCTCTCCAGATGATCTCTTGAACGGCATCGCGACGCACCAAGCGTGGGGTGGGACCAATTACACGGAGGCTCTGGCTGCAGCACAGTCGGTCATGGTTCAACATTGGAGTAACGAAAGGTGCGTGATTCCTATGGGTCATGCCAGGACGGCGATTGACACCCCACAGGTCTCCTGTTCTCATCTTCCTCTCCGATGGTGAATGTACTGTATCGGATGCGACCGTTCGTTCAGTGTGCCGTGCCGCCATTGATCGCGGGTAAGTTGTACTGATGTCCTCTTTAAAATTCACTTGATTCAACCTCGCACAGGAAACCCCTTTCATTCCACACGGTGTCTTTCGGACCTCGCAACGAGGCGTTGCGTCGCATGGCTCAGGTTGCCAGAGAGGTAGAGGCGACCGCTCCTAGGGACCCATTGCTCCCTCCCGACGCGCACGTGGAGTCCTCCTATGCAACCGCACTTGATTCCGTATGTTTCTATCATGTCATTCACATGCCGAGGCTAACTTGGAGCAGGTTCGACTGGCGGAAACCTTCTTAGGACTGGCTAATTCTTTGCGAAAGACAAGGGGATCTTTGATACGTTGAAAGAGGCGGTAGCGTCGTGTTTTGTTTCTGAAGTGTTGTTGCCAGGAGCTCTTGAACCAGTTTGTACAATTGTCGTAAGGAAAAAGTATTGAAATGTATCGCAATGAGAGTCGAGAAATGGGGAGTGCGCTTGATCGTGGCAGGGACGACGATGAACACAAATGTTATGCTACACAAGTTGCCAACTCCGGTATAAAGACCTTTACAATGAAAGATATGCGATATAGATGATAATGGGGAACACGCGAGGGCAAACGCTAACCTTCGAGGGCGGCGACAATTCCGTATGCCGCGCCAGCAGCGGCTCCTCCGACCATTAAGGTGCTGAACGCGCCCCATATATAAGAACGAATCCCTCCTTCGGCGGTAGCGGCTCCGGTAATCCGGGCCTTCACTACACCGAAAATTAACAACATCGTTCCGGTCAAGGCACACGAGTAAATGAGAGCCTTGAAGGTTTGCCGAATGAAGAAATAGGGGAGTAATGGGATGAGGCCGCCGACCAGGTAACCGAGACCGATAGTTAATGCAGACATGTACATTCGCTTGTCTGGGATCTCCTCTGAAGCCCATAGAAACGCGGTAAGGGAGAAATGTCGATATTTCCATCCAAAGAATTTGGCACACACCGAGACCCTCCCCGAATTTTATCAAGAACGCGGTCACACCGACGTCCTTGCTCCACTTCAAACCACCATCCTCTGTGGTCAAAGGCCGGGAGTCAGAGCCTTGGCCCTCAGACTCCAACTCGAGGTCGAGCAAACATTTTGCCACCGAGCTGCAAAGCTTTTCGTCCACACCGACCGGGCCGAGAACCTGAGCGACTTCGCGTTGTATCTCTCCATCGCAGCTACGCTTGACGCGGGCAGCGGTTGACCTCCGTTGGTAGCGATAATAATCCCGTTCAGATTGAGATGCCAAGAAACCACCGATACCCATGGAGATCGCACCGGCAATCAGCTCCGCAATGCCTCCCAAGACGACGAGTTTCGAATCTCCCAGAGACGAGAGACCGGCAGTCAAAGCGAACGGTACGGTTAGACCATCTGAGAGACCGATGACGCTATACGGAGACCGGTTAGCTCACGCAGACATAAAACGCCGAGGGGTATAACAAGGGAAACCCACACGTCTCGGACAATGTCCGGATCGACGAGCTGACGTTCATCCTCCCCAATCAACTCTCTACAGCAAACACCATGCCTTTCGTCACCGTGGGCTGAGCACTTTGCTTGCAACGGTACGTTGGGCATGTCAGGACCAGGAGCCTCCTCAATGGACCAGATTGGGGGTTGGTTCTTGTGAATGGCGTTGGGCTCGACCCTTGATCGTCTGTTTGGGAGAGGAACGGACGGTGCGGCTGTCTGCTGCTGCTCTGGTTGAGATGCCATTGGTGGTGGAGGGAATGAAAGACGAGTGCGAGGTTGACCAGTGAGTTTAAAGCCGAGGCAGGGATTACATCATCACCGGACTTGGCGTGGTCCCAGCCACTCAGAATGAAGGAATAACACACCCACGTCCGAGAAAAAAAAAAAGATTGCTGATCTAGTTCGGAAGAATGGAGACCAAGGACGGTCCCCTATATCTACACGTGCGACAGTTTGGTATATCACAAAAACGAGGAAACCTTCACAGCCTTTCGAACAGCAGCAGAATTCCCCTCGTTGAACCTATAACTGACCACTGGAACAAGGCTCGCGGTCTTGGTGAGGCTGACCTTGGAGGCTGGTTTCGATACGGGTTTCACCTCAATCAATCTACCGAAGAAGTCCGTCGGGGGCTGGAACGAGGTCAATGTCAAACATTAATCGTGACCAGCCCGCAACTCACTCTGTCCGCAATGTCAATCTTCCCATCTACTTTCCGCCTCTTGCTCCCCGAGTCGGATGTCATGGGTTCTTCTCGTAATCTAGACGCTCGCATATGAGTGTTGGGTCATACCAATATCAAAACCCACTCACCTCTTTCCGAAAAGGCCTTTCCGTTCTGGTTTACCCACTGAAACGTTATTTGCCTGTCGCGAGGAAACCCTCGCGTCAATCTTCAGAGAGAATGTGAGCAGGTGATCTCCAGGGAAATGAGAATTCAGACACCCACCTCATTTGCGACCAACTGCCGGATGGCATACCGCGAAATCGCGATGTCGCTCGACCGTTTCCCATCGTAGGTAACGAACACATCGACGGGGCTGCAACGAGGGTTGAGATACTTTCTCGGGTCCACGAACGGTACGTACGGATCAAGACGATAAACCAGCGACCCATCCTCTGCCTTATCTTGGACGAACCGCAGATCTAGCGCGACCATCAAGTCAACGAGCCGATTCAATACAGCCTTCTCTTCCGGTTTGATGATTTGACTGTTAACCTGATCATATCTTCAGCGTCGAGGTGTAAAAACAGATCAAAATATCCACTCACAGGGCGCAACGGCGGGGAAATAATTCGGTTGATATATGGGGACAACTCAAGTTGGAGGATTTGTTCGCTCAAGAGGTGCCTGAAACATCCAGCTTCTCGTCCGCAGGCACTCCTGAGGCATTTCGATAAGGACTTGTAGATCTCTTCGTGTGCCTTTGTCTTTGTATAATTCTGCAAAGGCAGATCAGGACTCATACTTCATCCACCCTGGCGTATGGGTGTCGTCATACCTCCCAGTCCGCCTTCGGTCGCTCCACCTTGTGTGCCCCGCGCTCTTGGAATAAAGGGTAAAACGGAACGATCATGTAGGGCAGGTAACTCATGAGTCCGTATTCTCTTTCTGAGCGCATTCCGTTGGAAAGTAGGTCGTAATTCCCCAGCCATTCGATGGCTTTCGAGTACTTCGCAAACGTACTGTCGTGTTTGTTGAGGTTTGGATAATGCTCAAAGCAACCTGGAGAGTGTTTAAACCGGAGGTTGTTCAAAGTTCGACACCAAGGAACCTCACCAAGTGCAACCTTATCCGGGGCCCCAGTGCTATCGATGGTTCGGGCCAGCCGAGTAACGTATCTCGATTCCTCCTCCTCGGTCATCCCAAGATCTTTCACTCGCTTCCTTTGTAGCGGACAGAACAGGTCATTCAGGACGGATATCTGGGAAGCATCCGCTTCCTTCATCCCATGTGTCGCCTTCCTGACCACGACCTCGGTCACCTCTGCTCCCCGCCGTTTCAAAAACTAAAGAGAAACGTTAACCAACAGTTATTATTGCACCCGGTGTACACAAGAGGATGCATACCTGAAGAGTATTCAAGCATCCTCTGAGATCACCCTGAGCAATCCCAACCAGAGCCGTCAGTGCTCTCGAGTCTGCCTTCAGCCGTTCCCTCTCGCAAATCTCTCGAAGCCGCTTCACGAGATGCACATCAGCGGTCCTCGCCAATCGGATAATACGAGCGTGTGCCCGCAGCTTCGTCAGCGAGGAAGCGTACAGATCGTTGCAAATGCAAATTATTGGTCGCAGCAGCGGTCTCCGTTCCGATTTATCATTTCGTTGACCTGCGCGCACGTCAGATAATTCGACGACAGTGAGGTGACAGGTATAAGGACCCACGATTCTTCTTGAGGTTGTCTTGTGTCAGAGCGATGAGCTTCTGAACAAAACCTGTCGACTTTCGACGGTTGTCAGGACCCACAAAACGCGGGATCGGAATACCCAACAAGACGCACGCTGTCTCCCGCTCCAGTTGCTCCGTCAATCTCATCGACGATGACCAGAACGGGTTTTGAACTTCCTATTGCAGCGCCGGACTCCAATGTAGGGCGTATTCTGTCATCTACCACTGCGCCCGAACGAGCATCACTATCACATCACAAACGCGTGAGCTCCCTACATCGCTTTCTTGGGTCTGGCGACGAACCTCGCGTTGATCTCGAAAACCTTGTATCCTGCCTGCTTCGCAATGATATGCGCCAACGTTGTCTTTCCCAAGCCGGGTGGTCCAGAAATTAACAACAACTGACAAAAGTCCCAAGTGAGAAACAAAGGGGCGATGCAGAGGGAATACAATCGGTTCACCTTCTCTCGAGGACGTCGGTACTCATCGAAATGTTGATCGTCTTCCGCCATCTTCTGTTTTCCTTTCGACTTTCCAAACACGCAGTAATCCCATTCCTTCACCCATGCCATGACCTCCCGGTGTACCCTATCATCGCCCAAGAGATCCGTATATTGTTGCGGACGGTACCTGTCCACCCAAAGCTCGTCGTGGACTTTGGAAGAGGAGGGAGCAGCTTCTGAGGCGCATCGCGCATTACTATTAGGGTCCGAGGCAGAGAGGGCGAGTTCGTCCATCAGCCGGTGGAGTGGAACGTCCAGGAGGCCCGTGACATTGCCCGCAGCAGTAGTTCTCTAATACAACACTTTGTGAGAGTTCTCCGCAAAAAGATTGAGGTGACCAAATACCTTCTTAGCCCTATCGGATCGTGCCTTCTTCTTGATAAACACAAGTTTTCCTTCGAATGTCGTCGCTCGGATCGAAGGACCAGCATAACCGGTGTCGGACAACAGGCCAGAAGTTTGGGTGAAGGTATCAGATCCAACGAGAGTTTGCGAATCGGAAAAGTGGCTCCCTAGCACACTTAGGAGCGTCGAAGAGGTTTGACCTGGGTGCAAGGAACCGCATATGAGCTTTCAAATAGGCCGCGGAGGTGATTAGAAGAGATAATCGTACTCGTCACCGGAGTCGTGTCATCCAAAAGTCCATTCGACATAAACGTAGAAGACTCGTCGTCATCAGAGGATCCAATACTGCCCGGGCGAGTGGTCCAAGGGAGACTCTGCACGGAAGACGCGTTCTCCCCTTCACCACCATCACCACTTCCACCGAACAGTCCAGTGTCAAGCAATCCGTTCGAAGTAAACGTCGTCGTGTCGTTCGTGTTCGATAGCAGAGAAGACCCCAGCAGCAGGGTAGGTTCTCCAAACGGTTCGGAGTCTAGCGCGGCCATCTTCAATGAGGGTATGTTTTTAGGTTACACGATATCCGAAGCTTGGTGGGCGTGACGCGACGCGTCTGATCACTCGGAGTTTGCCGTCTCAACCGCATTTGACAAAACATCGTGATGCGCGCCGTTGTATTGTACAGAGGTTAGAGAAGGACGTATACTACACAACCAAAACCAAGGGCACAGAGTCGTCAAAAGGTAGTGGGAGAAAGCTTTTACGCAGATTGCGATTTGCCTCGAGCGATCGTCATGACCTGAGACTCAGAACGACGGAATCAATCACCGGTTCCAGCTCCCCACACAAAGGTTCGCGGCATAGAAATGTACCTCCTTCAAAGAGGGGTAATTGAAAGAAAAATGAGGCTTGAGGACTAGGACATCATCTCCGTTTCCCGATGTACAAGTACTCGGGAGTTGAAGCGAAGGATGAACGCCACAGTGCTCTACAGAGGGGGGGGGGAGGCGTCGGTTCGCGATTGGCAGAACGGAACGAGCCCACTGCACCTCAGTCGTATGAGACTCGAGCAACCCGGGCGCTGGCCCCTCGTGTCTACGCTCAAAGTGGTTATGTGAGGGGCCGTCCTCATTAGACAATCCAACAACTCGTCCGAGAGGCACTTCATGTCAAGGGTCAACTTCTCCAGCTCCCAGAACGTCCCTGGCGGCAACGCATCGAAGACCGC
>Ga0307517_10012063_pt1 | contig 11911 bp, 12 predicted proteins | sample 23_EM_MG_FD_194515 | JGI IMG/M metagenome (GOLD analysis project Ga0307517, IMG submission 194515) | Populus trichocarpa ectomycorrhiza microbial communities from riparian zone in the Pacific Northwest, United States - 23_EM | ecosystem: Host-associated > Plants > Roots > Unclassified | place... | reverse complement strand
GGCCGCCAAGTGCGCGACTGGCTGCACGTGGACGATCACGCCGAGGCCCTGCTCCTGGTGCTCCAGAAGGGCCGGCTGGGGGAGACCTACTGCATCGGCGGCGACTCCACGAAGCGCAACCTGGAGGTCATCCAGATGCTCTGCGCGGCGCTGGACAAGTTCGCGCCGGCCAACACCGCCCATGCCGACAAGATCGCCTTCGTCACCGATCGTCCCGGCCACGACTTCCGCTACTCGATCGACGCCTCCAAGCTGGAGCGCGAGCTCGGCTGGGCGCCGACCCGGCCGCTCGAGGTCGGCATGGAAGAGACGGTGCAGTGGTACGTCGACAATCGCGATTGGATTGAAGGCATTCGCCAACGCGGGTTCCAGTCCGAGCGGCTGGGCCTCGTCAAGGCATGACGCTGCGCATCCTGCAATTCGGGGCGACCGGCCAATTGGCGCGCGAGATGCTCGACCGCCAGGACGGGGCCATCGAGGTGCAGGCGCTGTCGCGGGCCGACGTCGACTTCGCCGATCCCGCGGCCGTCGTTCGGGCCGTCGAAGCGGCGGGTGAGATCGACCTGGTGTTCAACGCCGTGGCCTATACCGCCGTCGACAAGGCCGAAAGCGAGCCGGATCTGGCCTTCGCGGTGAACGCCCGGGGTCCCGAGGCCCTCGCCAAGGCCTGCGCAGCGCGCGATGTCCCGCTGGTGCACATCTCCACCGACATGGTGTTCGACGGCGAGAAGGCCGGCGCTTACGTCGAAACCGACGCGACCAATCCCTTGCACGTCTACGGAGCATCCAAGCTGGCGGGCGAACAGGCCGTGCTGGCCGCGCACGATCGCGCCGTCGTGGCTCGGGTTTCCTGGCTTTTCTCCGCTTACGGACAAAACTTCCTCCAGGTGATGCTGCGACTGGGTAAGACCCAGCCGGTGCTCAAGGTGGTCGACGACCAGCGCGCGCGGCCCACCGCGTCCGGCGATGTCGCCGCTTTCATCCTCAGCCAGGCCGGCCGACTGGCGAAGGCCCCGAAGGGCGCCGCCGACTGGGGCGTGCTGCATCTGGTCAACGCCGGCGAGGCCAGCCGCTATGACATGGCGCAGACGATCTTCGGCCTGGCCTGGCCGGATCGCGCCCCGCCGAAGATTGAGCCGGTGCCGACCAGCGCCTTCCCGACGCCGGCGAAACGGGCGCTGAACGGCGTCCTCGACACCACCCGACTGCAGCAGGTCTTCGGCCTGCAGCTGCGCCCCTGGGACGAAGCTATGGAAGATGTGATCGCGGATCTCGCGCACGCTGAGGTGAAGGCATGAGAAAAGGCATCATCCTGGCCGGCGGCTCGGGCACGCGCCTCCACCCGCTGACGCTTGCTGTCTCGAAGCAGCTGCTGCCGGTCTACGACAAGCCGATGATCTACTACCCGCTGTCGGTCCTGCTGTTGGCGGGCGTGCGCGACGTTCTGATCATCACCACGCCCGAGGACCAGGCGGGTTTCAAGCGGCTGCTGGGCGACGGTTCGCAACTGGGGATCCGCCTGGAGTACGTGGTCCAGCTCAAGCCTGACGGCCTGGCGCAGGCCTACATCCTCGGCGAGGAATTCGTCGGCGGCGAACCCAGCGTTATGGTGCTGGGGGACAACATCTTCTTCGGCCAGAATTTCACCCAGACCCTGCGTTCGGCCGACAGCCGCACCAGCGGGGCCACAGTGTTCGGCTACCTCGTTCAGGACCCCGAGCGCTACGGCGTCGTGGAGTTGGGCCCGGGCGGGCGGGCGCTGGGCATCGAGGAGAAGCCGGCGACGCCGAAGTCGAACTATGCGGTCACCGGCCTCTACTTCTATGACGGCCGCGCGAGCGAGTTCGCCAAGACGCTGAAGCCGTCGCATCGCGGCGAGCTCGAGATCACGGCGCTGAACCAGGTCTATCTCGAGGCCGGGAACCTGAACGTCGAGCTGTTGGGCCGCGGCTTCGCCTGGCTCGACACCGGCACCCATGACAGCCTGATCCAGGCGGGGGAGTTCATCCGCACCGTCGAACAGCGCCAGGGCCTGCGCGTCGGGTGTCTGGAGGAGATCGCCTATCGCCGGGGCTGGATCGACAAGGCGCAGCTGCGCAAGCTCGCCGATGTCCAGGCCAAGAGCGAATATGGCCAGTATCTGCGCCAGCTCGCGGACCGGCCGCTGCAGCCGGACGAAGCCGAGTAGTCGTAAAACCGTTGGGTTGTGACGCTACGCCCTAGGAGAGCAGGGCGTGGATGCCGATGGCCGCGCCGATCCAGAGGCTGACGGACGCGCACGCGGCAATGGCCAGACCAACCCCCAGCGGCAGTCGGCGTGAACCGACGACGGTCTCGCTGCGCGGGGCGACGTTCTCGAATGACACGTCAGCTGGCATCGCTCTTGCTCCGGGAGAGCCTTCTGGCTCGTCTGTCTCAATTACGACGGACGCGCTTAAGGGATCGTGGCCAGAAATGGAAAACGTGCGGTTAAGCACGGAAGAGTTGCAGGCGACGGTCCCACCGGCGGCTTTGGCGGGGGTTAAGAGCGTGAGCGTTCTGGCGGAAGGCGGCGATTTCAGACCCGGCGCAAGGCCGCGCCCCAACGGGCACGCGCCGGCCTGCGGCGGAGCCCTGAGTCTTGCGAAGCGGCTGTTCGACATCCTGGTGGCGGGTTGTGCGCTGCTGCTGTTCCTGCCGCTGCTGGTGGTGGTGATGGTGGCGATCCGGACGGAGTCGCCGGGGCCGGCGATCTTCCGCCAACGGCGCACCGGCTACCGGGGCCAGGTGTTCACGATCCTGAAGTTCCGCACCATGACCGTCGCCGAGGACTGCGCTGCGGTGCGCCAGGCGACGCGGAACGATGAGCGGGTGACCCAGGTCGGCGCGCTCTTGCGCAAGCTCTCGATCGATGAGCTGCCGCAGCTTTGGAACGTGATGCGCGGCGACATGTCGATCGTCGGCCCGCGGCCGCACGCCCTGGCCCACGACGAATATTACGGCGCGCTGATCCCGACCTATCAGGCCCGCTTCCGGGCCAAGCCGGGGCTGACCGGCTATGCCCAGGTGAACGGTTTCCGCGGCGAAATCAGCGACATGCGCTGCATGAGCGACCGCGTGGCGGCGGACAACAGCTACATCGAGGAATGGTCCTTGGCCCTCGACGTGGCCATCCTCCTCAAGACCGTCCCGCTCATCTTCCGCGATCCAAACGCCTACTGAACCGGCCGGCCCTGGCGGCGCTCCGCCAGCAAGCTGTCGGTATCGTTAATGGTGTGCGCGCCTGTGGCGGCGTCCGTAGAGATGTCGCGCCGCAGAATTTAAAGCGTTCGTCAGGTTCGCGTTGATTATCCGCAAACGTCTATTGGCTTTCGTCGCGAGATTGCTTATGGTTAAGCTAGATGGTCGAGATGGCCCGGCGCGGTCGCTCATCTTTCGGGCTCTGAATCTTATCGTGACCGCCCGGAATTCCCCTCGGAAGGGAATCGATTTGCAGGTCAGGCTTCACTAAGGTTATGGTGGAGTTAATGGTAGTGGACAGGCTGACTCTGGGGATGGTGGATATGCGAATGAAACTTCTTTCGACGGTTGCGGCGGCTGCGGCCGTTCTGGCGATCGGCACGAGCGCCAGCGCGTTCGAGTTTGTTACCAACGGTAGCTTCGAGTCCTCGACGTACACCCAAAACACGCAATTCGGTGGACAGTCGGGCGGCGCTTACGTGGCCAGCCAAGGCGTCACCGGCTGGACCGGCGCGGGCGGCACGGCCCTGCAGTTCTACTACTTCGGTGGTACGCAGACGACCGTGAACCCGATCGATCGCTATAACGATCCGAACGACACGCTCGACCTGGCGTCGGCGGGCCTGAGCCCGGACGGCGGCAACTTCATCGGCATGGACGGTGACCAAGATCCGGGCGTGAATGTTCAAGGTTCGGTGTCGCAAGTCATCAACGGCCTCGTGGTCGGCGAGAGCTACAACCTGAACTTCAACTGGGCCGCGGCGCAGATGTTCAACCGCAATGGTCCGACGACCGAGCAACTGAAGATCACCTTCGGCGGCGACACGGTCACGACCGGCGTCCTGGCGATCCCGAACCAAGGCTTCTCGGGCTGGCAGAACGGTCACTTCCAGTTCACGGCGACCAGCACGTCGCAGACCCTGACGTTCCTTTCGGTCGGCACGCCCTTCGGCCTGCCCCCGATCGCTCTGCTCGACGGCGTTTCGCTGACGGCGGTGCCGGAACCGACCACCTGGGCGATGATGCTTCTGGGCTTCGGCGGGATCGGCGCGATGATCCGTCGTCGTCGTCAGACGCTCGCGACCGCCTAATACAGGCGAAGAGTTTGCTCGGCTTCTAGCCGGGCCGGAGAGGGGAGGCCGCGCAAGCTGCCTCTCCTTTTTGCTGTCTGGTTCTGAAGTGTGGTGGGGCCTAACGGACGGTTCCGGCGTCGCCGAGGACGCAGGGCAGGGTCCGCGCCATGATCGCGAGATCGAGCCAGAGCGACTGGCGCTCCACGTACTCCAGATCCAGCGTCACGCGCCGGCGTACGGCCTCGGGGGTATCCACCGGTCCGCGAGAGCCGTTCACGGCCGCCCAGCCGGTGAGGCCGGGCTTCATGCGGTGGCGATGGGCGTAGCTCTCGACGAGCTTGCTGGCCTCGCTGCCGCCAGTCAGCATGCCGATGGCGTGGGGCCGTGGCCCGACCAGGGACATCTCGCCCCGGATGACGTTCCAAAGCTGCGGCAGCTCATCGAGGCTGGTCTTGCGGATGAAGCGGCCGACGCGAGTCACGCGGTCATCGTCGGCGGTCACCTGGCGGCTGGCGGAATAGTCGGAAGCCTCGACGCGCATCGAGCGGAACTTCCAGACCAGCACTTCCTCGTTGAGGTAGCCGTGGCGGCGCTGCTTGAAGAGCACAGGGCCGGGGCTGTCGAGACGGATGGCGATAGCCACGGTGAGCAACAGCGGCGCGAGGGCGATGACGGCGGCGATGCTGAGGGTGAGGTCGACCGCTCGCTTCAGCAAGGCGCGGGTCGCGCCGGTGCTGGCGCCGGCCAGGTGCGCCAGCGGCATGTCGAGGAGGCGCTCATGGGCCGCCCGTTCGCCGGCGGCGTCCTCATTCTCGACCAGGAGGCTGACCGCGTTTGGCACGGGCGCCAGCTTGGAGATCAGCTCGGCGATGCGCGCCGTCGCGCCGGGCGGCACCGCCACCACGATCCGGTCGACGTAGGGCAACAGCCGGTGCGAAAGCATGGTGGAGGTTCGCCCGAGCACCGGCACACCGCAGATGTGAGCGGGACGGCGTGCTCCGCTGCGGTCGTCGAAGACGCCCAGGATGTTGACGTCGCGGCTGGACAGCGCGGCGTTGATCAGGCGCTGGGCCGACGGCGTCGCGCCGACGACCATCAGATTGGGCGTCAGCAGGCCCTGGCGGCGCAGGCGGTGGATATAGGCGAACCAGGTTGCATGCGAGGCGGTGAGTATCGCCGCCGACGCCAGGCACCAGTCGACGATCTGAAGGACGTTTGCCGCTCGCTCCGCCGGCGCGATCAGGTGCGAGAGGGCGAGCAGGAACAGGCCGGAGCCGCCAACCGCCCCGATGACCCGGTAGATGTGCCGATGCACCCGCTCGCGGGCGCCCAGGTGATAAGCCTCGAAGCTCACGAGCGTCGCAGCCGTCAGGACGGAGCAGGCGGCCAGCAGGGCCAGAACCAGTTCCGTCTCACCTCTTATCCAGCTGGATGCGAGCAGGCCCGCGAGCAGCAGGAGGTCGGTGAACTGCACCAAGCGGGTGAGTGTCTGGCCGCCCAGGCGGGATCGGGCGCTGGCCAGTCGATTTGGCCGCAGGGGTCCGCGGCGGTGTTGGGACGGCAGGGAACCGTCCTCGCTCGCGTCGTAGGGCATGGGAATTCTTCCGCCTCTTGTCTTGAGGGCGGACCATGCAACGGCGAGCTTAATTAAGCGGTTAACTCGCCCGATTCAGACGGGGTCACGGCCCGCTGGCGGCTTGCGCACGGGGGCCAGGGCAGGCCGCTCGCTTCCGGACGGGGGAGCGTCGGCCGGGGCCCTGGTGAACCGAAACGAGCGCTGCTCGGCCGTCTGCGAGCCGTCGATACGCCGCAGGTCCTCCGGCCGGACGCCGCTGGAGATCGACGCCTGGCGGACAAGGGCCAATTGAACCGAGACCGATCCCTTTCGCGCCATCAGGACCTGGACCAGATCTTCGCCCACGCCCAGGGAGGCGTAGAGATTGCGCCGCGCGCGCCGTTCCGCCCTGATCGTCGCCAGCACGCAGGCGACCACCACGACGCCCAGCGCCAGTCCAATCGAGAGCAAGATCCAGAGCAGCATTGAGGCTCCAGGCTAGGGGAAGAGCGTTACGGGCGCCTTGCTGAACTGTGTCGAAAGGGGACAGCAAAGCTTCGCGCCAGCGTCGCGCTGCAACGAGTAAGCCGCCGGATGATGACCCGCGGCGAAGAGGCGCCGAACCCGTGCTCCAGCCGAGGGCTGCGACATATACGCCGCGCCCAGATTCCGCCCCACCGCCGCTCGCAGATCGGCGTGGCGGGCAACCAATTGGCAAGGCGCCGGCCCTAGTTTCCCGCGGTCCCTCAGGAGCTTCGAATGTCGCGTATCCACCTCCTTGCCACGGCGGGGTGCCTAACCCTGTTGGCCAGTCCGGCCATGGCCGGCGAAGCCATGCTTGGGGTCTACGCGCACGACATCTCGGATCGCATTTCGTTCGGCGGCATGGAGCACGGCCAGCAGATCGTCGGCGGGTTCCGCACCACCTCGCTGGATGAGCTTCCCCTGCTCTTCAAGCCGCGGGTGCATTTCATCGTTGGCGTGAACACGCGCGGCGGCACCGATTACGCGGCGGCGGGCTTTTCGTGGCGCTTCAACTTCGGCGGTGATCGGTTCTACTTCGAGCCGGGCATCGGTGCGGCGATCCACACCGGCAAGGTCAACCTGCCGTCACCCGACGATCCGGGACTGACCCCGGCCGAGCAGGCGCACCGCCTGCACGACTGGCAGACCAAGCTCGACCTCGGCTCGCGTGTTCTCTTCGAGCCGGAATGGTCGCTGGGGTGGAAGGCGACGGACCGGTTTTCGCTCGAGCTTTCGTGGATCCACATGAGCCACGCCCAGCTGGCCGGCGGACAGAACCCAGGTCTCGGCGATTTCGGGGTGCGCGCCGTCTACCGCTACGGCGCCGACCGCTAGCCTAAGCTCAGTCCGTCGAGCGACGACCGCCGCGCCGGTACTGGCGGGCGCGGAACAGCACTTCCGTCAGGCGCCGGGCGCCGTCGGTGCGGTCCAGTTGCACGACGACGTCGACGACGCGGGCGACGTAGGCCTGAACCTTGTCCCACCCGAGATCGACGCCGGAGGTAAGCGCGAGGAGCGCGATCTGATCCAGGGCGCCGGCCGGACTGTCGGCGTGCACCGTGGTGATGGACCCCGGGTGCCCGCTGTTGACGGCCCGCATGAAGGCGAAGGCCTCGCGCCCGCGAAGTTCGCCCAGCAGGATGCGATCGGGCCGCAGGCGCAGGGATGCGGCGAGCAGCGTGTCGGCGTCGACCTGGGCTTCGCCGAGCTCGCCCCGCACTGACACCAGGCCGACGGCGTTGGGGTGATCCAGCCGCACCTCCGGTGCGTCCTCGATCACCAGCAGGCGCTCCGACCGCGGGATCTCCTTGACCATGGCGTTCAGCAGGGTGGTCTTGCCGCTGCCGGTGCCGCCGGAAATGACGATGGTCTTGCGGCGCCGGACCGCGGCGCGGAGGAAGGCCATCACTTCGCCGGCGTCGAGCATGGCTTCGAGGTCGGCGTCGGCGGCCGCGTCACGCACGGCGTCGGTGCGGTGGGCCTCGTTGAACAGGCCGTCTTCCGCCAGCTCATCCAGGCTCATGTCGGAGAGCACGTGCTTGCGCACCGCCATCACGAGGCCGCCTCGCGTCGCCGGCGGCGAGACCACCTGCACCCGCGCGCCATCGGGAAGCGTGGCGGAGAGCAGCGGCTGCTCGCGATTGACCCCCTGATGGCTGGCGGCGGCGATCTGGCGGGCCAGCCGTTGCAGCGCTTGTTCGGTGAGCTCGTCGGCGGGCTCGCGGCTCATCAAGCCGCCGCTGGTCTCGATCCAGACCTCACCGGGCCGATTGATCAGAACGTCCGTGACGTCCGGCCTGGAAAGCCACGGAGCCAGGGGCGCCAGATAGGCGTCGAGATAGACCCCGGCCGTCATTTTGCGGCTGCGACGCCGGAGAAATCGAGGTCGCGGATCACCGAGACCTGCACCGGTGCGCCCTGCGGGACCTTGATCGTCGTCGGGATGTCGATCTGCTTTTGCAGGGCGACGGTCGCCAGCTGGTTGGCCTGATCCGTCGAACCGATGACCAGCTGGGTATTGCCGGTGTTGTTGCTGCTGCCATGCGCCGCGTACTGGACGCCGGCGGTGATCAGCGACAGCAGGATCGACGATCCGAAGCGTTGGAAGAAGTGCGTGTCGGCGGTGCCGGCCAGGCCGCCGCGACCGAGCCGGTCGGTGGCGGGCGAGCCCACATCGATGCTGACGCCGGCCGGCGTGATGATGCGCGACCAGACCACGAAGGCGCGGGTCTGGCCGACCGCGGCGGCGCTGCGATACTGGCCGATCAGCTTCGAGCCGCGCGGGACCAGGACCTGGCTGCCGTCGAACCCGCGGACATCGCGAGATACGACCGCGCGCACCGCGCCCGGAAGATCGGAATCGATGGCGGTTTCCAGGACCGCGGGGATCACGAAACCCTGCGGAATGACGCGAGCGAGGTCGCGCATCTGGGTGGCTCGGGCCGTATCCACGGTTGAGCCGGTCACCCGCGCGGCAAAGCGTTCCTCGGGGTTCAATCGGGTGTCCTCGCCGCCGGTGGCGACGGGGGGCGCGGTCGAGCCGAGCTTCTGCGCGGTGGAGCCGGCCCCCGCGTCGCTGAGATCCACCACCACGGCGGGCGCGCGCCAGTGGTTCTCCGCCGGATCAGGCGGCGCTGTCGGCTGCTGCGGGACGGGCAGGGGGGCGGCCTGCGGCGCGGGCTGCGGCTGCGGTTGCGCCTGAGCGATGGTGGCGTAGGCCGGCGTCACCGGGCGCGCGATCATCACGGCGCGCTCAGGCGGCGTGGACGCATGCGCCTCGCGGCCGTTGCTCAGCGTCGTGAAAGCGACGAGGCCCAAGATGCCGACGCCGCCCAGACCCATGACGAGCGTCCAGGGGGAGTTCGGTTGGCTTACCTGCGGCCGCAGGCGTTCGCTGCGGGCATAGACGGGGCTCAGGTCTTCGCGGTCGGTCATCGACGCCACCATGGGTCTTTCGGTCGGGGCTTCGGGCTGGATGTGCTGGCTTGCTGCGAGCGATAGCCGTCGTTGTAGACGTACGTCACCTCGCCGCCGCGCCGCAGCACGAAGGCCGGGGCGAGCCGGTCCACCACCACAAAGCCGTCGCGCATGTGGGAGTTCACCACCGCCTCGTCGCCGCCGGGCTCCACGGCGAAGATGGCGGGCATGTCTTCCTGCGCTGGGAATGCGAAATAGGTCGCCAGGCCGTCGTCGAACAGGCGTGACGGGAGGGCCTTGGTCGAGCCCTTGTAGCTGTAGGCGTGGTTGCGATCGACCGGCGGCGGGGGCGGAGGCGGCGGCGCCACCATGGCCATCACCGGCGGTGGGTAGAGGAAGCGGACGCTGAAGGGGATCGACTTCGCCGAACCCTTGCCGCGCACGCTGAGCTGGAAATTGTAGCGGCGCAGGTTGGTCACCACCGTCATGTTGGTGTCCGGACGGTTGGCCATCGGCTTCAGGAACAGCAGGTTCGCCTTGCGGTTCGGCGTGACCTGCCAACCCAGGCTGTCGCCGATGGCGACGTTCTCGATCCGCTCGTCGGGATCGAATTCGACCGAGAGCTGATAGCCCAGGACGCCATGCAACTCGACGACCTCGCTGGGATCGTAGGTCACGACGTGAAGGCGCGGATCACCTTCGCCGGGACGCGGGACCACAGCGCCGGCCGGGGCGGCGGCCAGCAACGCAAGAGACAGGGCGAGGGCAAGCGTACGGTTCATCAGCGGGCCTTGAGCCGGCGCGGCGACACAGCCGGGCGCCGGTAATCGTCGCCCAGGCGGGCGGGCTGAGCGGTGTAGGCGTCGCGACGACCGCCGGAGGACGTCGCCGTGGTGATCTCGAGGGTCCGGGCGCGGCCGGCGGCGATCGTGGGTTCACGCTGCAGGTCGAACGCCAGGCGCTGGGCGCGCGAGGAGACGTTCTGCGCGGCGGCCGGCGCCTGGGTCGCGGCGGCGGCGTCCGACGCCCGGCGGCCGAGGCCGGCCCCGGCGCCGCTCGGCAGGCGGAACCCGAAGGCCATGACGCAGGCCCCGATCAGCAAGGCCACCTGACCCGCGCCGAAGACGAAGACGAGGGCCGCCGTGCTGGTGGCGGTCTGCGGGATCGCCTGATGGGCCTGTTGCTCACGCGCCAAGGTGATCAGCCATGGCTCGAGCACCGAGAGGAGAAGGGTGATCCCGAGCCAGCCCAGCATCAGGGTCAGGGCCGCGGCCGCCAGGGCGCGCACCCAGCCTGAGAACAGCCCTCGCGTGGCGGGCATCAGGAACATGGCGATGAACAGCGGGCCCACGGCCGTGAGCACGCCGATCGAGAGCGTCGCCGCGGCGATGACGCCGGCGGTGGTCATGAAGAGCACGCCGGAGGCCGCGGAGAGGGCTTCCGCCGCCGCGGCTTCAGGGCTGGAATAGGCCTTCGCGGTCGGTCCCGCGAGCTTGCCGAAGATCACGGCGCTTTGGGTGATCTGGTCATAGGCGGCCTGGAGCCCACCGACAGGATCGGACGCCAGCGAAGAGCCGGCGCCCTGGATGGGTCCCGCGACGATGCCCGCGATCTGCAGTGGCGCGCGGGCGGCCACGTCGAAGACCAGGGTCTGGAATGTCGCCCAGCTGGTCACCAGCGCCAGGATGGCGCCGATCCGAAGCGCGATGCCGGGAGCGTCGGAGAGCCGCGCGCCGCTGGAGGCGAACAGCATCCGGTAGCCCACGAGCGCGACGTAGACGGTCAGCAGGCCGGTGAGGGCCAGCTGGAACGTCGAAGACGACGACGTCAGGGCCGAGTAGCCGGCCTCGGCGAAGCTGCGGGTCTCGCAGTCCACGGCGCCCAGCACGCCGCGGATGATGCCGTCGCCGACCAGTCCTGAGCAGGCGGCGCTCATGCGGCGTTCCGTCCTTGCATGAACGGTTCAAGCCAGGCGTTGGGCTCGTCGCCCAGTTCGCCGCGCAGGGCCTCCAGGCGGCGAACGGCGCGTTCCGTACCGGCCAGGACGGCGAGTTCGCCCTCCAGACCCGAAAGGTCGAGGCGGGCCACCACGCTGTGGTCGCCGCGCTTGATCAGGAAGCAGCGCGAGGTGTCGGGCAGCGTGCGAACCAGTTCGAACTCATGCTCCGAGAGGCCGAAGCCCTCGACATAGTCGGCGGCCCGCGCGCGGCTGTTCGGGAAGAAGATCTGCGTCGCGGCCTGCTCGATGATCGCCGAGGCGATGCGGCTCTCCAGCGCGTCGCTGGCGCTCTGCGTGCAGAAGCCGACGACGCCGTTGCGCTTCCGGATGGTCTTTTCCCAGTCCTTGATGCGGCGCACGAAGGCCGGGTCGTCCAGCGCCTTCCAGCCTTCGTCGACCACGATGATCGCGGGGGAGCCGTCCAGCCGCTGCTCGATGCGGTGGAACAGGTACATCATCGCAGGCGTGCGCACGGTCGGCGCATCCAGGATCTTGGTCATGTCGAAACCGACGATGCGGGTATCGACGTCCAGACGGTCATCGGTGTTGTCGAAGAGCCAGGCGTGCTCGCCGCCCTCGCACCACGCGCCCAGCCGAGAGGCCAGGTCGCCGGCGCTGGGACGC
>Ga0307517_10012062_pt1 | contig 11912 bp, 18 predicted proteins | sample 23_EM_MG_FD_194515 | JGI IMG/M metagenome (GOLD analysis project Ga0307517, IMG submission 194515) | Populus trichocarpa ectomycorrhiza microbial communities from riparian zone in the Pacific Northwest, United States - 23_EM | ecosystem: Host-associated > Plants > Roots > Unclassified | place... | reverse complement strand
GTTCATGCCGTCAAACTCTTGCACTTGCACTTGAGAGATGTGTTCTATTGCTTGAGTTTTCTTCTTCCGGGTTCGCTTGGGTTTCTCTTCTGCCTGGCGTACATATCCATATTGTCCCTTTTCCCCGGGCAAAGGTTTCTTTTGCTCTACGACCCCAGAAATTATGGCATCAAGACGAGCGGCATTCTTCTTATACCTCTCTCTCCAGGATTGCCAAGTGTGACGACTAACCCATGCATATTCTGGGTCTCCGCTCTGAAAGAATGCACAATGAAACCTATAAGAAAGTTCGCCGGAGGTTTGGCACTTACAAGGTCACAAAGTTGTTGGTATAAACGGTTCCCCGTCCTCCCACCCGTTTCCTTGTACGGAATTTTTGCCGCAATCCAGTTACATAGATGTTGTTCGTCCTGTTCTGTAAATTGTGTCCGTCTGGCAAAAAGGTTTGTTGGTCATGAAATCGAGAGTGAATTGTTGGAGATACGTACTCTTCACCTGGCCTGCGTCCTCCTGGATTTTTGTAGACCAGCGGGGTGTAAACAAGTGACCCTTTCTCGATACATTTCTTGACCCAAAGATATGACTCGATATATTTATCCGCGACCCCTTGATATGTCTTTATGAGATGGTGGAAAACATCGGTATTCGGGTCCGCTAGAATGACGCTTGCCGACTGGGCAGATACATGGGGATCGCCTCCAGAGTGCTTAAACCAAAACCAAGGTGTCAGTTCCAGTGCACATTAATGAAAAATCGCGCGTACCATTATGCGAGAGCTTAGTGCACTCCTGGCGTTGACATTTGCAATGCTAGGATGGATGTGCATAGGGATAGGTCTACCTTTCTCGGTGAATATTTGCTTCAACAGCATTCCCGCGATTTTGCAGGCCTCGATGTAAGTGTATGGCACGAAATGCCGGTCAGGTCTATCATCACTAGTCCAACAAAGGCGTAGGCGTTCCTCCTCTGCTGTTCCGTGTTGAACAAGGATATATCCTGACCGAGGCACCTTGCCTTCTACTCGACCACCGAGCGACTGGTGATGATGTTAGCTGGCTCTGGGGACAATCCAGGACAAAGCTTACAGTTATTGTCTCGCAGAGTTCTGCCTGAATCTCTTGAGCAAGGTCCTTCTGAATGAAGAATTTAACGGCAAGCCCATTGCTACCTTGGAATATGGGCTAGAGGATGGGTGAATTAGTGGGAGCGGGATGAAGAGAGCCAGCCTACCATTTGGGCCCCGAGTTTAAGGTTGAGGGTTATGAAAGACGTTAGGGTTTCGTTCCACGGGGGTTAGGTGTTGCTTATATAATACAACAAAAAAAAAAAAACTAATCAAATCTGTTCTAAAACCTTGCCCGGGTTCATAATCCCATGAGGGTCAAAGACAGCCTTAATTTTTCTCATCAGCCCAATGCTAGTCGCACTCTTGGAATATGGAAGGGCATGAGTTTTCATAGCTCCAATTCCATGCTCTGCAGATATCGACCCCCTGTGCAATGCTAAAGTCATGTTCAACAACGGAGCCCGTGAACGAGGTACTGGGCAACCCACCAACAACTTCATAGATGTAGGGCTCCAGCGCATCTTGAATTTCCGGAAGGTAGGCATCAGCAACAATATTCAAATGTAAGTTCCCTATCCAAATTGTTTAGTGCCTCGTTTCTGGTGCTTTCGAACACAATAAACGGACCATCACCGACATGACCATATCCAACGACATATTTAACCGCTTTGTCGTGAAGGAGGCCTTTGGAGCGTAGGTGTTCCCGAGTGCCGTCGACGACATCTTTGAACGATGACAAGGGGACAGAAATATCGTATTTGTAGGCTTTTCCTTCCTTTGAAACGGCTTCTGGCACGCCTTCTCGGAGTGCCCACAATGATGAAAATTGTGCGGGGGACTGAGAAAGAACGCCAGTGTTTACCAAAGGCTTGTCTGCAGTCATGAGTAGTTCAAGAAGATCGGACAGTTTCTGATAAAACTGTTCTCAAAGTGGTTTCAGAAGCTCAAGATGAATTCGCACCTCTTCATCGTGTTCCCTTCTACCGCCGCTTGTCTCTACCAAGACAAAGCATTCCGCACCATCGACCTCTTCCTCGCTGAGTGCCCTTCCTTGGCCATGTTTGACAGCCAAATCGTAAGCCGTCCGATCAATGAATTCAAACGCGGAGAGGATTTCGGAAAGTTGTCGCTTCACTGTTTGATAGAGAGGAAGGACATGGTCGAAAGAAGGAAGGGCAAGGATGACGTTGTTGGAAGCCTGAGGCGCTGGTGGGGTCAGGATGGATACTCCAGTGATTACACCTAGAGTTCCTTCGGCGCCAATGAAAAGTTGCTTCAAATCATAACCTTGTAGATGGATCGAAATAGGTTTTATGAAAGGGAAGTGCCCACAGACCTGTGTTGTCTTTGCGCAGCGTTGTCAGCTGGTCGAGGATTGTTCCGTCGGGAAGGACGACCTCTAGGCCCAAAACAGTGCCATGCAACGAGCCGTAGCGCAAGAGGCGCAAACCACCAGCGTTTGTCGCGACATTTCCACCGATCTGACAACTTGAGGTGCGGTACATTGGAATGGGGACGTGCGACAAGACAGACAAACTTACCTGCCTTTGGCCCCAAGATCAATGGGCATGATATGATTATGGGGCGCAACATAGTCGGTCAGAGATTGCAGAATGCATCCGGCATCGGCAATAAGAATTCCTAAAGACAAAAGTCAATTTCAAAAACCACGAGAAAAAATATATATTGACCGGATACAGGATCGAAGGACCGCACTTTGTTCAGGTTGGAAAGCGACAGGATGAGTTCATTGTCCACGGGAACACTCCCCCCTACCAGGCCCGTATTTCCACCCTGCGGCACGACACCAATACGGTGCTTGTTGCACCACTTCATGATTTCACTTACTTCCTGGGTAGATCTGGGTTTAAGAACAGTGGTCGAGCGACCATGGTACCTGCCCATCCAGTCATTGTTAAATGGATCAAGTTCCTCTTGTGTGCTGGGGGTTTGTGAGAGGGTGGAGATGATTGAGGAGGGTGCTAGTATCTTTGAAAAGTGGGTAATGTCCTTCTCGGCAACAGGGGTTAAGTGTGAGGAGATAACTGCCGTGGAGAACTGTGAACGACGCAGGAAGGCACCTTGCCTTGTCCAGAGGCGAGAGACTAGCATTATTGTTACCAATATTTGCCAACAGAAGGATTATAGCGAGGAGCTTTCAACAGGTTGCTTACCTAAGGAACTAAACTCTCCGGTTCTCGCTCTCCTCTTTCATTCATGCAGGCCAGCGGCGGCCACCTTCAAAACACCGTCCCCACACACATGGGCGACCTCCAGCCCGTTGACAGTGGTGGTGTTCTTCATCAGGTAAAGCCAGTCGTCACGGAGACCCCAAAGGACTCTGGCGAGCATGGATCTCTGGGCGATGCCAGACCAGATCACACCTCGGACGCCGCCAGTGTACATAGCATGCCCGCGGTGCATGTCACAGAGCCCACCTCGCCTGTTGTGCAAGGTCCCTCATCAGTCTCCGCTGAATCATCCCTGCTCTCTACCTCGCCCCCGATGCCGGAAGAATTATCCATTACCCAGCAGCAGAGACGAGCGAGGCACAGATCCACAATGGAGGTCAGTTTTGTAAAAATTCTACAGCCTCTACCATTTCCTCACCAAAATTTCTCTCCAGCCTCGCTCATCTAACCGGCTCTCTGGCTTCTTTAATAATCTAATGCATCGGCGAGATCCTCTTGCGACTTCTTCACGCGAACCTATTCGTGAAGATCCAGTAGAGTCTGAACCTCGGATAAATTCAGAAGCTGCGTCTCGAGCCTCATCCCCCTTTCCTGCGCGTCCAATAACACCTCCACCTCCTGCATTACCCCCGCCCACTCTGCAGGAACTAGGACTCTCTCTCTCCGCAATGACGTATGATCTTTCCCCTTCCCACTTTAGTACCCCTCCTTCCAGCGGCGCATTTCTGGCTCCTCATTACCTCCTTCTTTGTCATGCCCAAGGCCTTGATGTGCTCCCCCTTATTTCACCCCCAGCTCTCCAGCCATACGCTCTGGTACGTCGCGTAAGTTTTAAAAGCGTGGTCGTAATGGAACAACGTGGTGTCCTTGTTGCCATTGCAGGCAGGAGGGATGGTGTGCGTGTTTATGCTCTCGAGGAGGTAAAAAAGGCAATCGAATGGCGGATTGACGTTGAAGTCAGGCGAGAAAGGGACCGAATGCGAAGAGAGAATGTCAAGAAAGTACGAGGCATGGACCTGGTCGACCCCCGGGACTCCGCTGAAAAGACTCGCAAATCAAGTTTGTCAACGCCACCTCCAGGAAATCCGGAGAAAATGCACGCCAATCTCCTTCGAAAAAATTCCCACAACGCTTTGCCCCTACCTCCATCACCACCACCTGTTCCTCTTATTCCTCGGTCAGCTACCTCCAGAACCCCCAAGAAAAGGCCAAACAAACCCTCTATTCAAATTCCCTCGATTCCTGGAAACCCTCCTGAACCTTCAGGTCAGCCTCCACCATACGCCAGTCCGACGGAAGCGACCAATCCTACGTTGCAAAGCCGACCATCTCATGTTTCATTAAGACCAAGAAGAGGTTCTGTTGGCGATGTCCTTGCCGCAGCACCAAACCATTGTGCAGTTGATTCGTCAAGGCGTCTGGTTGATTCTAAAGCAGACTGGGCTGAGTCAAGCGACGAAGAAGCAATTGATGTAGTGGCAGCTGGCTCGAGTGGTAGCCATCTCGATGAACGGACGAGCGCCTCTCTCTCCACAAATCGTACCATTTCATCTCCTCTTTTACAACCACATGCTCCGCAGACGATACCCGTTCTTGCTCGGAGCTCTCCCGTCCGAAGGAACCGTCCATCAAATCTTGACCTATCTCAAGCCCGTTCAAGCAACATCCCACCACCTGAACCCTCTCCGGCCCCTACTCTGATCACATTGCGACAGGCTCTTACTCAGCCGCCTCTTTCTTCAAATTCGACTGACGCGGCCACAAACCCAGACACTCCTTTTATCGAAGGTGATGACGACGAAGACGATATTGAAGGCCACATCAGTCTTGCACAGGCCTTGCTTGAAAGCCGCATTCCTGATCTGCCACCAGCCGGCACAAGGCGTCCTCAAGAACCAATCCTGTTGACACCTTCAAATTCGACGGCCAGGTCAACTCGGGAAGAGCCGTCATCTCCTCGTACGGCAGACGGGCAGGGCTCATTGAGCCGGGGCAGCACGACTAATGCCCCCAGACGTCATCGCAGATGGTCTATTATGATAAGCAGCCCATCGACCGAGATGAACGATTCGCCCTTGGGTTCAAGTACCCCATCGACTGCACCTAGCGCAAGACCAACCAACCGGTTTGCGAGGTCCCATTCATTTCGTTCTACTGAATCCCAAACACAGACTCAAAGGTCGGCCACGGCGCCATTACCTTCTGCTCCAATAACTACAGCGCTCTCGTCCGTTCCTAATCTCGTACCTGCTACACCCCCTCACTCTGCTCGGTCAACGCGATTTATTCCTCGCATCATTAGCAACGCACTACATAGGCGGCGATCGCGGGAGCACTCCCCTGTCCCTACCGCGAGCTCTATTGATTTAGGTGAGGGCATTCGGTGGACACCCCCTGGCACACAGGCACCCCCACCTAAGCTTGAATATGTCAAACTTCCTGGAACGAAAGGCGCCCTTCTAGTAAAGGCTGTCGAAACTGCTAAAAAGAGGCATGTTATCCATTTTTCTTTTATATAAGTTTGAAACTCTTAAAATGTCCCTTTTTTTCCTGCTAGTTTCCTTGCTATTCTTTGCGGCGATAACGGAGAAAAAGTTGAGCTATTTGCTGGAACATATCGTACGGCTCTCGGTTTGTCGCGGACATTCATCCTACCAGACTCTCCTCGCTCTTTGGAACTCCAATTGCAAGGGGATGATTTAGTGGAGGTTTTCCTTGTATTTGCCCAGAATGTTTTTGGGTTAGAACCGGCTACAGTGCGGGTTCGCGAGGTAAGAATCGGGCGTGCGGAACGCAGGGCTGCAAGACGGCGGGCTCGAGAAAATAGGCCTGGTGAACCCTCTGCACAGGAAACAGAGCAACCGGATGATGAGACGAATGTGAACGTTACCATCGGTGTTTCTGTCTCGGTTGGCAACCCCGTAGCTGTGACGGATCCCGGTTTTGAACGCTCAGGCAGCCCAACTCTTGTTCCAAGCGAGCACCCAGGAGCACATGTGGATCGCTCCCAGACACCCGAACCTACTCCTTCATCAACAGCTATACAAGCAGAAGAAGTTGCCACAGCTCACATGGGGGCATATACCACATTTCAACAACTTAGTTTCGCTCCGAATTTCCCCATGGCAGCTATTGCCGACGAATATATCATCCCCCCTACATACCCATCCTTCTTGGAATATAGGAATGAACATGAAATCGAGAACAACGGAACTCCTATGGATCCTGCCCAAACCCAGTTTTCACCACCCGGTTTGCCAATCCCGACCCCCACAGCACCCCCAAAATGGTATTACCGTGATCCCAAAAACGTTGTCCACGGTAAGCTTGCATCACAAGAAAAACTGACGATATTAATTTGGACAAATATTTAGGCCCTTGGAAATCATCTTTGATGCAGGCTTGGTACAAAGATGGTTTACTTCCTCCTGATCTTCCAGTCAGACGCGAAGAAGACTCGGAGTATACCCTTCTTAAAGATCTCCGTCTTCAAAGTGTCGATCCAACCCAGCCTTTCCGTGTGGTTGCCCCGCTCGTGGATACTCCGCCATCCTCAATTTGCCTGACATTCGATAAAGCACTTTTGTCACCAATCTCTCTGTTGGAGCAACCTCAGCATTTTGGGCCTCCAGCATTGTTCTTTTCTTCTCGTGGCGGGCATAGCACCGCCATTGTCGACACTCGCGGAAGGTCCGTGCTCAAAGGGAAATTCCTCTGGAGCAATGACGAAAGCGAGGCGGCCAAACCCTCTACGCCCGGCAAGTTGGGAGATGTAAAACGGCTGGAAGCTTTCGACGTCAAAAAGGGGTCTGTCCTGGTTGCGATGAGGCAAGGAGGGATAGAAGTCGTTAACCTTGGCGATGCACTTCTTAAACCAGCGGATGAATCAAGAACAATCCTACCACACTATAACCCTCCCGTGAGCAACATCAACCGTCGAGCACCATTCGTGTGGAAGATCGGTACACCCTTGGCCTGTTTGCCGACGCAAGCAGGTGATTTGATCACCAAAAATAATGGTCCACTTGGCATATTACCTACGGGAAAGAGAGCCAATATGATTTCCACGAAAGCTGCGAGTGGCAGAACAGACTCATTTTCAGGTGAATTTGATGTCGACTCGCAGGATGAAGTTTTATTTTTGGGACGAAAGGAAGACGAGGTTTACATGTGTGAAAGAAATGGCGCCTCATTCAGGATTCTACGGTTATCACCTACGCCCTATGAACATTAGGATATACATACCCATAATGGCCGGCCATGAGATTTGCACCTAAACGGAGCTCATTGTGTTATTACTTTTATTATTTTATTTACTACTCCAAGTTGGATCTGCTTGCATATTCTCCTCAGTGTAGGTATCTAACAATACTGCGACATTGAGAGTTGTATTCTAATCAACCTCGAGGCGTGATTATTAAGATTTCCAACATATATGTCTGTCCTCAAAGTTTTGCCACAAGTTTGCGTAGTTCAAGCTTGAGGATTTTCCCTGTAGAGGTTTTCTTTGGAGTTGATGCATGAGGCTGGGTGGACTATTCGGCGATGACATGAAATGACTCACTGGTAACTCTGGTACAATCTCTACCCATTCCGGACATGCAAATCCGGGAAGTCTTGTCTTGGCAAATTCCTTGAGCTGCTTCGAAAACTCATCATGCCGACCTTTCCAAGTCAAAATATGATGGGAATGGAGAACCACAAAAGCCATTGGTCGCTCGCCCCACTTATTGTGGCTACGAGCTACAACGCTGACTTCCAATACATGGGGGTGGCTTGCAAGTTCTGCCAAGAAGGTTTATTTTCCGTCCCATTTGTGAAACGCGATGCCAACCTTGTTCAATGGCCAATGATGATGCATTCTTGGGGAAAGACATGAATGAGAACATGTCCAAATATTGTCAAGATGTCAGAGTTCACCTCGCCACCAGAGATGATGATATCTTTGCTCCTGTCCATGATCGCAATGGAGCCATTGGGATGCATTACAGCCAAATCTCCAGTGTGGAAACTTCCTCCTTGGAAGGCTTTTTTGGTAGCCTCAGGATCTCTGAAGTACTGATAATAGATCAATCAGTCAGATGGTTTGATCAAGAATCATGATGGATCTCGGGGAACAAACCTCCTTCATCACGATATTGCCTCTTGTTACAATCTCGCCGACGGTCTTTCCGTCGCGAGGAACATCTTTCAGAGGCCCAGTACCATCTGGGGGCGCGTACACGACCCGTGCTTCCTCGGCTGTCGCGAAGGCATGACCTTGCTGCGCGATGAGACGAGCGCGCTGTTCCAAGTTCAAAGCCATCCAAGAAGGCTGTTCGTAGTTTCGGGTGAAGGGACCATAGGTCTAGATATGAATGATGATCAAAACAACACGTTGTGGGTAAAAGTGTTGACCTCACTTCTCTGTTTTCGAATATAAGAGCAAGGCAGAAAATCGGCGTTCTTCCAAATAAATATTCCATACATTCAGGACTTACGTCAAACCATAAACGTGGACCGGTTTGATTCCCGTTTTCTCGAGCTCTGCAATAAGATGCGCAGTAGGAGCAGCTCCGGCTGTAGAAGTGTGACGGAGGATTTTTTGTGGGGATGTGCATTCGGATATACTTACCAATGATGGCAGTGATGGGTTGAGGTGGTTTCTTTGCACGAGCGTCGTGGATAATTCCGATCTGCCGCCATATATTTTTGGGAGTTCGTGGAGATGATACCATGCATACCTGGACTGTTGGTGCAGCGCAGTAGTGAGTGACGCCTGAATTCTGGAAGTGATTCCAAATATGTTCATAGTTGACTGTCCGAAGGGTAATCTTGGAAGAAAGAGAATTATATGAGGGCTGAAAGGTTAATAGCGGGTCCTACCTGTGTAGCGAATGCAAAAACGCTTGCCCATGGATATGTCCACCCAGCGGCGTGGAACATGGGTAATATCCTTCCCGAGAAAAAGAAAAGGCGAAGAATTTAGTGGTTAACGCTTGGTGCAGTGGGAGAACTACCAAAGATAAGTCGAAAATCGGTTCATTCTATGGTTCAAGAAATGGGTTATTGCGCAAGACAAGCTAACTGCCAGACGACTTACTGTCCTTCAAAGGCGTTGGCTAAGGCACTTAAATAAGATCCTAATGCAATCGGTATTCGATGAGAATGTGTGCAATAAAGGTTAAAAAAAGAGAGAGACCTCTTAATGTCGTTAGAACACCTTTCGGCTACTCCAAAGTTTAGATGAATGTCGAATTCAGAAAGGAATTATGCTTACTCTTCCCGTCGTTCCTGATCTGGGTTTTCTCGGCTCAGCAAAGGCTAGTGGGGTGGATTGATTGCTCACGTATAACACAGTACTGCTGCAGAATTTTCATCCCATTCCGCATCCAGACCGAGCCAACCTTTTTCTTGGCTAAACCGTCTTCCTTCGCTCAAAAACTCCTCATATGGATCTCCAGATCGTCCAGAGTCATTTGAAATTATCACGGTCACCTTTGTTCCTTTAACGAGATGAAGAAATTCGTAGTCGACAAGCAGTAATTTGCATCCACTATGCTCAATTATATATTCCACTTCGGAAGGCTTTAGGCGCGTGTTAATTGGCGTAATAACAGCCCTTGCGGCGATGACACCGTGATGCGCATCTAGATATCAAAGATAAGACAAAGCCCTATCTTGTGGGGAAAGTTCTACATACCTGCAATCAAGGGACTGAGGACGGTGCACTGGTTAATGATCTTCCTAGAATTTTCGACACAAACCCAACCTACGAATTTGGTGCTAGGACGCCAACGCGGTCTCCGGGATTAATTCCAGCCTTGAGCAAAGCATACGCGAGATTCTGAATGCGTTGGGCCCTGGAAAATTTGTCAAGGAGAATGGTCTGCGACTGACGTTCTAACCCGATTCTGACCCTTACCAGATTGCGAAGGTGTACACAACTGGGTGCTCGACATCTGTATGAACCAAGGCAACCTTATCCGGATATATCTGGGCCGCCCGCAGGATGAATATCAACGGGTTCTGGATTCTCCGGGTCAACATCGAGAACTGGAATGGAGCTGGGGCAAGCTCACCAGGGCGTGATAGTTGGGCAGAGATATTGGAGGCTCCTTGAGTCTGAGCTGAACATCTGGTGGAGGGTTGCTAGCAAGGGTTGGGATAAAGTTGGGCATGTAGAGATCCAAGATCGTATGTTCAGCATAAATAATTATGAGGCTCAACTTTACCCCGGCCCACGGCCCGGGAAGTACTAAGTTACTTATGTGATTTCTGGCAATGTTCAAGCCGAAGACATGCCGAGAACCGAGTCCCTCAACTGATCAGGGTACGCATGGTCCGCATGCGAATGAATGCAGTTGGATTGATTGATGAGGTTTGATCCTGTAAGTAGTCCGAAATAGGAAGAGCTTTGACAACAAACAAACAGTAGCGTTCGCAGTCACAACGACACTCTTCATTCAATACTATCCACACTTTATACATATAACATGGCAGACGGTGCTTCTGGATCTGCGGACAAGTCTGTCCAAGTGAAACTCGTCCTACTAGGTACATTCTGGCCATCGCCTTCTTGTTGGCTGTGTACCGCGGCACATTTTCGCTCATTCTTTGTCCCTCTTCAGGTGAAGCTGCCGTTGGAAAGTCCTCTGTCGTCCTTCGATTTGTAGGCATTTATTCCGTTTGTGTTGCTACTGCGTTTAAATCATTCGCTCAAGGTTTCCAACGAGTTTCAACCCAACAAAGAGCCAACAATTGGGGCTGCTTTCCTGACACAAAAGTGTCGTCTCGAAGACCGTATCCTGAGGTATGAAATCTGGGACACCGCAGGACAAGAGCGTTTTCATTCATTAGCTGTGGGTTTCCAACTACTTCCCTTCATCACACGTTCTCACAATTGTCCGATGTAGCCCATGTACTATCGCAATGCGCAGGCAGCTGTAGTTGTCTATGACGTGACGAAGGCAAGCAGCTTGGAGAAAGCCAAATCATGGGTCAAGGAGCTTCAACGCCAAGCCAACCCCAATATCGTCATTGCATTGGCCGGGAACAAAGTCGACCTCGTCCAATCCTCCGCATCTTCACTCTCAGCTGCGTCGCCACCAGATTCAGAAGACGAGGCTGATGATGCCACAGCAACGCCAGGAGAGACGCCAGGAGCGACTGGCGGTGAACCGGAGAGCTTGCGACAGGTTCCGCGTGAGGAGGCCCAAGCGTATGCATCTGAGGCAGGACTGCTGTTTTTCGAAACGAGTGCTAAGACTGGTGAAGGTATCGTAGATATTTTCACTGAAATTGGTGACTATTTTCAGTTATCCTCCTACCGAAGCTTTACTTATATTATATGCATCTCAGCCAAGAAGATCCCGATTGAACATATATTAGCAGCAACTCGTGGCAATACAGGGCGCTCAGGAGCTAGTGCCAGTCGAGCAGAGGGCCCACGGCAATCAGGCGTGAACCTCGAAGAAGATGCTGTAAAGGGCAAGGATGCATGTAATTGTTAGCTACAATCAAGGTTTACCGCCCGAGATGCATGATGGTTTTCATTACTTTATGATCTTTATGCCTCCCTATGCTGCTTTCCACTACTCCATTTTTTTAAACCGCCGCACCCATTTGTAATACTGTTTAAATATATCAAGTAGATTCAGGGATTGATTGAGAGG
>Ga0307517_10012061_pt1 | contig 11914 bp, 7 predicted proteins | sample 23_EM_MG_FD_194515 | JGI IMG/M metagenome (GOLD analysis project Ga0307517, IMG submission 194515) | Populus trichocarpa ectomycorrhiza microbial communities from riparian zone in the Pacific Northwest, United States - 23_EM | ecosystem: Host-associated > Plants > Roots > Unclassified | place... | reverse complement strand
TAAAGGATCAATAAGTTTGAGGAATCTATTATGTGAATGCAGCTGATGGTAATAGAGTACTGCAATCATTATACATGGCTAAAGAGATTTGACATCTAAACATTCCCTCCAACTATATACTCCTGCATGTACTGTATTATGATCAGACCAAATTAATGGTCCAGGGAGGCAACCCCACAAGAGACATGAAAGCGAAAAAAAAGAAAGGAAACCCTATCGTAAGAAAGTTGACTAAATGTTGGTCTAGAAAAGAATTCATGGATGGGCATGAAAGTGATGAATGCAGTCCGATGAAGTCAATTGGAAATAAGAAAATTGATAATAAGATAAGATCATCTTATGGAAAAGAAATTATAAAAAAATTAATAAAATTTAATTTTTAAATAATTCAATGTTAAAGAATAAAATATAAAAAATCAATTAAAAAAAATATATAAAAAAAAACTCAAATTAATTCAGACTAACCTATTAAACTTGGGACATGGGTTATGAGATCATGATAAATTCATAGAAAACAAATTAAAAAACAATTTTGAAGCCCCACTTTTAACAAATCTAGTATTGAAGGTTAAAATTGAGATAAAAAAAATTCATGAGACCAATATATAACCTAATAGAAAGAAAAAAAAAGAAAGAGGAAATGATAGTCGATGAATCCACATCCCATTAAATATAGAAGAACGGACATGGTAAAAAATGACATAAAAAATTGGTCATTGTCAACTCAAGTTAGCCTGACAAACCTGTAACCCCGATAATCAGGGCTGAGTCAACCTGAGATATCTTGTCAAGCCCGTAATAACTTTTAAAACCCGTGATTATGGTCATTAGACTTGAAATACACAATCTCAAAAATTAAACTATAAAGTCCAATTCTCAATCAATTATTGAAAGATGAAATTAGAAAAAAAAATTAATAAAAAAAAGGTTAAAAAAATATAGTAATTAAAAAAATAAGAATCAAAATTAAAAAACAAAATAATTTTTTTATTTGATTGAAGGGTGAAATTCAAAAGAAAATTCAATTTAGTAAAAGGACCCAAAAAAGATCAAAAGAATGAGGATCAAAATCAACATAAAAAATAAAACCAATGTTTTGATTAAACGGTGGAATTGAAAAGAATAATAGTTTTTACAAAAGGACCAATAAGAAAATTAGAAATCAAAATAATGAGGATCAAATTGAAAAACATAATATCATCAATTTGAATTGAATGATGAAATTGAAAACTAATAAAACTTTTACAAAAATGTTAAGGAAAAAAATAAAAGTCAAAAAAATGAGGATCAATTTGAAAAATATAATATTTGGTAAATTGGGATTGAAGAATAAAAATGAAAACAAATAAAATTTTTACAAAAAGAGCAAGACCAAAAATTAGAAATCAAAAGAATAAAGACTGAAGTTAAAATACCAACAACAAGGAGTGCCAAACTGTAATTTTTTATGAAGGAGAGAGAAAAGAATGGAGGAAAGAAAAGTTCACTGGCGATAAATCGAACCACCACCGGAGAAATGTGTCGTACTAACAGGAAGAGAACACGACAGCGCTTCCAACGATATGTCGAAAGGGCATTTTTAGATGCCGAGAGGCATCGCATATGCCGCTCGAAGTGCTTGGGCACCTCCCAAGCACCCAAATACACATGCACCCAGCTTTTTCATTTATCCACATAAAAATTTGCTCCTTGTAATTACAAAAAAAAAATATGCAAAGACGAAAAAGCGTCTTGACTTAAGGTTTAGTTTTATCTTATTTTAAGGGCATTTTTGTTATTTCACTGTATATTTTAATTGTTTATTATTTTTATATTTGGTCAAATACAAAATTGACCCTCGACTGATACTATAATAACTAAGAAATCATTGTGAAAATATAAAAAAAATACCCCTTCACTCTAGGTTTAAATTCTTTGCTTCGAGTAATGTTTTATTTTGATCCTTTTATTGTGTAGTTAATATAAAAAAAGATTTATTTATTCTTAGTTAATTTAAAAATGACAAGTGAATCATGTAAAAAGATTTTAATATCTTTGAAAGTTAGATTTAAGTTTTTTAGAGGGAGGGGCAAAGTGACCATTACATTATACCAATGAACAATGTTTATGAGTGTGGATCTACACTTATTTCCCAAAGAGTTTTAGCTTTTTTTAATTAGTAATGTTTAGTTATCGATTATAGTTTGTTCTTATAGTAGTTAAATAGTACTTGGCGAAATTATACTGTTATGATTTTGAAATATAAAAAATCAATTGAGATTGTAACAGTAAAAATAATTTAATAAATATATTTTATTTATATTAAATAATTACAATTTTTTAATCTTACATGTTACATGTGTGCATATTTTTTATTAGAATAATTATTAGGTCTTAAAAACTATATATATAAAGATTTTGGCATAGAGTTAAGTAAAACACTAGTAACTATGGAATGTGTGAAATTTAAAAAATAAAAAATAAAAGAAATTGTGGTTTTAATTAGAAAAAGACTGGTACCCATAATAAGGAGATGTGTTTGGTTTTTTTTTTTTTTTTTTTTTGTTAAAAGTAGTGGTATTTTACTTTAAAAAAAAACGATTTTCATTTTGAATTAAAACTTGTTTTGATTAAGAAATTCTTGAAAGTAACAAAATTAGTGTTCTGATTTCAATTAACATGGCTTCTAATTAGAAATGGGATAATGATTATTTTTAAAGTGTTTTTTTTTTTAAATATATGAAATAATATTATTTTTTAAATTAAAAATAATTAAGAGCAATTATGTTTTAAAAGCACAGTAACCCTAACGCTAGACAGACACTAATACAAAGCAAGTCGTTGGGATTTCATGACCAAGTAGAAAATTTAAATAAATAAATAAATAAAGGGGGTGGGTTTGATGACAAATTAAGGGCACTAATGATAACTTTACCGAGAGGGGAAAAATAATGAAATTATTTGTTACAAAAAGGAGATGGGGTTTATCATAATATTCCCATTTGGGAAAGGTTTGATTAAGAAGCGAAAAAAGGAGAAACTAGTGGCGAAGGGAATGGGACGGTGGTGGCGGTGGTGGACGTGGTAAATGATACCCCATCACCATCAGAGGGATAATCACCAATCATCAATGGCAATGTCATTTGTGGGGGTCCCGGTTTGGGTTTATTCCTATGAGGTCTATCTAGTGCCAGGTGGCAGCCTACGAGCCAGTCTTTCTTACGTTGTTGAGCTGCAATGATTTGGCCGGTGGAAGGTTAAACAGGACATTTGATGATTCCAAAATTATTTTCAAGGTGCTTCACTGCAAGGAACAACCAAGCAAATCATGTTAAATTTAAGCTTTCTTTGTTTTGTTATCTTCTAAGTTAAAAATAATTTTTAAAAAATAAAAATAAAAAAATTATTTTAATATATTTTTAAATAAAAAACACTTTAAAAACCAATTACAATCACACTCTCAAACACTTTATTAGAATATATAATTGACTTGTCACCACAAAATTAGTGTTCTCCTTTCAATTTTTATATGTTTATGGGTGTTTAGAAATGGAATCACTGTTGTTTGTTAAAGTATTTTTTTAAATATATTAAAATAATTTTTTATATTAATGCATTAAAATAATTTTTAAATATAAAATGTATTTTTTTAAAAAAAAATTAAAGATTAACAAAACAATGGTTACAACGAACAGTCACACACCCCGATTTGTTTATATATATATATATAGCACAGTGCTAGACCTTCAGAATAATAATGTAATGGCTTTTCAAAAAGGGCTGGTCAAGTTATATAATAAGTGTTTGGACTTCATTTTTTAAAAAAAAAAAAACCTTGCAAACTGAGGAATCTGAGTTCCAATATCATCTTCAATTGTTTATCATCAATCTATCCAATAATTATAATTATATGGGCTTATAAAGGACAGAGGAATTTACATATATGGCCAGCAATTATTATTGGATGCTAAGCGATCTTGACTAAATTTTTGCCAGAGATCCCTCCATTGGAGGTACAGTTGAACTTGAACCGTTAATTTTATAGTGGTTAGTTAATTACTTTATGGAATGCACTTTAAAAAAATATAAAAATTCAAATAGAAGAGAGAAACTTCAATAAATATATAGATACAACTTTTAAAAAAAAATTATAAATGAAAATATTCTTATAATTTTTACCTATTTATACATGTTTTTTTTATTCAAAACGGATCTCATACTCGTAGAATGACCGATAGAATATCATTAGCTATTCATTTAATATCATAACTAAAATAATATTATTAATTATCCCTGAGTACCATATATCTTTTTTCACTGCTTTTCTTACACCCTTTTTCTAGTATTTAACAACATTCAGGTTAGCCAACTACTACATGCATCTTTTTTCGAATCCCAGAACCCGAGACCCTCAAAAACCTTCAGATGACAAATGCTATATGGAAAGAAGAAGAAAAAAAGTCATTGTTGATAAAATTAATCGTTCTTGCAGTGCTTTTTTTACCAATAAGCACTGCAAGATCGATTCCTTCCATCACGAATCCTTAAGCAACACAAGGATGCCCATCATCCAGCTAAATTATGTTTGCAGCCTAGAAGCTTGATCTTTGCTTCAGAAATTGATCTATCCTCGCTAGAATCAGCTCAATGAGCCCGTATTTAGGAATTAAAGGGCTTATAAACAAGAAGCTGTGAACTTAGACATCATCAAATTGTAAATAAGGTGAAGGACTTTAGGCAACAAAATGAAACATCAAGAAGGCGTTACTGGAATACCTTTGGCAGAACACTTGGCAGCTATTGGAATCTTGTACGTTTATATTCGTACGGAAGGCACCCACACAAGTTCATACCATTGAATATATAGATCGATGAGGGAAATCACCTTTCATTGAAATGGAAATCGACACTTTTCCCCGATCGACAATGTTTTATCAGATTGTAGAAGAACAGATCAGGATTTTCAAGTCCAGAATGGAAATATTTCTTGCTGTCACAAAAACAACTAGTGGGTTTGCCATCAGGTTTCACATGAACGGTTTGTCAACATGTTCACAGTGCTTTGATTTGAGATAATCACCTTCTCTCACCAGGAGTTCCGGGCAAAACTGTTCTGTGGAATCACAAATGGGTTTTCCTGAAATGTTAACCTGCGTATTTGAAATTACAGCCGCATATCCCACAATTTTCAAGAAAAAATTCTTTTCTTAACAGTACAGAACAGGCTTTGTTTTACCAAATAAGCACTGCAAGATCGATTCCTTCCATCACGAATCCTTGGGCAACACAAGGATGACCATCATTCAGCTAAATAATGTTTGCAGCCTAGAAGCTTGATCTTTGCTTCAGAAATTGATCAATCCTCGCTAGAATCAGCTCAATGACGCCAGGGGATAACTTTTGCGGCGTCTGGTTACAATGGATTTCTATTCACATCTTTGTACAGCAAATATCGTGTGCGGGTCTTACCAAGTGCAGCGTACCTTAAAAGGTAGCAAAGGACATCAGTCTATCAGAATTTAGTGCACTGGAGGAATAAACATTCAATCTTTACAGGAAGAAAGGAGGTTATATATTCCTCACCATTGGGGCACAAAAGGGGCCATCCAAATGGCATCACCAGATTGAACTGGATACCTGTAATAAAACAATTTTTAAGCTACAAGAACAGAGAAGTTGCAGCGAACAGAAAAGCAGGAACAAGCAAACAGAATATGCAAGTATAAAGAAACGGGTTAAAGAAATGTTTCAACAAGTCAATGAGAACGTAGCTCAACTGGCACTCATGTCCCTCCCCCCTCAAGTGGTCTTAGGTTTGAGCTTCTCCTTTGTGATTAAAAGTTAAAAAGAAATGTTTCAACAAAAGAAGTTCCAGAAGCACCCACTGAAAGTTTTAAGTGTGTTGTTAAAATTGCATGAACAGACACGTGCTGACCAGCAAAGGAACTTCCCAACTGAAAACACTATCATTTATTGAACATGAATCTCAGATTTATTTATTTATTATTATTTTTTTTAGATAGACCCTTTTGACTGGTTCATTTGAAGCAGTTTATAAATATGTTTCTATCAAAAAGCTTTGTAGCAATGAAAACAAGACTTTTGAGGTACTTTAAGATCTTTATAAAATTCAGAATCTTCCAAATAAGCCTTTAAATATGGCTAAACTATTCAAACCTCCATGAATTTAAAGTTATTTAAAAATTAGTCCATGTATTCTTAATTTCAGTTTTGACCTCCTTATACTTTGGTATTTTGAAATCAAGCCTTTTAGTTATTTTTTCCAAAATTCCCTCCATGTTTTGCATATAAAACTAATAAAATTACTTAAACACTCTGAACATCAATAATCTTCAACTTAATTGATTATTTTTAATTTTTTGATAGAATTAATTTTAAATTCTGAAAATAAAATAAATAAATTTAACAATGTAAAAAAAACACCTATTTTTGTAACAGTTCCAGAAGAGCAAAGAAAAAAGGGGAGTTTTGTTCATTATTTTAATTCTCCATCCAAAAATTTTGATTTTAATTTTTTCAAAAAAAAAATAGTAGCATAAATACCTTTCTTCTTTGTCTAAAAAAAAACCCCTCCATTAGCCTTGAAATCTCTTCTTCATTTTTGTTTCAAAAAATTAATTTAAAACCAAAATTTCAAGATGGAGAATTAAAATTATGATAATAAATTTTATTTCTCAAATTTAAAATTAATTTCATAGAAAAAAAATTAAAATTGATTAGTTAGGTGAAAGGTTATTGGAGATGAGAATATTTAAGTCATTTCATTAGGTTTTATATGTAAAAAGAACCTTGAAAAAAGTAAGAAAAGAAAATTTCAAATATATCAAAGTACAAAGAAGTCAAAAATGAAATTAAGAGTACAAAGACTAATTCTCAAATGACTTTTTAAGTTCAGAAGAGGTTTGACCCATTTAGCTTTTAAATAATATTAACACCAAATATTATTTGAGAATAGCAATAACTATTTGAGAATCACAACTCTTGATTTAAATTCTTACCAGCTATCACCCAATCGATAAATACCTTGTCCCTCTAGTAGCAGCAAACCATGCTGATTGTAATGCACCTCCTATAAAGCAAACATGCAAGTGAAAAAAAAAAAAGAGGGAACAAAACTTGCAATTTCACATCACAAATTCAAGGGATAGCAGCCTCAAGAAGCTGACAGTTGGGCCTATGTGGTTAGCAAAACACGATACTTTGAAGATTATTGCATCATGAAGATGAACAGACAGTATATTCTAAATTATTTCCCTTAAATAAGTTCCTTCTGTACTTCAGCATTTGGCTGGACCTTAGATGTGGTAAAAACTGGAATTCACATTCTTTGGATTTTTAGGCCCTCCAGAGAATTAAACCAGTACAGTGGTGAAAAAACATAACAAACAAAACTTAAAACCTAAGATCTTGAAACAAAGTACGGAGTTTCAATCAACAAACAAGGGAAGCATACCTTCACATTAAGGAATTCTCCAGGTTGGAAATCCATTATCTGCAGGCAGAAAATCATACCAACCAAGAATCCAGCTTGTTAAAAAGAACACAACAATTCAGAACTTTGTCAAAGTAATGTTTATGATCCTATATTTCATTAACACTACCACAGAGGTTTCCTACATAATGTAAGAAAAGGAACCTGCACTCCCTGGCAAATGGCTATATGCATGGAATTCAAAACTTCAAAATTGATACCATAAAATTAGGAGTTTCTAACAATTTCAGAACTACATTCCAGTACTGCAGCATAATCCTAAATTTCATGTTAAGATATTGTACAGTACAATATTTGAAGCATTAAAATATTGAAGATCCTAGCTTGCTGGCCCTTTAACCGAGCGACTGGCAACTTGTGCCATGTTTAATGAATTAAACTAATTCTGCAAGGACTTTTTGCATCCAAATCTTTTGACAAGAATATTGCTGGGAAGCATGCAAATGACAGGTAGAGGTGCTGATCAAAACTGCTACTCAACCAAACAGGTTCATAAATCAAAGTTGCTGTGTGCAGAGATATCTGATTATATAATTTCCAAAATTTCTTATCATATAAGTGCTCATACTGTCTTGTCCAGTTCCAAACCCTATCTATGAGAGCAATCTAAACTAGTCTATGAAAAATGCAGCTCAGAAAGATAGGTTCTTTGCTTTTTTTTCCAAAATATTAACTTACAAAAGTATAAGGTCGAACACTAGAAAGCAAAAGGGCTTACATGGATATTGAAGTCATATTGCAATGATGGAGGCAGAAGCTTTCTAAGTTCAAAAACCTGTCAATTAGTAAAATGAGCAATTTTGTTGCATGTACACATGACTACCAAATAATATCATAATATGCTCAGGAATGGTAATGTATAATTCCTAAGCATAATTATTCTTTACAAAGAAAAACAAGCATTTCTATATCAGAAAAACAAAGCACTCTGCAAAAGTAAGAAAACAATAATTGAAAGGTACCTCGCCTGCTGCTGGTCTGTTGAACCAACAATTTGCTCAGTAACATGACTTTCTAGAGAATCATACCTGACAGGATAAGAAACCCCCTTGGTGATCGAAATTATTAAGGATAATGTAGTAGCTATACTACACTAGCAAGCATATAGTAAACTTCATGAAAGACATCATTTCGATGAGCCTTATCAAACAGATATCTAAATAATAATCCCTGCACCAATTCCTGGCCTTAGATAATCAACTATAATACAATCATAAGCAGAACATAAAAAGTTGAATAAAGCAATAGCAAAGGTGAGACAGCTAGACATTCAGTTAATCATACTTCATGGAGAAACAAACCTGTGTTCAAAGACAGCAAGAGTAGCAGATGCACCACACTCCAGAGAATGTTCAAAATTTGGTGGTAGATAAGCGTATGAATCCACTTATAAAGCAAAGAGTATGACATCAAAATTTTTGAAGCCAGCATTAACAAATTAGAAAGATTCCCTTTCTCTAAAGCTGAAAGATATATATCTACATGTGCGAGTTGTTGAGCTTTCAAAAACATGGTATCAAGTATCTTGGGTTACAAAAGCATAATTCAAAAAGGAAACCAAATCTCTAAAGACTGCCTTTTGGTTCCTTTTTATTTCCAACTTGCCTTCTGTCAATACTACCAAAAATCTACCACATGGTTGAGGTTTTAAAGGTAATAGATTTATGAATATGTCTGTGTGGGGTGGAGTTCCCAAAACAATTAGTTCTGAGTGTCATGAATCTCAAAACCATGGTTTCGAAAAAGGTAATCAGTCGTCATATCTACCTTTCAATTTCAAACTTGCTTTTGTCAACTCTACCAAAAATCCTAAACACACTCTTAATATGTGCCCTAAATTTGTAGACCACACTTGCCGTCATTTGGTGGTGGGCACCATATGCATTACTCAGAGTTGCAGAACCCTGAACCACGAACAAGAACCTAATAATTTAGGAAGCATGGGTTAGCCAGGATCATACTTGGATCAGGCCCACTGATAATGGAAACACATAAAAAAAATAAAATTATTCCTTACCTCTCTACATCATTTGGAGGGAGCCCAGACCTTGAATTTTCTGCACATGGTAGAGTTTACATCAGCAAGCAATCCAAATTAGCAGACATGCATAACAAGCTGCATCACATTTTTCACAAGAAAATCACACAGAAGATGAAAGATTAATATGTACTATAAAAAGGAAGGAAATGGGTTATATCCCACACTGAAGAGATTCTACGTATTCAGTAAGAATAAGAAGTGCCTCAACTGTATCCATGTATGGTGCACTTTCAAGAGAAACAAAATTATTCAGCCTAATCACAGAAACGCAATTACACAAATCCTACAGGATTAGAGCTCAGCTGATCTTTGTTTTTTTTTTTATTATTATTATTATTATTATTATGTTTGATGAGAACAGAGTTCTGCTGATCATTAAGACTGCAAAAACTACAATGAAGAAAACTATGCAGAACTCAATACCCAGGTCAGGTAACAACATTCAAGAAATGTGTCCACAAGCATAGAACTTCGTATGTTTTTGACAAGTATCATCTGCATGATTACAAGGCGTGCCATCAGGAAGAACTTGAGGTTTCCTATACCAGACATCGGAACCTCACCCACCATAAGTTATAGAACATGTGTATACATAAAGAGAGAAGACAATCAATTCAAATTTCTCACAATATGCATTCAGTTGAGTGGTTGATAATAATTACTTTCGGAGTCAACCACACCGCATATCATTGATAAACAGTGTTACCAAGTCCTCTGGTTCAGAATATAGGGGCTATCTCAGGGATTATTCTAATTCGCAGGTGAGGGAATCAAAGGAGGGGAAGACATGCTAAGAACAAGTAACCTATGCACGAAACGATGCATGATAAGTGCTAATACGTGACTTGAGAGTTTTTTTTTTTAAAAAAAAAAATCAACTTAGGAAAACAATAATCTTGCAAATATCTTAGCCTGCTTCAAGCCAAAAAAAAAAAAAACAAGACATTAAACATCCTGGGCAAAAAATAAAATATAGTAAGTGATCAATAACAAAAAGAAACATGAAATAATTGAGAAGAGAAAACCTTGCATCTTTGCGAGGTACATCACAAAGTGGGAACCCATAGCTGGCGTCATTAGATATGCCCCCAATGTATTTGTCCTGTACACATAAATTTGAATGGCTATAGCACCGGATTTCTTTAAAATAAATGGAAATTCAAAGAAAAGAAAAGGAGCAGTACCATTCTGGTAAAGGACTGAATACATGACTTTCTGGTGTTATTAAAGCGTGGTCTCTTTCATAAACACTGCGTGTGAAACCTGGCAAGTCTGTAAAAAGAAGAAACAAATTAAGCTTGTATTTCATCTTCAATTGACTGCTTTCTGATTAGAATAAAATAAAAATTTATGGCTCAATTCGTGCTTTCTTTTGTAAAATGATATAATTCAAAAAAAATAATTGATAACAAAAGTTCATCAAATTGATAACAACTATCATACATTTTCTACTTAGAATTAAAAAAAAAATGTAGTGACCTTGAAGGTGAGAAGGAGAGAGTGTTGGATTAGTAACTCTCCAATAGAGAGGTTTGGAGGAGGCCGTTTCGGTTTCAAAAGGTGAAGGAGGAGCAGAGCAGAATCCTCCATCGTCACTCAAAGCAGCTGTAATTGATGATAGAGAGAGTAGGAGGAGGAGGAGGAGGAGGAGGAGAGACGGTAGCGTTGGAGTTTGCATGGTATTTTGGTTTTAGGCTGTTAAATGAGCGAGCGTGCTAGTTCAGTAGGTTCAGTCTGAGCCTGCGGATGGTGGCGGACTGGGGTCGTAGGACTACTGACAGCAAATGAAAACCTGTTCGTTTAAAAACTTTTTTTTTTCAAAATTATTTTAATTTTAATATGATAATATTAAAAATAATTTTAAAAAATATATATATTTTAATATATTTTCAAATAAAAAAATATTTTAAAATACAATTACTACTACACTCTCCATATAATTAGAATATACAATAGAAAAGTTGATTATTTATTTTTTAAAATATTTTAAAATAATATTTTTTTATTTTTAAAAAATTATTTTTAACATTAATATAAAAAAAATTCATTATTTGAACAGCATCCGAACACTATCTTCAATTTACCCAAAATACAAGATTGTTCAAAGAAAAAAACATAACACCTTAATTTTAAAAAAAAAAACAAAAAAACAAAGAAAGAAAACTAAGAAAACTACGCAGCTAGAAAAATAAAATCTATAACTTTATGCTTAAATGCATTGTTACATGTAAAAATTAAAAAGTTAAATGAACAACACAAGTTTTTTCTTTATATAATAAGCACTTTTAAATAATATAAAAATTAAAATTATTTTTATATTTAGTTAGTGTCATAAATTAATTTTGTATTATAAATTTAATATAAAACATATTAGTTAACAG
>Ga0307517_10012060_pt1 | contig 11914 bp, 10 predicted proteins | sample 23_EM_MG_FD_194515 | JGI IMG/M metagenome (GOLD analysis project Ga0307517, IMG submission 194515) | Populus trichocarpa ectomycorrhiza microbial communities from riparian zone in the Pacific Northwest, United States - 23_EM | ecosystem: Host-associated > Plants > Roots > Unclassified | place... | reverse complement strand
AGCAAAGCAAACTAAACATAGCAATACGATAGCATAGCCTATCTGACTCAGAGACAGTGGCGGAGCTGAAATCAAATCAAATAAACCAAATATAAATCAACTAAACATAGGAGATCCTGCACTGCCCTCTCCTGTGTACCGTTACCGGAACATGTACACATGTTACAAGAGGCCCTCAGTGCAGGTTGATATAACATCCTGGAGAGGATAGCATGTGGTGTAAATGCAGCTACCCGATGGATAAGTCGCATCGAACACCCATATTGTGGCAGTTGGTCATGTAATATCACTCACTTAATGCTCCCAAAATAGTTGGATACTTGAGAACCTGTTTTCGCCACCCCTAATCAAAGCGAAGCATTATCTCCACCGTATAATCCATGGAAACAATAAGTTCCACTAAGAAAAGCCTTATTTGAACGTAATATATTATGATAAAAATAGTATACCCTATTGCTTGGCGGGCCTGGTCGGACTGGTCATAGTCGAGTCGGTTTCAATAATCCTGACTGTCCAGTCGGTCTAATTTCCACCATCAGACTAGACTTGACTTTCGACCAGACTAGCTAGTCCAGTCCAGTCTTCCGCCGACCATTCGGAACCCTGCTAGTCTAATGGTTGAAATTAGACAGACTGGACAGTTAGGATTATCGAAACCGACTCAACCAGGACTGGTCCGACCAGGTCCTCCAAGCAATAGGATATGCTATTTTTATCACAATATAATATTACCTTCAAATAAAGCTTTTCTTAATTAAATCTATTGTTTCAAGGGATTATATCGTGGGGATAGTGCCTTGCTTAGATTAGGGGTGGCGAAAATAGGTTCTTAAGTATTGAAACCATTTTGTGTTCCTTCAAGTGACTGATATTACAGGACCACATCCCCCAATACTGGTATTCGATGCTACTTATCCATCGGGTAATCGCATTTCCACCACATGCTATCCTCTCTGAAATGTTCTACTTGGATTGAGGGGCTGTTGATTTATAACGTGGCAAGCGGCTTTAAGATCCTACTCTAGCTATACTTCTATTCTTAGCGAGTTGTGGCCCAGGCGCCATTCCCACTGTCATGCGATCTTTTATAAAGAATGGTCCGGGACCACTCCAAGCCGGACCGGACCACCCAAGTTAGTCGGGTCCAGTCATTGACATCAACCAGGACTGGCCAGCCTGGTCCTGCCTCCAAGACTTGACCGGTCGGACTATTCGGAACCCTGTATATAGGAAGCTGCTGGCAGCACAGAAGAAATAAGGACCACAAGACTCTCTACCCAACATAGCCTATTTTTATTAAATCCATGGGTGTTGAGAAACGATTCAATTCCTGATCTTTCTTTTCCGCTTCTACTTTTGCCTGGCTAGTCGAGCGTAGTAGCACTAGTAATGCTGACATTATGGCGTTGGGCAAAACGGAAGGGTCTTGAATGTGCATCAATTGAATCAGCCAAGTGAGAGTGCGACCCCACTCGAGGCCCGTCGGCCCTGGTAGAGGATCAGAGGATGAGAACAACAAGGTATGTAGCAGTACTTTTGGGAATGATATCAGGATGGGGACATATTAGAAGAAAGGTAGGCAGGCTTAGATTACGACCGTTGCTGTCATGGTACATGATATGATGGGGAATTTCAAGTATTATCTGTTTTGACCAGGATTGCTTCCTGTCCTCCTACTGGTGGGCAGCGGGAAAGGGGGGGGGAGATGGGGCTTTATTCGATGAAACTACAAAAAAACAAAGGGTATGTAATGAAGCCTCTGATTTGACAGGATAAAGATAAATAGCACATGTGCTTGAGCCAACAATGAGGAAAAACAGTATGTAGGGGTGAAGAAAGAAAGAGAGAAAGGTTATGATACAATGCGGTGATGAAAATTTTTGATGGCTGCGGAAATCAATGAGGAAACCAGCAGCACTATTTCATCCCCAGTCTCCATCAAACCTACGAAGCATGATTGGTGTCTGTGGAAAATTGTCTCCCAGCTTTTCTAGTGGGATGACGGCACCGCAAGTTGATTAACAGGAGGAGAGATCAGGAGTAAAAGGTGAAAAGAGATGTGGGTGATATTAGGGAAACAATAGAAGAGGAGCAAGGAGGTGGAGGTCGCGTGCTAAGAGTATTAAAGGGTTAGGCTACTGCCTGCCTGCCGAGGGTTGATTAGATGGAAGTTCGAAGAATAGGGAGGTGTGCCTAGCTTTCACCTTGAACATCAGAATCTGCGGAGTCTTTTGGGATGGCCCTGATCTGGGCCTGATCGCCAGGGTGGAGAAGGTATTGTAGGTCCGTTAGCATCTAACTGGGGAATGAAATTTCTGTGTTTGGATAGTAATTTTGCAATGGCATAATGTTCACAATCCAGGGCTTGCGAAAGTGCGGTTCCTCCGGCGAGATCGGTTATATTGGGGTTGATGTCAGATCGTTCTAGGAGGATCTTCACGACTCCCTCATGGCCTTTCTGAGCGGCTATGTAGAGTGGGGTTTGGCGACCTTCACCCGTGGTGTTGGGGTCGACATCGTTCCGCTCCAGTAGCACCTTCACGACCCCTTCATGTCCCTGGTAGGCGGCTATGAAGAGTGGGGTTTGGCCATTTCCATTGGTAGTGTTGGGTTTGATATCATCTCGTTGTAGCAGCATCTTCACAGCTCCCTCGTGTCCTCCCAAGGCGGCTATGGTGAGTGGGGTGTGGCCATCTTCATCAACGGAATCGAGGTTGACATCCGCTCGTTCTAGCAGTATCCTCACCAACCTCTCATGTCCTCTACTAGCGGCTTGAGTCAGTGGCGTTTGGCCACGATTGTCCCTGGTATTGATGTTGACATCTGCTCGTTCCGACAACATCTTCAAGACTCCCTCATCACCTTTCTCGGCGGCTTTGGAGACTGGCGTTTGGCCACATTGGTCTGTAGTGTTGGGGTTGATATCGACTCGTTCAAGCAGCATCTTTACGACTTCCTCATGTCCTGCCCAGACGGCTTGGGAGAGTGGGGTATGGCCATGTTTATCAGCGATGTTGGGGTTGACGTCCACTCGCTCTAACAGAGTCTTCACAACTCGCTTATGCCCTTGAACAGCGGCTATAAAAAGCGCCGTTTGGCCAAGTAGACACGGGATGTTAGGCTTGATATCCACTCGTTCTAGTAACATCTTCACTAGTTCCTCATGGCCTCTCCGGGCAGCTAACAATAGTGGGGTTAAGCCTTGTCCCTGTCCGGTGTTGGGATTGAGCTCCGCTCGTTCTAGGAGCATCTTCATGACTTCCTCATGCCCTTTCCAGGCGACTACCAAAAGTAGGGATTGGCCATTGTTGCTCGCGATGCTGGGGTTGATATCCGCTCGTTCTAGGAGTATCTTGACGGCCCAATCAAGTCCTTCCCAGGCAGCTTTAAAGAGCGGTGTTTGGCCATAAGCGTTGGTAGTATTCGGATTGATATCAGTTCGTTCAAGTAGCAGCTTCAGGACTCCTTCATGTCCCTCGTGAATTGCTGCGAAGAGTGGTGCTTCGCCAAATTCATTGGCAGTGTTGGGGCTGACATCATTGCGTTCCAGCAACATCTTCACAACTCTCTCGCACCCTTTCCAGGCGGCTATAAAGAGTGGCGTTCGGCCATGCACATCCGCAGCGTTGGGGTTGGTATCGTCACGCTCTAGTAGCATCATAACAATTGTCTCATGCCCACGTTTGACAGCCCATACAAGAGGTGTTGGGCCCTTCTTCCTTTCTGGGTTGGCACCTTGTAGTTCTGGTGCCATATTCTGGATGGCGAGAGAACAAATTTCAGGCCTCTAGGTAGAGAGGCGAGGTAATTAAACAAATGATGTTGTAAAAGGTAAAAACAATAATTCGTATTGGCTGTGTATTCAGGGTTCACAATAGGAGCCTATAGGCACAAGTTCGTAGTGGTTCAGCGGGGCTCCGACAAGAAACAGTAAAAGAGGAAGGAATTAAAAGCAATTGGTTCTTGTTGTGTTCGTCCCTTCACATCTAGAAGGGTGTCGTTATTGTTTGAATGGCCTCTGTCGTTTCTAAGTGGTTTGTGCGGAAAAGTGGCACTCGGAAAAGATTTTCCCCCCAAACTCTCAGAACGACAGTCACTCACACAAGCCCTATAGAATGCGGGCTGCAACTATGATACTTGTGTACAATTTAGGTCTGATTCCAATCGACGAAAATCACAGAATCTAGGGTTCGTTGCACGATAGTATTGTTTGAGGGCAAGCTCAAGGCAGAGAACTTCAAACCTGTACCAAGTTGGTTGATCCTATAAGACCTCTATTTTCTGTGGGCGAAAGTTTGCAGATTAGGAAAACCTATTTTTTTTTCAAAGGTCATATTTTATCCAATGCCTGCCATAATAATATTATAATACAAGTTCTATTTTATATATATTTTTTGAAGTATACCGGAAGGGTTTCTATTGTTATCTTGCGTCGGTTAATAAAATCAACCTTAGACCAACCATCCTTGGTAACGCAAGTCTCCTCACCACCCCACAGTTTCAGCACACCATAAAGATATTCCTGTGGATTAAATATTAATTCCTACTATGCATCCTACTCCTTATTTACATATTATGCGTTTTGCTCTATTTTCATGATAGTCGGGTTGGTGGGGTAGGGCAATTTTCTTGGCTGGCCGGGGTCCCCAATCCATTGATGTAAGGTTAATTTTGTTAAGGCACAATAGAAGCTTGAAGCTCAAAAGTCTTTAAGCAGTCTGCTTAATTATTGTATAAGTTGATTACTTGTGGGCTTTGTGTTTTCAACTAATCAGTTTCTCTCATTTGCAGCAGAAGCATAGATATGATTATTATAGTAACTATGGTCTTGTCAGTTGAGGCCCAATATTCCTAGCTTTAATGACTCTGAAATTTATATTATGCACTCTGGAACTAAAGGTTATTGAAGAGAGCCAAACAAGTAGGAGAATTGAATCCTAGCTGCCTAAGCACAGTTTTATATGCTATTAGATAAAGCATGCCAGTGGCTACAAATACTCCTAACGTTACAGTATACCAAATTAAATGAAATATTAATTTTTAAAATATCACTACCTAGTTATCACCCGTAAATCCCAGTTCAAGGCATTGAGATGTTAAAGTGTGCGGTATTGATAATGTGGAGTTTAGAAGCTTGTATAATTATAGTAGAAAAGGTGAAGTCGATAGGGGAGTCTTATTTACTATAAGGATCCGGGGGTCGGTAAGACATTCACCAAATGACGAAGACAATTCTCCGGGGAAGAGAAAGAGTGGTAGTGCCAACCGGTCGTGATGTCAGTTCGCAGCTAGTGGACAGGCTGTACGACCAAGCAGGGAGACAAGACACTATCGTCACGTGTTTGGACTTCGACTTTGGGGCCTGACAATAACAGTCCACGACCAGCATGCCGGGTTCTTTGCTGACAGAGGTCGTTAACGGAATGGCAAGGATTCCAGAGGAAATATCAGGGGCCTTTCAAGAGCAAAAAAAGGCCATTGGTGGAAGGGCCCTGCGACCTCCTGATATTGTGGAGATCCTGCAATCCATCACTTCCTCACAGCCCACATTTATATGCATTGAGGCCCGAGATGAATGTGTGGCAGTGAATCGAGCAAAGATCCTCGATTCGGTGTTAAAATGAGCGAGGATGAGACCCCGGATGCCATGGACGAGAGTCTAGAGGCCGAAATTCTAGATAAGATTCCCGAAGGTATATCCGAGATGTACCTAAAGACATGATATTGGGAATCCTACCTCATATCATACACTAACATGTATGTCTAGGTTTATACTTGTCTCCTAAAATATCCAGGTGATCTTGCAAGAATCCATAATCTATCGAAGAGGAGAAAGGCTCAACAAACTCACGGATGTATTGGGGTTGGGAGAGATTTATGGTGCGAGGATAGAACGGATAAAGGCCCAGGTGGGGATAAATCAAGACTCGGGCGGTATCTCTAATTTGGATCAGTCATGCAGAACGACCGTTACAAGTATGCGAGCTCTGTCACATTTTAGCAGTTGAGCTAGGCTCTGCAGATTTTGATGAAGGCAACATCCCTTCGACCTCGACATGGTGAGCTGATGTCAAGGATTTATTATTGTAGATAAAGAGGCATCGGCTGTGCGGCTGGTTCACTTTACTCAGGGTTCCGAATAGTCCGACCGGTCAAGTCTTGGAGGCAGGACCAGGCTGGCCAGTCTTGGTGATGGCGATGACTGGACCCGACTAACTCGGGTGGTCCGGTCCAGTTTGGGCTGGTCCCAGACCAGTCTTTATAAAAGATCGCATGAGAGTCTGAATGGCACCCAGCACAACACTCGCTTAGAATTGAAGTATAGCTATACTAGGATCTTAAAGTCGCTTGTCACGTTATAAATCAACAGCCCCTCAATACAAGTTGGTAGAACATCCTGGAGAGGATAAGATGCAGTGGAAATACCATTACCTGATGGATAAGTCGCATCGAATACAGGTATTGTTGCATGTGGTCATGTAATATCACTCACTTAGTGAACCAAAATAGTTCAATACTCGAGAACCTATTTTCGCCACCCCTAATCTAAGCGAGGCACTATCTCCACCATATAAATTCATAGAAACAAGTTTAATTAACAAGAGCTTTATTTGAAGGTAATATATTATGATAAAAATAGCATATCCTATTGCTCGGCAGGCCTGGTCAGACCAGTCCTGGTCAAGTCGGTTTCCATAATCCTGACTGTCCAGTCGGTCTACTTTCCACCATGGGACTAGACTTGACTTTCGACCTGACTAGCTAGTCCAGTCCAGTCTTCTGCCGACCATTCGGAACCCTGACTTTACTCTCCAGGAGTATCTTTTAGCTCATCCCGATATTTTCAGCCAATGACAGAAATCTGTTTGACCTATCGGAATTCCCAACAGGTCAAGGCACTTTCAGCCTCTCCTGACTCCCAGGACACTCCCTTTCTAGAATATTGTTCTGTCTACTGGAGAGTCCATGCTAAAAGGGAGCTCTCTGACAGTGCGAAATGACTTGCGCTACATCTGTTTCAAGAGTATGATGGCCACATATCCACTTAATTGCTCTTAATGCATGTGAAGTATCGTACCTAAGTCTTTGGGAATTTGATACTTGTTCTCCATTCGGTGGGTTACACTGCGCATCATTCTTCGGAATTGTTGAGCTTGTGGCCGCCTTGATAGAGATGGAGTGAGATGGCGCTGATGAGAGGGATTTTTCGGGGTATACGCCACTTGCATGGGCTGCTCATAATGGGAATACCGAAGTGATGGGAGTACTGCTCGGGCGGGAAGAGGTCAATGCCGACGAACCTGATAATCGTGGCCAAACACCGCTCTTGCATGCCACTCACTAGTCATGGACACGAGGATGCGGTGAAAATACTACTCGGACGGGAAGAGGTTGATCCCGACAAACCGGATGATTTCGGCGAAACATCGCTCTCGCATGCCGCTTGGTTCGGACGCGAGGGAGTGGTGAGAATACTGCTCATGAGGGAGGAGGTCAACCCCGGCTGGCCAAGTAATGACGGTCAAACACCACTCTCGGATGCTGCTTTCCGTGGGTGCCGAGAAGTGGTGAGGATGTTACTCTTGTTAGTCACCGGCGCTTCTTCTGGGTTCCTCAAAGAACGTTACCCCCACGCTATTGACATTCATTGTATAAAGACAGAAGATGATAGAAGAAGACCGGAAGACTCACCGCTGAGTCTGGAACTCGGTGAAGGGTGCGAGAAGAGGGGTAGGACACCTAGCAAAGCGGGGAAGCAAAGTGGGGCATGAGGGGAAAGCGGGGGTATCCAGACAAAAGGAGATGGCGAGAGAAGAGCTTAAAGTGGTCTGATATTCTTGCATGTAGAGTTGCTGTTTCTTGTACTTAAGAGTCCCGTTCACCCTCAATTGTTGAAGTGCAAGTCACCGAACATCTGTCTATCGTTTATACACTTCATTTGTCTCTTTGGAAGCTAGAACACAAGTATACGATCGGTATATATATTACAAAATTATTATAAGAGTTACTCGAGCAGGAGGATGTTAACTCTGACAAGTCTCCTCCGACCACCGGCCTCTGCCTTGGATCCCCTTCCCCTACTTCATGATCCCTTTGTCAACATCCCATCTTTTTTAGAATTTCAGGAATACTTCTTGCTGCTCCTCCAAATGCCTCATCGCCAATGTCGATCTTCCTCTCCCAGAACCATGTCGTGCCTCTTTGGTGCTTGTCAAGGCCCCACCACCACCTCCTTCTCTAGGGAAAGTGTCACCATTATCCTTGAACCAACCCTTTGCGGTAAACCTTTTGTCTAAATTAGCGGAGGAGGGAGAGGGATATACAAGTGCCAGAAGATATGCTTTCGCGCACACCAAAGTGGCTTACTAGCAGAAAATCCATAAAAACTGTCGAGGTCACAAAGTAGTGTGTGCGAAAACACATCTCCTAGTATTTTTAATACTGGGTTAGGAGAACCCTCAGCCAATTGGGGAAAGCTCCTGGAACATGCCGCCCAGGATGCGAGTGGCCTCGGAGGACCGTCGGGAAAAGGTATAGCCGCACACCCATCAAGCGCGGGGTCATAGCTCCACCACGACAGGTCCGTGGAATCCCACAACATATAACACCCCCGACTCCCCCGAACGCGAGATCCTCATGCTCGCTACCGCTCACCACATCTCGCGTCTTTGTCGCCCACCCGCCATCCCCGACTGCACAACTCGCGCCCCCATTGTCAGTATGGGATAGACAGGTGCCAACACTCTCCCGCGACAAGGGCAGCAGGATATTCCGCAACGCCTCCGACAGTGGAATCACACTACCAACAATGCGCGCATGGACGGACCAATAGATCAGCTTGTACTTTCTTTGCCCGTGTCTTTTCTGGTTGCTCTTCCTGTATTTTCCCCTTTCCCATTTTTCCTTATTATCAGGACGCAATGTATATTTCTTCTTAGCTTTGAAAAATTGGCTAGTCTCTATTGAAAATTCTTGGGTGGTTAAAAATCAAGAAGTCAAAGTTTGAAATTCCTCTCGGGAATAAAATATTCGTCCTAATAATACAACCACTGATCAAACAAGGATTTCCTCCTAGGAGCTTCCAGTACTCAACAATCCAGCAAGGGGGATCCACTAAATCCCTTCGTGATCAATCAACGCTCTCGTTCATGCGAGGTCAACATTCAGCGTCCGCTGCAAGTTTTATTGGTGAGGTGTGTAAAGAAGCGTTTGTAGTGGGTGCTGCCCGTGCGGTCTGGGTTAAAGATTGTAATGTCCCCGGAAGTCGCGTTTCGGGTCCAGATTACTAGCGCATTGAACTTGCCCTGCATCAGCCCCTCCCCACATCCGTTTGCGATCCGGGTTGCCCTGAAATCCATGGCCTTCACCATATGTGCAGTTCTCTCAAGGGTCCAGTCCGTCCGTCTTCCGTGCCGGATGAGACGGACGGCAGTACCCCAAAGGACGCCCGGGACTGACGGGCATCTTGGTGTCCGCCTGGACGACTGCCCCAGACGGATGGGCGGGGACTGCAGGTGTCTCAGGTGGTGCAATTTTCTGGGTAACTGCGGATGACGGGCAGGCCATGCAGGTGATCGACGGGCCATACAAGTAATCGGCGAGGACTGCGGACGGGTGAAGACTGCAGGTATGGCTCGGGGGTTACCAATCCGTGGCGGAATCCCAGACCTTTCTCTGTATGTCTCAACAGGAGTTTCGAATACGGGGTTTTGTAACTTGTTAGACGCTTGTTTTGAACCTTGACATAATTAGCATTGTTTAAATTGGCACTTGGCAAGCCGCTGAAACAGAGAATTCACAGTATATCTGATTCAGAAAACCACATTGGGGGGGCGGGCTCACCGAGGAAAAGGGTCCAGAGGAAGGAAAAAGGAAAAAGCCATTTGGGGGAAAAATAAAGACAGTATTATTCAATCAATCAATCCGGTCAATCGCCCATTGACTGTAGGGCCCTACAGTAACCCTCTTAGGCGGTAGTCTTTCCCCAAGGACGGAGCCCATGCCCTACAACTTGAGACACGCCCGGGACGCCCGGGGCTGAAGTTCTGGTGGTGCCTACGGGGCGGGCGGGACGCTTGGGAAGACTGCATATGTGGAAAGACTATCAGTACCTTCTGTCAGCAATAGCCCTGGCCCAGGAAGGCACAGAGAAATCAATCACTATACCCAGAAGACTCTCCGCCTCCTCCCAATGAAGACCATAGAACCTGCGGAATGTATCGGGGTAGGTGATCAGCCCATTCTGGAGTATGGAAACATCGGTGACGACGTCACCGCCATGCGCTTTCTCATTTCTCACCTCAACTGCTGAAGGGTTCCCTATATTTGTCAAAACCATGCTCGGCAAAAAGTGTGGCAGGGAATATGTCTAGGATACCAACCGTTGTGTACAGGAGGGGACGGAGGACAGTGATTTGTTTCTGCAAGGCTTCCATCCTTGCTATTAGCTGTTCAATTTTCGTTTCCATCGTTCGAACGGATAGCAGGAATGGGCCACCGCCTGGATTTGCGTATGCAGTCTCGGGATTGCTCAATGGTCCAATTCGAACAGGTACCACGGACTGAATCGCCTGCACTAAATCCCGTTCCACCATTGCCTGCTCCTTGGTTCGGATCGCTATTTCCATCGTAATCACTGTAAACTAGTCTCAATACCATCTAAAGATTGCCACATAGTAAGGAATAACATGGTTGAATAGCCACTTACTATGATGTTCACAATGGTAGCCAAGAAGGAAAAAAAGAAGGACGCTTGGCTAGCGCTGGACACTTGGGGAAAGATTGGAGTTGAAAAATACGCAAGGTTTGATAATAAAGCAATTTCACACAGGTTATTGGTGAGGAAAAATAGATGTTGGATGGAGAAGGAAGGGAGAGGAGAAAAGGGAGCGAGGTGATGTCCTTTTGGATTCACTTGGGAAGTGGAAGCTGACTAAGGCCCTGTTTGGCAGGCCAACTTTTGTAAGGTAAGCCGTGTTTGGAAGCACATTGTTTGAGAGGTAGAGTTTGGGAACCGTATGAACTTTGGTTTGGAAGCAGCGTAGTTTAGGGTTTAAGAGAGTTTTGAAAATAGGCTGGTGACTGGTAAATATGGGGGTTTGCCCTAATAAACTCGATCCAATTCTCCCAAGCCAAAGAGATATATTAAAAGAGACTCTAGTTACAGTAACGGAAGGAAATCAACGGAGCAAGAAGAGAGCAATATAGAGAAGAGTAGAACAAGAGAATTCCACTGGCGGATGCGTTGGTGGTGTTGTCGCAGCCCTTGCCCGGGAGATCGTTACTACCGATATGTCCCGGCGTGGCAATGAGGGCGCCCAGGTGCCGATCGGGGGGGTGGGCGGGGATAAAGAACGCGAGCTGTCAATAAGGAACGCGAGCTGTAGGAAGGATGGAGATGTCGCGGTCTGGGAGAGCTGGGGGGAAGCTATTGTAACGGGGGTCCACGGGCCCATTGTCCTGGAGCTTTGACCCCGCACTGGCCCAGCAACCGGGTGAACGTTTTTCCCCTGACCTCCGAGACAGTATCCCATTCCTCCGGGCTGGTTTCCCTACGCTTAGCCCAATTGGCAATGGGTTGTACCAACCCCTCATATTACTACTCTAATAATGTTATTTTCTCCACTCCTGTTTAGGGTTGAGCCCGAGTAGCCACACATGTATAGCGTCTACCTTATAAAAGTTCCTTCTCTTGTTTGGCAAACTATCTTACAAACTGCGGCTTGGCACACCTTACAAAATGAAGTTTGGGAAACCTTACAAACCGCAAGCTGCAAGGTGTTACCTTACTTCCATTTTCATCGCGTATTCGGAATCAGGTAATATTAAAGATTTATGTCTTAATACCATGACCAAACATGGCTAGTTGTAATTTCTACTCCTTACATCATTTATTCTCATACCAGGCCAAACT
>Ga0307517_10012059_pt1 | contig 11917 bp, 8 predicted proteins | sample 23_EM_MG_FD_194515 | JGI IMG/M metagenome (GOLD analysis project Ga0307517, IMG submission 194515) | Populus trichocarpa ectomycorrhiza microbial communities from riparian zone in the Pacific Northwest, United States - 23_EM | ecosystem: Host-associated > Plants > Roots > Unclassified | place... | reverse complement strand
TATACCAGGAGCACCAGCCGGTCAGCCGCTCGGGCAAACGCGGCGGCGTTGGCGCGGCGGCGGCGACCCCGTGCGACCAGCGGCGCAGCGTGTCCTCGACCGCGTCGCCGTCGAACAGGTACAGGCTTTCGGCGCGCGTCTCCCCAGTACGGTCGAGCAACGTCTCGACGTCGAGCGTCATCGCTTCGGCATCGCCGCCGAACCGCAGCCGTGTCTGGAAGCGGTCGTGCCGATCCGCGCCGATCACCACGGCCCCGTCGCCCACGGGCAGCAACGCGGTCATCGCGAAGCCGAGCGTCGGCACCTTGGCGGGCGGGCCGTCGCCGAGCGGCGTGCCCGGCTCGACGAAATAACTGCCGTCCCAGCTTTGATAACCGTTGCGCAAATATTGGCGGACCCCGGCTATGCCGTCGAAACGCAGCCCCAGGCTGGCTGGCGGTCGGGAAACGCCATCGGCGGCAAGATCGATCCGCGTCGTATCGCCATCCGTCACGACGGTCAGCGTCACCTCGCCGCCGACATCCAGAGCCCAGACGATTTTGTCGGTATCTTCCCGCGCAACACGATGCGGCGGCATCGCGCCATCGAGCAGCGGCAGCGGTCGGGGAAACGAAATACCCCGCCGGTCGAGGTCAGCCAGCGCCAAGCGCGATCTCCCGGCGCTCGTCGGCCGCCTGCCGCGCGGCGAGCGCGAGCCGCAACGTCCGCGCACCTTCGCTCAACGGCACCAACGGCGGGCGCTTGTCGCGGATCGCATCGGCGAGATCCGCGAGCTGCGCGACGAACGGGCTGACCCCGCCGTCGAATACGCGTGGCGTCCCGCTGCCGTCGGAAGCGCGGAACTCCGCGTCGTTCCAGCCGGTGAAGCGCCCGGTCTTCGCTTCGGCGAACAGCGCCCATTCCTTGTGCCAGATGCCGGTCACCGCGATGTTGTTGGCGCTAAGCGTCGCGATCCGCCCGTCGTCCCAGCCGAAGATCATCGCCGATACGTCCTCGACGTCGTAACCGGGCTCGGCATGGAACAGGCGCGAGCGCCGCGCATAGACGCGATCCGGCTCGCCCATGAAATGGCGCACGAGGTCGATCAGGTGGAGCAATTGCTCGAGGATCTGCCCGCCCGATTTCGCTTCGATACGCCACCAATCTGCGTGGAGGTGATTGCACTGGAACGCGGCGGTCATCATGCCGACGCGACCGGTGTCGGCATCGACCCAGGCTTTCACCGCTTCGCCGTGGCGATACATGAAACCGATCGCGGCGGTGACGCCCGACGCCGCAACCGCCGCGACCATGCTGTCCGCTGCCGCCTGATCGAGCGCGATCGGCTTTTCGACGAGCAGATGCACGCCGCGCACAGCGAGCCGCTCGACCTCGCCGCTGCGGGCGAACGGCGGGATGGTGACGATCGCCACGTCGATCCCGGCATCGATCATCGCGTCGAGATCGGTGAAAGCGGCGTCGCCGTGCTTGTCGGCAAACGCTTGCGTCTTCGCCAACTCGCGCCCGTAACAGGCGGTGAGCGTCATCCGGTCGGGCAGCGCAGCGACCGAATCCGCATGCCGCACGGCAATCCCGCCGCAGCCGACCATACCGACCCTGAGCGTCATCGTGCGAACTCCAGCATGGCCTGAAGAACTCCGGGCTCGCTAGCATCGAGCCGCGCGAACAGATCGGGCGCGGCCTCGAACGGCGCGGTGTGGGTGATCAGCGGCAACAAGTTCAACACGCCTTCATGCTGCAGTTCGATCGCAGTGCGCCACAGGCGCGGCTTCGACCAGCGGTGCATCGCCTCGGGCGCGGTGCCGGAGATTTGCGAACAGACCAGTTCGACGCGGTTGTGGTGGAACTCCTCGCCAAGCCTGAGGCCAGCGACCTCGCCCTGGAAAAAACCCATTGCGACCACGCGCGACGAATAGGCGACCGCGCGGATCGCCTCGGCCAGCGCCGGCGCCGCACCCGACACTTCGATGCACACGTCGGCGCCACGTCCGCCGGTCATCGCCTTGATCGTCTCGGCCGCGCCGACCGCGTCGATCGTCTGATGCGCACCCAGGCTTTCGGCGACGGCGCGGCGGCCGGGATCGAGATCGAGATCGACACCGATCACGCGCGCGCCGCTCGCGCGCGCCGCCTGCGCGACGATCTGGCCGGGCACGCCGAGCCCGAACACCGCGACGGTGTCGCCGATCCGGATTCGCGCGTCGTGAACGCCGTTGAGCGCGACCGCGCCGATGTGCGAGAAGATGCCGATGCGCGGATCGGCGCCCTCGGGCATCAGCCGGTCGCGCGCATAATCGGCGGTCGCGACATAGTGCGTGCGGTGGTTCCAGGTGCCGTAGATACGCTGACCGACGCTCAACCCTTCGACCGCGCCGCCGATCTCGACGATCTCGCCAACCTCTTCGTATCCGAGCGTCCGCACCGGATAAGGGGAGCTTGGCGTATCGCAATCGACGAACAGCCGCCATGCTTCGTCGAAACGGCGGTGCAAGAATGGGCTGGTTCCGCGATACTGAGTCAATTCGGTGCCCGCGCTGATCCCCGAAAAGAGCGTGGCGACCCGCACCTGGTCGGGGCCGAGCGGCGCGTCGGGCGCGTCCTCGAAATCGAGCTGGCGCGGCGCGTTCAGAATCAGACTCCTCATGCCGGTACGGCGTTGGCCGCGACCGCGCGCCGCTGCGCCGAGCGAGTAGCGAGCAGGATCACGACCGCGACGGCATACAGTCCCGCCATCGCGACGATCCCGGCCTGCATCCCCGCCGCTTCGCCGATCCACGCGACCATCAGCGGGGTGATGCCGGCACCGAAAAAGCCGATCATCGTCATCATGCCCACCGCGGTCGCTCGCGCATGCGGCGGCACGACGTCCTGCATCGCGGCGTAGATGCAGCCGTCGAACAGCCCTTTGGCGACACTGGTTGCGACCAGCACCATCCCGATCTCGGCGGCGCTCTTGGCGAAGAGCAGCGGCAGTAGGAGCACGCCCGCCAGCCCCAGACCGATCGCCAGCGTGTAGAAGCGCCCGATCGACGTTCGTTTGGCGAGCGTGTCGGCGAGGAGGCCACCGAGCGGCACCGACAGGAACCCCGCGATATTGATCGTCGCAGAGCCCACCCACGCCGAATTGGCGAGCGTCAGCCCGAGCGTCTTGTTGACGTAATAAGGCGCCCAGAAGGTCAGCCCTGTCGAAGCGCCCGTCGCCAGCGCGAACACCACGCACAACATGATCGCCGGCGGGATGCCGAGCACGATCCCGATCGGTTCGGCGGGCTTGTCGGCCTCAGCCGCGGTGCGGACGATCGGCGCGTCTTTAAGCATCGCGAACAATACGACGGCATGGACTAGGCCGAGCGCGCCGAAGATCAGGAACGGGGCGTGCCAGCTCAACAGGTCGGCGATGTACCCGGTCGCCACCGCGCCGAGTCCGGCGCCGGCGAACACCGCAGTCTGGTGGAGCGACAGCGCGCGACTGCGCATCGCCGGGCGGTGCCAGTCGCCGATCAGCGCGGTCGCGGTCGGGTAATAGGCCGACTCCCCGATCGCGGTCAGCCCGCGCATCGCGAGCAACAGCGCGAACCCGCTGGCGAGCGACGATGCACCGGTCGCGAGGCTCCAGAAAATCAGCCCGCCGATGATCAATCGGCTGCGCCGCACGCTGTCGCCGATGCGCCCCGCGATGAAGGCCCCGACCGCGTAGATCCAGAAGAACACCGACCCCAGCAGCGCGAGCTGATGGTCGTTGAGAGCGAACTGCACCTTGAGGCTGGGCAGCACCGCGATCAGGATGTTGCGGTCGGCGGCGTTGAGGAACGCGACCACCCACAGCAATCCGATCAGCACCCAAGGGTAGCGCGACGACGGCTGGGCGGGCGCGGCGCTCGCCATCAAGCCCCCGGCACGATCAGGATAGCGCGGAAGTCGTTGACGTTGGTCAGCGTCGGTCCGGTCACGACAAGATCCCCCAGCGCTTGAAAGAACAGATAGGCGTTGTTCTGCGCCAGATGCGCCGCGGGGTCCAATCCGAGGCCCGCGGCCCGCACCAGCGTGTCGGGCGTGATGATCGCGCCCGCGGCGTCCTCCGTCCCGTCGATCCCGTCGGTGTCGCACGCCAGCGCGTAGATGCCGGCCTCGCCGTCGAGCGCGATTGCGAGCCCGAGCAGGTATTCGAGGTTGCGCCCGCCGCGCCCCGTCTTGTTGACGACGGTGACGGTGGTTTCGCCGCCGGAAATCACCGCGCGCGGCTGGCCATCGCGCGCGAGCCGCCGCGACAGCGCGGCATGGCTCGCGCCCAGATGCCGCGCCTCGGCCTGCAATTGGTCGCCGAGGTCGGTCACCTGATAGCCGAGATCGCGCGCCGTTACCGCCGCCGCCGCGAGCGCATCGCGGGCGCGGGCGATCACGACCGTGTCGGCGCCGGCCAGCCCGAGCGTATCGGGATCGGGCGTCTCGTTGGCGGCATCGTCGAGCGCCGCGACGACCGCCGGCGACGCCGCGATCCCGTAGCGGTCGAGGATCTCGCGCGCCATCGACAGGCTGCTCAGGTCGGCGACGGTCGGCCCCGACGACACGAACGACGGATCGTCGCCGGGCACATCTGAGATGATCCACGTCGTCACCGCGGCATGCCCGGCCGCCACCGCAAGCCGCCCGCCCTTGATCAGCGACAGATGCTTGCGGACACGGTTGATCTCCTCGATCGTCGCGCCCGATTGCAGCAACGCACGCGTCACCTCTTGTTTGTCGGCGAGCGTCAGGCCATCGACCGGCGCCGCGAGCAGCGCCGAGCCGCCGCCGGACAGCAGCACGAGCAACCGATCCCCGGTCTTGAGTGTCCCGGCCAACGCCAGCGCACGATGCGCCGCGCGCATGCTGTCGTCGTCGGGATAGGGATGCCCCGCCTCGATGATCTCGACGCTGCTCAGCCCTTTTATATCGGCGGGCAGGTGACCATGGCGCGTGACGACGAGCCCTTCGATCGAGCCGCCGCCGCGGACTTGCGCGACCCGCATCATCTCGGCGGCGCCCTTGCCGACCGCAATCACCAGGTTGCGGCCGTTCGGCGCCAGCGGGATCTTGGCGGGCATCGCGACCTCGGCCGAGACCGCGCGCACCGCGGCATCGAACAGCTGGCGCAGCGCCTTTCGCGCCGTCGCGTCACGCTCGCTCGCCGTTGGCAAGGCTGGTGCGGTGCTGATGATCCCCTCCGTCCGATCGGTGCAGACGTTCGCCGCATCCGTGTCGCAAGGCTGGCGGTTGCGCGCCGCCGCGCCAAGCCGCCAATCGTGGAACGCTATGTTCCAATCAGCGCAACGGTCAGGTCAAATCCCACGACAGCTTGGGCCGCAGGTTGTCGACCAGGTAATCGATCAATGTCCGCACCCGCACCGGCACGCCCTTGGGATCGGCGAACAGCGCGAAGAAACTCATGTCGGCGGTCTGCCAACCGGGCAGCACGTCAACCAACCGCCCCTCCGCCAAGTCGCGCTTGCACAGGAACGCCGGCAGATTGGCGATGCCGAGCTCGGCCAGCGCCGCGTCGCGCAGCAGGATCAGGTCGTTGCACAACAGCCGCGGGGTGAACTCGACCGCCACTTCCATCGTCGCATCGTGCATCATCCAGCGGTGGCGGCGGTCGATCGTGCCCGCGGCGAGCAGATCGAACCGCGGCAGGTCGATATGGCTTTGCGGGCTGCCCTTGCGCTCAAAATAGCCTGGCGCGCCGAACGCGCCGCAGCCGGTCGTGCCCAGCTTCGCTGCGATCAGCCCCGAATCTGCGAACGGCCCGACCGCGAGCGCGACATCGAACCCCTCGCGCAGCAACCCGACCGCGTCGTCGGTCAGCACGCTGACCAGCCGCACGTCGGGATATTGCTGGAGGAAGTCGGCGAGCAGCGGCCCGATCAGGCTCTGCCCCAGCACATAGGGAATCGCGATCCGCACCACGCCCTGCGGCGTGCGTTGCTGGTTGTGCAGCGCGCGCTCGCCGTCGCGCAGCACGCCGATCGAACGCAGGCAGTAGTCGAAGAACAGCGCGCCATCCTGCGTCACCGTCACCGCGCGGGTCGAGCGATGAAGCAATTGCACCCCGAGGTTTTCCTCGAGCCGCGACACCCGCCGGCTGATCGTCGATTTGGGTAGCCCGAGCAGCTGCCCCGCCTTCGTCAGGCTTTCGGTTTCCACTACCTTGGTGAAGACCATCAGGTCGCCGAGATCGAGCATGGCGCGAAAGCGTAACGGCTGTTGCGCGGCATGCAACAGATCGTTGCTGCATTATCGGCTTCCGCCCGACCCGGCCCATCCCTCACTCTGTTACAAATTAAGGACGAGAGCGGCCATCAAGCGCCGCCGACATCAGGAGGGGACTGATCATGAGTCTGACAACGCGCAAGCTTCGCACCACCTTATTGACCGCGGCGGCCGCCATGGCGCTGAGCCCGGCGCTGGCGCATGCCCAGACTGCGCCCGCCGACCCGGCGCCAGCGCCGCAAGCCGCCGATCCCGCGGCCGAGGAAGTCGGTCCCGACATCATCGTGACCGCGACCAACGTCGCCCGCCGCGCGCAGGACACCCCGCTCGCGGTCACCTCGCTCGATTCCAACGCGCTGGCGCGGACCAGCCTGACCAACCAGGCCGACGTGCTCAACACGATCCCGACGATCAAGGCCGACGGCGGCGGCGGCGAAGTCGCGGCCAACGTGTTCGTTCGCGGCTTGCCGTCGGGCGGCCAGTATCAGTTCACCCCGCTCGAATATGACGGCGTCCCAGTGCTGTCGTCGTTCGGCCTCAACTCGTCGGCCTATGACGTCTATTTCCGCAACGACCTCGGCCTCGAACGGCTCGAATTCGTCCGCGGCGGCGTGTCCAACCTGTTCGGGCCGGGCTCGGTCGCGGGCCTGATCAACTACATCACCAAGACCGGCGGCGATAAGCTCGAAGGCACTGCGCAGCTCGAATGGGCCGAGCGCGGCCGCTACAAGGGCGATCTCGCGGTCAGCGGGCCGCTCGGCGGCGGGCTCTATTTCGCGCTGTCGGGCTGGTACCGCCGCGACGACGGCCCGATCAAGACCGGCCTCGACACCAAGGGTTATCAGATCCGCGGCAACCTGAAATACGAATTCCCCGACAATTCGGGGTCGGTCACGCTCTACGGCCAGTGGATCGACGACCAGGCGCAATTCTACCTGCCGATCCCGCTCGACGGCACGACGCGCAACCGCATTCGCGGCAATGACGGCAAGCTGGTCTATCAGGTGATGAACAACCGCGTCGCGGGCATGGGGTTCAACACCCCGGACGGGCCGTTCACCACCAGCATCACCGACGGCGTCACCGCCAAGGGCGGCCAGGTTATGCTGGCGTTCGACAAGGACTTCGGCGACAGCGGCTTCGCGATCAACGGCCGCGCCAAATACTCGCAATATGCGCACAAGTTCGGGCTGTGGTCGGACGGCGACGGCATCGTCAACGTGCCGGAAACGCTAAGCGCTTTCGTCACCAACACCGCACGGCGCACCGGAAACTATCCGGAACTGAACGGCATCGGCGTCGCCAACGCCAACTTCACGTTCGTCGGCGGCGGCGCGGTGCCGGCCAACACCTTGCTATTCGCCAATCGCTTCACCGACCGCGACCGGCCCAACCACGATCTGACGGCCGAACTCAACCTGACCTACAAGGCGACGACAGGGTCGGTACGGCATAACTTCACGTTGGGCGCGTTCTACGCCGACGCGTTCGCGCGCGACATCAACGTGACAACGACCTACCTCGCCGAACTCAACAACGAGCCGCGGCTGGTCAATCTGACCGTCACCAATCCGGTGTCCGGGGTGACGACGATCATTTCGCGCAACGGTCTGCTCGACGCCGGCGGCGGCTACGTCAACAACCGCCACGAGGTGAAGCGCACGGCGATCTACCTCGCCGACCAGATGAACATCGGCAGCCGCTTCAAGCTCGATATTGGCGGCCGCTACGAATGGCTCAACGCCGATATCAAGCGCGAGCGCACCGCGACCTTCATCACCGACACGACGACCGCCAATCTGTCCACCGCGCTGCGCAACGTGATCTGGGGCAATGACTCCTTCTCGACCGCCAAGCCCAAGACGAGCGCCTGGGCGATCGCGGCGGGCGCGCTGTACAAGATCAACGACGATGTCAGCCTCTACCTCAACGGTTCGCGCGGCTACTTCTTCCCTGAAATCCGGGCGGTCGGCTTCAACGCGCTGTTCCAGCCGGCGTCCTACACGCCCGAAATCATCAAGCAGGTCGAAGGTGGCATCAAGATCGACACTGGGCCGATCAACATGACCGCCGCGGCGTTCTACACCAAGCTCGAGAACCGCCGTCAGATCAACTTCATCAACAACGGGTCGGGCGGCTTCACCGAACAGGTCAATTTGGTCGGCACGCGGTCGTGGGGCGTGGAGGCGACGCTCGACCTCAAGCTGCTGCAGAACCTGAAGTTCAGCGGCAATTTGACGCTGACCAACGCCAAATACACCGTATTCTTCGCCAACGGCACGACCAGCACCAATGTCGGCAAGGATCTCGAGCGCCAGCCCGACATCCTCTACAACGCTGGCCTCTATTACGACGACGGCATGTTCGACGCGTCGATCTTCACCAACTACACCGGCGACAATTTCACCGCGGCCAACAATGCGATCCGGCTCGACGGGTGGAACGTGGTCAACCTCGACGCCGGGGTGAAGGTCAAGCTAGGCAGCAACAACAGCGCCCGCGTCGGGATCAACGTGTTCAACCTGTTCGACACCGACGCGACGACCGAAGGATCGCCGCGCCAGGACGTCAACCAGACTGTCGGCGGCGCCTATTTCGTCGGCCGACCGGTGCTGCCGCGCCGCATCAGCGCGCGCGCCACGTTCAAGTTCTGACGTTCGACTATCCCTCCCCTGGGGAGCGGGTTTCGGCCCGCTCCCGGTTTTTTTGGTAAAGCAGGGCCATGACCGACCAGTTCGCCGACGCCGCGCGCACGATCCTGCGCACCAACGACCGCGGCGGCTACACCGTCCCTAACGGGCGGGTCTATCCGTTCCAGTGGAACTGGGATTCGGCGTTCGTCGCCTTGGGGTTCGACACGTTCGACCGCGACCGCGCCTGGACCGAGGTCGAACGGTTGTTCAGCGTCCAATGGCCCGACGGGTTCGTGCCGCACATCATCTTCTGGCAGGACGACGAGGGCTATTTTCCCGGCCCGAGCATATGGGCGACCGGCACCACGCCGCCGACGTCGGGCATTACCCAGCCGCCGGTCGCCGCCACCGTGGTGCGGCGACTGTGGGACAGCGCGGTGGCCGCGGGACAGGGCGACGCCTTCCGGCCGCGTGTCGAGGACTTGTTCGACCGCTTGCTCAAATGGCACCGCTGGTTCGCCGACGTACGTGACACGGAAGGGCGCGGCGTCGTAGTCGCGATACACCCTTGGGAAACGGGCCGCGACAATTCGCCCGAATGGGACGTGCCGGGCGAACCGATCGACGTGTCTAACGTCGGTGACTACACCCGCCGCGACACCGGGCATCTCGACGCCAAGATGCGCCCGACCAAGCTGGAATACGACCGCTACCTCGCCCTGGTCCAGCACGGACGCGCGCTCGGCTGGGACCATGCGAAGATCGCGCAAACCAGCCCGTTCAAGGTCGCCGATATCGGCATGTCGATGATCCTGCTGCGCGCCAATCGTGACTTGCTCGCGCTGGCCGGGATGCTCGGGCGCGACGGTGGCGAGATCGCCGGGTGGATCGCTCGCGCGGAGGGCGGGATCGGCTGGCTGTGGGACGACGCGATCCAGGCCTGGTGCTCGCGCGATCTGCTGACGGGCAAACATTCCGGGTTTGTCACCAGCGCGTCATTCCTCAGTTTCTACGCAGGCCTCGCCGACCGGGCGAAGGACGCGGCGATGGTTGCGCATTTCGACCGCATCGCGGATCGCGTGCGCTACGTCATGCCCAGCCTCAACCCCGACGATCCCGGTTTCCAGATGATCCGCTACTGGCGCGGGCCGGTCTGGGCGGTGGTCAACTGGATGATCGGCGCCGGCCTGACCGAGGCGGGCGAAACCGCGCGCGGCGAACGCGTGCGCCACGACACGCTCGCGCTGATGCGCAGCACCGGCTTCTACGAAGCGTGGAGCCCGGTCGACGGCAGTGGATCGGGCGGCGACGACTTCTCCTGGACCGCGGCGATCGGGCTGGCCTGGACCGGGCGCTGACTCAGGGAAGACAGGATGGCACCGCGGTTTCACCACCACAATATCGAGCCTCCGGCGATCACTCATCCGCACGCCTCCGTACCAAGTGACCTCGACGAATACCTGTTCGACTTGAACGGCTATTTGTTGCTCAAGGGCGTCCTGTCAGCTGAGGAGGTAGCGCAGGGAAATGCGCTGATCGACACCATCCCACGCGACCTGCCGCGCGGCGGCTGGCACGGCTGGGTTCAACGCGAGGACCATCCCGAGCATCGCGGCGTCAGCTATCAGCAGGTATTCGAACTGGGCGGCGTGTTCGAGCGGATGATCGACCATCCGCGCTACCTCAATTACCTCATGCGGTTCGTCGGGGGGCACGACACCCACGACCATTATCACGGGCCGCTCGGCATTGATGAGGCGTTCTTCTCGATCCGCGGGCCGGGCGAGGCGATCCCCGTCCATTCGGGCGGGCACGAAGTCGCCAGCCGCACCGGGTTTCGCTACCACAACGGCCGCTTCCTGTGCGGTGAGATCAACATTCTGACCGCCTTTACCGACATCGGCCCAGGCGACGGAGCGACCATGATCATTCCGGGCTCGCACAAATCGAACATGATCCACCCGGCCTTCCTGCGTCGCGACCGCGTGCAGGAATGGTCGAACGTCGGCGGCGGCTCCGCCGACGGCGTCGAGGGCGCGGTCGAAGTGCATATGCAGGCCGGCGACATGCTGCTGTTCGTCGACATGCTCTGTCACGGCTCTGCGCGGCGCGCCAATACTGGGGAACGGCGAATCAGCGTCTTTCGCTGGGGCTCGGCCTGGGGCCGGACACGCTTCGGGCACCAGCCATCGCCGGACTTGCTGGATCGCCTGAATCTTGTCGCGCGCGCGATCGTCCACCCCCGCGATCCGATCCGTCCGCCGAACGCAGCCGCGCGCTGGTAGGGTCGTCCGGCTGGCCTGCTCGCATAGGCTGCGCCACGATCCTAACGGTCGGGATCGACCACCGCCGCCGCGCTCGCCGCGCGGATCGCCGAGGGACTCGCGCCGAGCAACCGCCGCACCGTCTTGTTGAAATGCTGCGGGTCGGGAATGCCGACGCGCTCAGCGATGCGCCAGATCGGCAAGTCGGTCGATTCGAGCAGATAGCGCGCATGCTCGGTGCGCCGCGTGATCAGCCGATGCGGGATGGTCGTGGCGAAACGGGCGCGGAAAGCGCGCGCGAGGTGCGCGGGCGAGCGGCCGACCGCCTGGGCGACCTCCACGACAGTCAGCGGCTCGGCGAAGCGCGCGTCAATCACTGCCGCTGCGCGGTCGACGGCACTCGGCGGTGTAGGCGACGGCGCGGCGAGATCGAGCAGCAGCGCCTGGAGGGCGAGCCCCGCTTGCACCGCCGCGACCGGATCGTCGCCGGCGCGGCCGTGAAGCGCGGCGATATGCGCCATCCGCTCGCGCGCCGACGCCTGTCCGGCGACGTGAAGCGGCAGCGCGATATGTGTGTCCGCTACGTCGGCGGTGAAATGCACGCACCAATGCTGGCCGGGCGCGTCGAGGTCGTATGACGAAGCGATACCAGCCGGACTGATCGTTATATCCCCCGCCGCGATCGCGCGCTCGCTGCCCGCCAGCCGCATCCGTCCTGCATAATCGTGGAGGTGGAGCGCGTGCGTGCCTCCACGATACCGCGTCTCGTGCCCA
>Ga0307517_10012057_pt1 | contig 11918 bp, 15 predicted proteins | sample 23_EM_MG_FD_194515 | JGI IMG/M metagenome (GOLD analysis project Ga0307517, IMG submission 194515) | Populus trichocarpa ectomycorrhiza microbial communities from riparian zone in the Pacific Northwest, United States - 23_EM | ecosystem: Host-associated > Plants > Roots > Unclassified | place... | reverse complement strand
AGAGCAGATAACTATGACAAACAAAATGAAAACCTGTTGGACTGTAATAAATTGAGTTGTTGAGGAAGAACAAAGAATATTTGATGGCTGTGATCCCTGTCCTATTCTGACTGAAGGACTAGAATAAAGGAGGTCGAGTACAGTAGGCGACGGGACTCGGAGAGAAGGAAGGGTGTATAGTCATTTGCTCATGTGATGAAGAGGAGGTGGTTCCGAGTCTGCAGAACCACTGACTAACGGTTGTGAAGAATCGCCGTCACTGCCGTCATCGCCGCCATGCCTCGTCTCGCTCTGAGAACCACCAACTAAACGCGCTCCAGGGGCCAGCAGGCCGCCAAAGCCTGAGAGCGCAGCTTCGAGGGAAGGTGCAACGGCAGTTGCACCAACCGATTGGCAGAAGGGGGAAAGCTGCTCCGCCGTAGGCTATCCGTGGCAACGGAACCTGGTGGATGAAAATAATGAGGTTGACTTCGATGAAGAAAGACGGTGAGACATACCTGCGGTGACTGGCACTTGACGTAAATCCAACGACGTTTTATAAACTCCCAATGACCATAGCTGGCCCGAGCACTGGCATGACACCTCCTGCGATGACAAGCCCAGTTCCAGCTACAGTTGTTGCGACGGGGTGATCTTCACGTAATTTCTGAATCACGGATGGGCGATTGTCTGACCAAATACGCTATGAGATAATGATTATCCTGCCACGGAGACTGGTCACCTCGTTCGACTGTAAATATCCATTTAAGACATACTCTCAGCAGTATTAATCGGAATGACTTGTCATGAAGGGTAGTAATGAATTCATCCCAAGGCCATAAATCAAGCTCTTCCTTAACCTGGAGTTGCCTCAGCTGCCTCAGCTGCCTCATTACCATGCTCACCGGACCATCAAGGAAGAGTATGGCAGCATCAGACCATTGTCAAGTTTTTCTGATGCTTGTTGGAAGTGGGGATCATGGGCATTGAAGCTTGAGGTTTAAAAATTCAGGCGAAAAGCCTAACTTATATGAAGGTAGTGGGAGAAGAGGAAAGTAGACGCCCATGCTAATAAACCTTGTGGCCGCTAGTTCAAGTAGCATGAGGGGCGGTCTGCTCGTGACCCTCGGGACTGCCGAAAGAAGGTTCCGATTCTCCGAACTTTCGTATTCACTGCTCCAATGCTTTGAATAAGAACATTCAAGAAAAAAATTTGCGTCCTGCCACCGACCTCAGATCGCCTAAGTACCATCCAGCTCCAGAGAACCCCCACACGCCCGCACAGCTGTGCAGAGATATGATACAGCCAACTAGCTCCAACTTTATCCTTCGAACGGAAACATTGGAAAACATTTGCGTCCTGCGATGACCTTAGACTCGGACTCGATCGCCTAAGTACCATTCAGAGAGAATCTGGCAGCCGCCGCGGTGCGTATTTGGTGCGTATGAACGGCTGCTCCAGCAGAAACGCGACCACAGCTCCTGCCTACCTGCAGAGATCTAACACAGCCAACTGAGGGGATACATCGGAATCCAAGGTCAATAAAGCCAGAGTCCGGATCCCCAAAAAATTCCAGGACAAGATATCAATCCTTAAATTCACGCAGTCTCAAACGCAGCCTAGCCCTAGCCCATTGACAGTCCTCCCAGCAGCAGACCCACGGGTATTATGTGCACACCCACCCACATGAACAACTCACCCCAACGACCTGTCCATTGATGACTGTACGCCTTTTCTCTTTTGTTCGCAGATGACTTTAGTAGTACCGCAATGGTGTGGTGATGGGGGCACGCACAACAATAAAGGGGGGAAAAAGGAAAAACCTACAAACAGCTTATTGTTCACCTTATCAGCATGTACCTACCTAGCGCCCCTTGTCAACGTCACGTCAAATAAACCCAAGAAACAAACTCAAACTTGCCGTACACAAGCCCTCATGATCATCTTTGGATCATTTAGTAAGGAAAGAAAAAACGAGCTTACCCAAAGCTTACCTCTGCAAGTTGGACATTGATGGATGATCTTAATTTCAGACTAAGTAAGGTACAAAGACCAATACTAAAACAATAGCATGAGACCAATGTATATAACGCGATAAGGCCGACCGCGGTCGGCACGGCCTGGCACTACCTTGTACATGGCACCGAATAAATGTTATTTGGGTACAAAATTCAAATACAGTATTAGTACACATAAGGCTTCCTTCGCGTTAATAAGTTGAATATGCATTCCCCAAGATAAAAAAGAGAAAAGGCTCATGACTCAGTGTTGAGTGAATAAAAAACATAATGTGGTGGCACCAGAGCCATTTGAGCAGACGATCGGAAATGTCAGACATCTATGATCTATAATCCAGTCACTTGAACAATAAGAAATAATAATATTTTGTATCAGCTTATAATGACAGGAACTGACCCTGGTCACCAGACCGTCCGGCGGACTGTCCGCTGCCTGATTTTCCAGTAAACGAGATGACCTCGAATGTTGAATGTGGGATTTGGAAAAGCCTTGCACGTCTGGCAACATCCGAAATGGAGCACGTGCTGTGTTCTTTCTCACCACAACTTCAACTTGATGTTCCGCCATAAACCTCGGATTCTCCACCATCTCAATCTTCCCTCCTTCACCAGCTCCTTCTGAACCCTGACTTCAGTTACTTTTTTTAAATGAAATTCATCACGTAAAGACTTAGATAATAAGGGCAGGGACTATTTGAGGGACATGGTAATGTATAGCCATGGTGCGATACTATTTCAGTATATTAAAAACTTTTACTAGTAAGCAGTTGTGATGACCGACATGCCGTTAAGAACCTGATAATTGGGAGTGAGATGCAATCGGTATATATCTGTTTATACAAGTATTCCAATTGTCAACTTAATGACCCTAGGGCTTTAACCCCTGCTCGCTGTCACCTGGTCTGTAACGGGGAGCTCATGTATTCCTGGAGGCTGGCGCGCTGCGGTGTTTGCCGTCGGTGTTGACGGCGTCAATCACCGCTGGTGTTTCCAACTCACGGATGCCCTTAGAAGGACGGATGGTGGGTTTTCTCAAAACGGATCGCGATTCAGAGCCGAATCTCCTCTCCAATATATTTATACAAGAGAGGGTGGGTCGAGACTACCCTCAGGCTGAGTTTTTGTCCCATGTCCACTGGTATGCAAGCTCCTGGATTGAAGCTCCAGGAGCACTACCCATTACTATGGTCCGATGGCACTGCTGTCTCCAGGTCGGATGAACGCGCGTATGAAGCTAACTTCAAGGTATCAGGCCAGGCGTGTGGTTCTGGTTTGCAAAACGCTTGCGTCCCAGTGAATACAACCTCTCTATCTGCACCGACACCATCTTTCTCCCTCGTAAGTCACCCATTCTCTTTCAAATTGTCGAAATGTCTGAAAAATTCTATTCCAGGTTAGGGAGGATGTCCGAATGAGCACCGCCTCTCTAGCAGAAGAAGTCGACAACGACTTACAGCAAGGATCCACATCTGAGAACCACGTTCAATTTGCCACCTACCGTCAGGAACGTTTAGGAGCTTCTCACTGGCAGCGACTAGGTACCCGCAAAAAGTGCAATTTGTCTATTTTCTTTGCTGACAGTCGTATATGCAGGACCACCACCCCGCCCACTGGCACTCAATCGTCATAGTAAAGCGTGGGACCCATTACCTCTGCGACTTCGCTTCTGGATTCCATTAATCGTAATTTTGGTTGGGGCTGCAATTGGCCTAGAGATCGCTTTGTATCTCAGCAATAAGCACCAAGGTGGGTTGATAAGTTACATTTACTTGATGGCCCCTCAAATTCTGATTTTGGCAGGCTGGGCGGCTGGAGATACTGACGACTTGAACATATCAATGGTTTTGCATTACGCCTACGTATGCCGCATGATCTTCTCGTGGTGATCGCATCTACTTACTGTATAGTCATCAGGTAATTCCTCCGGTTATCGTGGCCTCCATCGTTCGTCTCTGCTATGGAGATGATGTTGTTTACGTTTCCTAATTGTCTTCTATTGGAAGGTCGCGGCATTGTGGGCATCGACCGATATCGAAATAAAGAAGATTCAGGCGAGATCCCAATCCCCTTTTCAAGAATTAACCATGCTCATAGACTTGTTTTCCAGCCCTATGTTGACTTAATCCATGGCGATTCGCCTCATCGAAGCTTGCTTCTCGACTATACACAATACAGGTAAATCGCTTGCGACTTGGATATTAAAATGTGCACTGAGACTATCCTTTTCGTAGCAATTTTTTTGTATGGATTCGAGCAGCATCCAACCGCCACTACCTTGTGGCCTCGACCTCATTGATGGTAGTTCTTACTCTCAGTTTCACGCCACTCGCTTCTTCCCTCCTCATTGTCAAGGATACATGGTTGCAAGAGCCTGGTGTGTTCAGTTACATAAGATATTCAAAATTGATACACTCATGTTGGTAAAGTGAGCGTCAATATGAAAAACCTTGGGGCCATTGGCCTGAACCAAAACTTACAATTCACCGATCTAACTGGTAGGTACTAACCTGTTTTGAAGCCTTCTTCGTCGATTTATAACCTGGCGAGTAGCATTTGTCACTGGAGCAGGGTATGCCGGGGCATCCATCCTGTATGGCCTTCCCCCACCTCCGTTCGTCGCAGTTCCCTACACAGTAGCTTCATTCGAGGTAGCTATTCCAAGATATTTTTTCATTTACCAAGGACCCATTATTCATGCGTTGCAGCTGCCGACAACAACAAACAATGGTACTGCCTTTGTAAATACCACTGCTGTGAAGACTTTGACCGGCTGCCAGATAATACCGGTATGTGAGCCTTTGTGCCTTTCTGGTGGCCACTCAAGGCGTCTTCAATGTACAGGTTAACATGGTGCAACGGGGCGATGGCAGTGGTGGATGGAATAACTTTGCGTCTTCCAATGGTTGTTCAATCACTTGGAATGTCTCTAACACCACCGATATTCTATTTGGTGAGCCCATCTTGATCGCTGGTAATTTCCTCATTTTCTGACTTCGTTCACAGATGTTGATGTTCCGGCGTGTGGTGTCAACCAGCCTCCACAGTTCAGCCCAGTTGTGTTCTGGTTTTTCAAGTGAGATCTTTCCCAATCACAGGTGGATACTATCGACAACTCAATATCCCCCAGATATACACCTTCAGCGATGGCGTCTGCCACTTTTTGCTACCCCTCATTTTCCATCTGGGAGGTCAACGCCGGGGTTGACATCAGAACTGGAAATGTGACCAAGGTTTCGGAAATAAGGCCATTCTCTCAATACTCCAATTTTTCCTCGTTTTCCGCTAATGTTACTGGTCCCCCTCTTAACGGACGCGCCTACAATGGAATCGAGTTCAATCTCACTGGGATTAATCCCGATCAATTTGTTCTGGGTCGGCAGAATGCAACTCGGCTACAACTTCCTGCTGCCATTTATCAAGCAGCGACTCGGAGTCCGGGGGGATACATCGGGACTTTCAGCAACGGGAATTTTTCCGTATTGTCAAACCAGGTCTACGTAGGTACCTTCTGGTGGAGCTACTTTACGCTCGGTAGTAACATCGCCCATTCCACCTTAGGGCATGTACCTGGCACTTGTTGCACAGCAAATCTATTTCCTGCCTGATAGTGAACCAATCTATGTTGAAGTCAAGACATTCCAGAAGCGGGTAATCGTGAAGTAAATTCTTCAGGCTCGTACCTTGGACTTCAATTTGACGAGATATTTTACTTAGCGGTCTTGCGGCGCACCTGCTCACGGCGGCACTTTTGACCTTGGCATTCTTCGCCACAACCATTCACCTATTCCACCGCGCCGACCGTCAGTACCTCAAGCTCAGACACGAGCCAGGAACCATTGCTTGCGCTGTCTCCATTGGCGCTCAGACGGGCGTTGGCGACGTCCTCGCTAGTCGCCATGCTGAGGGCGATATCGAAGAGACTTTGCGGAACAAGAAATTCCGGATCAACCCAGTGACCATGAAAATCGTAATGGAGGGCGAGGACGGATACGAAACGGCTGCTATCCCTCCCAGTCCGTTTTACAGGAGACAATCGATTCTTGATTTCTTGTCAGGAGCGAAGCGCAGACTCTCCCGGAATCCACTCGCTGCTGCAGTAACCCCAAGAACACCAATGAGCCGATCGTTTCTTCAGCCGCCAACTCCACAATCTGCGAGGAATTTGCTGTCCTCCCATTGTTCCGGCAGGAATTCACTGGAGTCCATTGGACTCTCCTGGAATCCACTGGACTCCACTGAACTCTCCTGGACTCCACTGGACCCCGCTCAACTCCCAAATGGCGCAGAGACAAGTGCGAATGGAGATACTAGTCAAGGCCACCCACTCCTCAGAAACCCATATGATAGTATACCTGTGATTTGAACCTTTCAATGCCTGATCTGTTAATAATTATCCTTGATACCTCCTGGATGTTCTATGCTCTCCACATGTAACTACCCTGCTTTCGTTTGCTTCCTCCATAGTGCCAATTTTGGACAAATATGGACGTTTGATACATTGTATAATGCATATACTACCAATACCAAGAAAAAAATTGCCAAGCTAAAACTCAAACGGTCGCTTTTTTTGAATATCCATGGGTCCAACCAAGAAACGAGGGTGATGAAATACCATGTTCCTCTCTTTGCCGCTACTGTCAAGTTTTTACTCTCTAGATCCGTATTAGAATCCTTCTAGATATCCACATTTATTCTAATCTAACAAACCCCCACCCACCAACCTACATGAACTCCAGCCCCATTCCCACCTGGAACCCCCGCCTTGCGCCATCACTCCTAATACAAGCAAGCGGCACCCCAGAATTTAACTCGATTCTTACTGGATCAAGGCGGTAAATGATGCCTACCCCAGCGGAGAGGGAGGGCCGGGATAGGGAGGCGAGGACGGTTTGTTTGAGGGGAATGGCTATTATGGGTGCCATGATGAGTAAGGTCATACCACGATCGATACCGTCCAGTCTTCCTCTCACCGCTCAGACAATATACAACTAAGGGTCATTGCACCTTTTATCCAGCCGACTCTATCGGAGGCGAGCTGTACTACTCAGCTGGGTTCAGCGTCATGTCCAATATATATTCTCCCAAAAGCGGCCAACCCTTGCCTGTGAAAGCGCATTGCTGGTTGAATGCAGCATCGTGCGTCAGATCAGACGACGTCGACACCCCGCTGGCTCAAGCAAACCCAAAGCACCCACCTCCATCTCTTGGCCCCATGCTATTAGCTCTAACGATCCTCACGCCCCACCCAACTGGAATCGATCGGAGAACCTCGTGTTTCCCGGTCTTGAACCCATAGCAAGCCCGAGCGCGCTGCCAGGGACACTGACTTTATGCAAGCCCGACGAGGTCAATGACATTAATCGGAAAGTAGTAAAGCAAACGCACCATTCCACGGCCCTCGACACTTGCCCCTCGGCCTCGGCCTTGTAAGAACTGGCATTCCCACCGAGTGCAAGCCCCGCTATCTCTTGGTATATTTTCCCATACGCCCCACGCGTTGCGGCCATCTTATTGTCCCGGGTATCGAGGAGGAAAGTGGGAGAGTGCTGATTTGAGGGAGACGCCGGCGGATTCTCGCATGCTGTGGTGGTGGTGTTATCTTGGTGAACAGACGAAGGGGAGGGGTGAAGATACCTGATGGACGCAGTGGGCGTCAAACCAGAGATATGGCGTATCAGCGTCGTATGCCAGCTTGTGGGCGCCTCCATAGGTGCTGGGTATGCCATGCTGAAAGGGAAATTAGGCGAAGCAGGACACTAGCATTCAGCGCTGACCTATCCCACCCTAATAATGGTTCTGAGGCCTCTGAGGCCCTCGGTACAACTCGCGTACGTGGTGTCCTCCATTCCATAGGTGGATAACTCGGAAAAGGTATTCATGGATGGAGTGAGGGGCGTAGTGATGGAAGCACGGAATGAACGGCAAGTTTTGGTGCCAAGCGAAATATTGGCCTCGAAAGTCTCTGCACCACCAAGGACATTTCTTATGCGGACAGAAGCGCTCTGGTTCCATTTGAGAAAAGAAAAAACACCAAGTCAACATCTCAAGGCGAAGCGAAGTTGCTACGCGGTCGGTCGACGTGTGGCTGACAGAAGAAAAGATGTCGGTCCTTTTTGGGGCATGCGAAATACGTCGGGTGGTATGGAGGATATCCTCGAGCGTGGAGTCGTTGTCGGTGGATAAAGCGGGGGCGATGATGGAGCCGAGAAAGGATTTTCGCGTGTGGGTGGCACCTTCTACACGGACGGCAGAGATGTTCATGTGGGTGTTGAGGTTTTCATTAATCTACACAATGTTGGTGTGCGCGTAGACTCTAGAGAAACAGAGAAGACTGACTGATGACATGGGACAGGTGAACGACAGCGGAGCAGTATTCACCTCTCAACCTTTTTTCCATGCGATCCTGCTGCCATATGAGCAATTTGTCGAGTTATTTGGGCTCCTTGTCGCATGGAGAGGACGAGTTGTGTCTGATGTTGTCCGCCATGGCCACTGATGACAATGGACAGGAGTTGGGTGAAAAACGTAAACGGGTCACGTGGATGGTACAAAAGTCCGAAACATTCACCAAAACGTTCTTCTACGGCTGATATCCTATTTGCCACTCACATACTACTCCCCTCGTCCCGGAAAGAGATCATGTTTTCTCGACGAGATCTCTCTGACGCATGTTTTCAAGATAACATCGATCCTGTAGGCGGTGAAGGAAGCACAGATAGCTGCACATCGTCAATCATAGACAGGAAACTTGAAGCTCTCGAGCTCCTCGAAGCTTCTTCCGATCTCGTTCCTGGAGTGTACGGAGGTGGGCTGAAAACATGATACCTCCAGCGTCAAAGGGTTCTCTGGGTGTAGTATCATCGAGGTACGTTTCCTTCGATCTTTTTCCGACTGCATTCTCACGTCTCCTCAGTTGGAATGCGGATCGCCTGTCCCATCAATATACATCCTCCATGAATTTTTTTCTTCCCTCAAAAGCTGCGCCAATGGGGCCCCATACAGTGCATCCGGGAACGCTACATTTACAAGATTACAACACATCCGCTCTAGATCTCCAGCATGGTTACACCGCCCGATGTCCTCCTGGTATAGTGTATGTGAACCTCTCTTACACTTTGATGTTTATTAACCCTCGTATTAGACACGTCCGCGCACGCAAATAAATACCACAACGACGTCAGCGACTATGAAATCGCACCGCTCATCGATCCCTCCAATCCCGGCGAACTACCTACCTATCCACTCAAAATCACCTCCCTTTTGTCCCTGCGAGAGCTCAATATAACCAGTTCTTCTCGGGTTCATGGAATACGTTCAAGTCCCTCGAAACTATCCGGCACAACATCCTCTTGGCCTCAAAGACGATATCGAAACGAATGCCTGCAACCTGTTTGATCTTATGAGACCTGTCCAGATGGTTGTTCGGAAGGCGACAAGAGCTCGAGCCGGTGGTCTACACGAGTACTCTCGGGTTGTCGTTCAGAGTGGAATTGGTTCGAAATTTCGTAAGCGTTTTACTTTTATTCTCACCCATTCCAATCCTAATGGTTGTTAGCAGTTCTACTCGCCAGGTCATCAAGAACGTCCATCATTTTACGACAAGGGGTTCTTTCGGTCTTCGTGACTTCCAATACCTCGATTACAATATCCCTCTTACAATATCCCTCTCAACACCCCTTCCAGTTGCTTCGAGCTGGAATTATACAACTTCGACAACATCCCCTTCATCTCAAATAACCACAGACTGTCTCAACACCTGAAAAGCCTCTTCGATCAAGGGCATCAAGAAACACCTGCTCGACGCTGCCTGCCTCTGATTACCCCGATACGAACAGTACGCGCGAGAACCTTGGAAACAGTATTGAGTACCTCCTCGCAGCGCAGTTGAAGATAAATGGACGATTCTGTCGCGAAGACGGTCGAAGGTGGCGATCCGGAACACCTGTGTCTTGCAGCTTGCCAAAAGCCCTATACTTTTGAGTTCGGGGAGGAGTATCCGCATTTCTGCACGCTCAAAACAGAAAGCAAGTAACGCTCGCATTGGCAGAGGAAGGTCATACGGGTTCGGTAGACGTCATTCAGATGTATAGGGATCTATCTACCTGGGAGTCGAAGGTAGTTTTAGCGCGGTCAATTGGGACACAGGCGGTGGTAGTTACATAGATAAATATGATCCCACATACACCTCATGTCAATGGACAATATTTGCGCTAGGCAACTACTGAGGCTCCGGGGATTCGACAAAGTACAGCCACCCCTAAACGTGAATTGACGCCCAGAGTTTTGTTCTCACGATCCGTAGCAAATTCCACCAGCATCACCATGCACCCTCCCAACCTTTTAGCTGGTGGTGACATTCTACAAACCGAGGGGACCCAGGAGAGTCAGAGTGCCATGGTAATCGCCATCCCCAATATGTCGTCTCATTGTTCACAGCCGTATCCCCGTAGTTCAAATCGAGAACTCCCTAGCCTTACCCATACCTGGCCATGTACCAACTCTTCATGGGCAGTAAGTGGTGTTCTTCCCCACGATTCTTTATTTACTCACTCTACCTTCCAGACTATATGCCTTGATTATTGGAATCAATGATTACTCGTCGCTGCCAAAGCTTTCTGGTGCTGTCCATGATGCGAAAGCCATGGAAGAATTCCTGAAATCACACATGAATGTCCCATCTGACCGCATCCGACTTCTTCTCGATCACGATGCCTCACGCAAGGAAATTATCAACGCATTCAAACAACTCTCGGAGGAAGATGAAATCAAAACGGATGACCCAATCCTGATCTATTATGCCGGCCATGGAACCCAGCTGACGCCGCCACCCGGTTGGGAAGCAGGCGGGCCAGGGCGGAAAATTCAAGCAATATGTCCTTGCGACTACAACAAGGAGGATATCCTCAGTATACCTGACCGGACTATTGGATCTCTCCTCGACTTGATCAGCAAGAAAAAGGGGAATAATATTGTGCGTTCCCCAATCTTTGGAGCATCTTTCGGGTTCTGACTTTGGAACAGACCGTCATTTTTGATTGCTGCCACTCGGCATCAGGGACTCGGGCAGACGTACCACGTACAGACATTCGTGGTGTATTGTTGGACGACAAGTTACCGCTAGACCTGGATCGGGAAGAGTTGTCAGGGCCTATGAGCCGCAGCTACAGCACGCGAATCGCGACCAGATTTGGCGTGCGGGGACTTGGGTCACACATCCTGGTTGCTGCGTGTAAGGAAACAGAGGTTGCAAGAGAGGAGGGTAGGCGGGGTCGATTTACGAATGCATTGCTTGAACTCCTCAAACAGGAGGGCCGATTGGAGACTCTCACCTATACGGACATCCTGAAGCATATCAAGCCAATTGTACAGTGAGATTGAAACTTCTCTTCTCTCTGCGGTCGATCGATCTAACTCTCTTTCTACTTTTCGCGCAGTCAAAATCCACAAGTGGAAGGAATCCATCGAGATCGACTCATTTTCAATGCAAAGGCAGCGCGTCATCGCCCTTTCTACTCTGTTACCTTCAATGCTGAAGAGCGCGTCTTCACCCTGGATGCAGGGTCTGTCCACGGCGTCACTGAGGGATCGCAGTTCACCATATATGAGGATCATGGCTCATTTCTCAAGTCGTCTCCTTGGGGGACATTAGCTGTTAGTGAGGTCGAGACATTCACCTCTCTGCTTACCCGCTCTGAGGGACCAACTGGCGTTGATCTCTCGAAGCCAGGCATTGCTGTCTTGTCAGCTGGCAGTGCGAGCCAAGCCGTCGCGATTATGGTATCCTACGACGCAACAACATTGCAAAATCCTTTTCAAGCGGCAATCCAACAGATGGCAAATATGAATGTGATATCACTGGGGGATGAAAATGCTGTTATAAAGTTGGAGTTGGAAAATAATCACCTCATATTCAATATTCT